>JAEEGL011427576.1_pt1 | contig 21560 bp, 19 predicted proteins | sample 9134231 | NCBI WGS metagenome assembly JAEEGL01 (sample SAMN16246548, study PRJNA631951) | gut metagenome | biome: gut microbiome; feature: rumen; material: fiber-attached | host: Bos | place: Iran: Karaj | collected 2018-10
CCCGGCAAGGATCCCGCGGGACCGGCTTCCCGGTCAGCCGCCGTTCCCGGCGGCGGGAAAAAGAAAGGGCCGGAGCGATCCTCCGGTCCTTCGTTCTTTTCTCTTTCCGGGAGAAGGAGATTTCCCAGCCCGGTCACTTCCCGCAATCGTAGGAAAGCATCTCTCCGGTCCAGCCCTCCAGGACCCGGAGCATATCCCGGGCGGTCTCTTTCGCGGCGGGCAGGTCGTGCTCCCGGTAATTGCCGCATTCCTTTCGGGAAGATCCCGGGATGACGCCTTCGAAATCCCGGATGAAGGCGAAGGAATCCCTCGCCAGACCGATGGCCTCCTCCCCCGTCACGTCGTCGCGCAGGAGGAGATAGAACCCGGTCCGGCATCCCATGGGTCCCACGTACAGGACGCTTTTCCGGAAGCGGCTGTTGCGGGCGAAGGTGGCGAAAAGATGCTCGATCGTGTGAAGCTCTCCGTTTCCGAGGTAATCGCCGCCGTTGGGCTTTTTCATGCGGATATCGTAGGTGACCGCGTCGCCGTCCACCCGGGAGATATACATTCCCTTTTCCAGACGGTCGTGATCCACCGCGAAGCTTGCGATGCGTTCCATGGATCCTCCTTTTCTCCGAAGAGAGCGCGGCGCGTCCCTGCGCCGCGCTCTCTTCGTCTCCTGATGAAATCAGCGGAAATTCGCCGTGTCAGGATCGGGCAGGAAGCGATGATCCCGGTTCAGCGCCGCGATCGCCTTCATATCCTCCTCGTCCAGCGAGAAATCGAACACGTCGGCGTTTTCGAGGATGCGGTTGGCGTGGACCGATTTCGGGATAACCACCACGCCGCGTTCGATCTGGAAGCGGATGCAGACCTGCGCCGGCGTCTTGCCGTGCTTTTGCGCGATGGCCGAAAGGGAGCCGGCCACGTCGCCCAGATGCCCGGTGAGCAGCGGGCTGTAAGCCTCCATGCGGATGCCCTTGCCCCGGCAGTATTCCAGAAGCTCGGTCTGCTGGAGAAGCGGATGGCACTCCACCTGATCGATCACGGGAAGAATGCCCGTTTCCTTTTCCAGGCGCGCCAGATGCGCCGGTTTGAAGTTGCAGACGCCGATGGCGCGGACCCTCTTTTCCTCGTAAAGGCGGATCAGGGCGCGCCAGGCCTCCACGTAATCGTCGAAGCGCGGGGTCGGCCAGTGGATCAGATAGAGGTCCACGTAGTCGGTGCGCAGCTTCTCAAGGCTGCGGTCGAAGGCGCGCAGCGCCTCGTCGTACCGATGATGGGAATTCCAGAGCTTGGTGGTGATGAAAATGTCTTCTCTTTTCACGCCGCTGGTTTCCACGGCTTCGCCCACGAACTGCTCGTTGTCGTAAGCGGCGGCGGTGTCGATGTGGATATACCCGGCGTTCAGGGCCGCATGCACGGCGCCGATCAGTTCGTCCTTGTCCTCCACCTTCCAGACGCCGAGGCCGAGGCCCGGCATTTCAACGCCGTTGCGGAGCGTGTAGGTGCTTTTGAGATCCTTCAGCATGATTGTCTCCTTTCGCCGCGAAGCGCGGCAATCCATTTTATGCTATTCTATGCGAAACGAAAAGGCTTGTCAAGTCCCCGGGCGGTCTGAAAACGCCGCCGGTTTCGGGCGCGTCTTCTTCCCTCAGAGCGCCGGATATCCGCCCTTTTCCCGGATCAGCTCCAGGGCGAGGCGGTCGATCCCGTCCAGTCCGTCGTGCCCCTCGGGCACGTCGCCGAAATACATCCATCCGAAGTTCTTCCCGCTCGCCGGCCAGAAGGGCAGCCCTTCTCCGTTGGGGTCGCCGGAGCGGATGAAATTCGCCCAGTAATCGCACATCGCGCCGGCCAGGCGGAAATCGGTTTCGGTCCACGGGCGGCAGGGCGGCGTCCCCTTCCGGAGCGACGCAAAGGTGTACCAAAGCTCCGAGGAGTGCCAGGCCAGAAGGTTTTCCCGGTCGCGGAAGGTCCCCTTTTCCTCCGGCAGGCTCGGCGGGAAATGCGCGAAAAGATAGGAATAGGTCCGTCCCTTCGCGCCGGCGCCTTCCCGGTATGCGCCGAAATACCGGTTGGTGATCACCCCGCCCATCATCTTCGTGGCGTGTCCGCCCGAGAATGCGCGGGCGGCCAGCTCCCGGCTGCGGAAATTCACATCTCCGTCGCTGACCGGCCAGAGCTTTTCAAAACCCGCCGCGTCGTATTTCGCGCCGAGCAGGCTCTTCATGTACCCGTAAAAGTCCGCCGCGTCCCGGAACCCCGCGCCGGGCATCAGTCCCGGATCCCGGAGCGAGCTTTCCCCGAGATTCCCGCCCGACAGATAGTCGATCCCGGAGCCGTATTTCGCCATATTCTCCATGGCGGACGCGCTTTCGATCCACACGCCGTCGGCGATCATCGATCCCGGAAGGCCGCCCGGCGCGCCGAAGCCTTCCGGCTTTTTCCGCATCTGATAGAACCGGAAAGCGGGGATCCTCCTCAATTCTTCCGGCGTCAGGTCCGGATCCAGCCCCAGGTTTTTCAGGTATTCCCTGCCGCTTTCCTCGGCCTTTTCCGGCGTCTGATAATTTCTGGCCCAGGCGAGATTCGACTGGTTGACGCACCGCTTCACCATGCCCGCCGCCCTTGGCGACGTGGCAAGCGCCGTGCTCTTCGCCGTGCCGCCCGACTGACCGCCCAGAGTGATGTTGTCCGGGTCTCCGCCGAAGGCGGCGATGTTTTCCCGGACCCATTTGAGAGCCATGAATTCGTCCTTCAGGCCGTAGTTGCCGCTGATCCCGCCCTGCTCCGCCGAGAGAGAAGGAAGCGCAAGGTAGCCGAATACGTTCAGTCTCTGGCCTACCGAGACCACGACGATCCCCCTTCCGGCCAGTTCCGCCGGGTCGAATTCGATCTCGGTGGCGTATCCGCTCTGCAGTCCGCCGCCGTGGAACCAGAGATAGACCGGGCGCGCCTCGCCGGGCTTCTCCGCGCCGGTGGCGATGGAAAGATACAGGCAGTCCTCGCTCATCGGTGGATTTCCCGCGAAATAGAAATCGCTTCTCCACGGCTCCATCTCCAGGCCGGTCCCCGCGTCCTGCATGGCGCGGGCGGCCGGATGCGTGGCGTCCAGGACGCCGTTCCACGGCGCGGGCTCCTCCGGATCCCGGAACCGGAGCTCCCCCACCGGCGGAAGAGCGTAGGGGACCGAACGGAAGACCGTGATCCCTTCGTATTTCCCTCCGAGCTCCTCGCCGCGGAGTCTGCCGTATTTTGTCGTTACGACGCCGATACCCATTTTCGTCATCCTTTCCCGTTCGTGTTTTTCTTTTATTGTATCCCGGGTTTTCCCCCGCGTCAACCCGGAAGAGGGGGGCAGTGCGTTGATTTTCTCTTTTGCCTGTGCTACAATACTCAAAAAGCATCCGTCGTCTCCCGTTCTTCCGGGAGACAGCCGGCGAAAGGAATCAGGACATGCTTCTCTACGTCATCCGGCACGGGGATCCCATTTACGATCCCGACACCCTCACTCCCAAGGGAAAGCTGCAGGCCGCCGCCATGGGAAAGCGGCTCGCCATCCACGGCCTGGACCGGGTCTTCGTCTCCCCCAACGGGCGCGCCAGGGAAACCTGTCAGCCCGCCTGCGACCTTCTGGGCCTTACCCCCACGGTGGAAGCCTGGACCAGCGAGGATCTGACCTGGCGGGACTTTTCCCGCGTCGATGAAAAAGGCCGCCGCTACTGGTCCTTCATGATCCCCGGCCATCTTCTCCGGAGCGATCCCGCCGCCCTCTCCGACAAATGGTACGAATCCCGCTTCTTTGACGAGACCAACGCCAAAGCGGGGTACGAGCGTGTCCAGAGGGAAGCCGACGCCTTCCTCGCCCGGCTGGGCTATGAACGGCACGGGGACGTGTACCGGATCACCTCCCCCTCCGAGGAACGGGTGGCGCTTTTCTGCCATCAGGGCTTCGGTCTGACTTTCCTTTCCCATCTGCTCGGGATCCATCCGGTCAGGTTCTGGACCTCCTTTGATATCACCCATTCCGGGCTTACGATCCTGCGCTTCGCCAACCATCCCGACGGAATGACGGTCCCCACCTGCCTCACCCTTTCGGATATGAGCCACATCGCCCGGGAAGGGCTTCCTCTGGTCTATAACAACCGTCTGCCCCTCTGATCCCAGACGACGGGAAAAGCGCGCGGAGAGCGAAAACCCTCCGCGCGCTTTTTCGGTCTTTTCAGAGAAGCTCCGGGGTGACGGTGTGAGTCAGGGAGAAGCGTTTCCCCGCCGGAAGGGAAACGATCCCCTCCCGGGACGCGAGGTCGTGATCCCCGTCGGCCGCATCCGGCATGCCGTGCCATGGCTCGACGCAGAGATACCGGCTTCCCGGCACCTGCCATAAAAGGAGGAAGGGAAATCCCGGATAATCCACCGTGATCCGCCTGTTTTCGCCCGTGATCGACACTCTCCGGGAAATCAGATCCTTGAAGATCAGGGCGTCGGGCCTGAACATGTCGGGGCGCAGCACGAAGCCCTTTTCGCCCCGGAGGAAGGGCTTTTTCCCGCCGTCCAGAAGCGAGCCGGTCACCGAATAGACCGGGCAGGTCTCTTCTTTTTCAAATTCCACCCGGTATTTTTCCATCCCCCCGGGCAGAGCGTAGCCCTCGTGGGCGCCCAGCGAAAAGAACATGGTCTCCTTTCCTGTGTTCTCCACGGCGTAGGTCGCCGCAAGGCTTTTGTCACTCAGCCGGAAGATCACCTCGAACCGCCAGTCCCAGGGATAGATCTCCCGGTCGCCCTCCCCGGGCAGAAGTGTGAAGACCGCCTCGTTTTCCGCGGTCTTTTCGCCCCGGAAGACGCGTTTTTTGGCGAAGCCGTGCTTCGGAAGCGGGTATTTCTTCCCCCGATACAGAAAATAGTCGTCCTTCAGTCCGCCGCAGATGGGAAACAGCACCGGCGCGGTCTCCTGCCACGGATCGGCGGGATCGGAGCGCATGAATTCGACTCCGTCAAGGCGAAGGCTTTTCAATTCCGCACCGTTTTCGTCGATCCCGGCCGCAAGGCGTCCGTCATGGATCCGGATCATGGTATTCTCCTCTTTTCCGCCGCGTCTTTTCTCAAGCGTGGCGCGGTCTCTTTTTTCAGTATAAACGGGGAAAGGCGAAAATGCAAGTTGATTTCGCGCTTTTCCTGTGCTACAATGAAGAAAACACAAAGGAGGCGTTTTCGATGGCATTACCCGTAGCTTTGCAGCTTTACTCGGTCCGCGACGACCTGGCAAAGGATTTCGAAGGCACGATCTGCAAGGTCGCCGCCATGGGATATCAGGGCGTGGAGCCCGCCGGCTGCCCGATCCCCGTGGAAAAGATGAAGGAGATTTTCGACAAATACGGTCTCGCCTGTCCGTCGGCTCACGTGCCGCTGGCGGCTCTGGCCGCCGATCCCGAAGGAGAGCTTGCGAAATGCAAACTCCTCGGCATGCAATACGTGGCGGTCCCCTACCTCGGCGACGGCGAACGCCCGGGACAGCCCGGCTTTGAGGACACCCTCGCCAAGATCCGCGCGATCGGAGAAACGGCGAAAAAGCTCGGTCTCACCCTTCTTTATCACAACCACGATTTCGAATTCGTGAAGATCGACGGCAAATACGGCCTCGACGTGATGTACGAAACCATTCCCGCCGACCTTCTCCAGACCGAGCTGGACACCTGCTGGGTCAACGTAGGCGGCGAGGATCCGGCCGCTTTCGTCCTGAAATACAGCGGACGCGCTCCGGTGGTCCATCTCAAGGACTTCGTCATGAAGGGCAAAAAGCCCAAAAAGCTCTACGACCTGATCGGCGTGGAGGACGACGGCGAAGCCGCCGACGAGGAGGCCTTCTCCTTCCGTCCGGTAGGCTACGGCGTGCAGGACATCCCCGCCATCCTGGAAGCCAGCGAAAAGGCCGGCGCCAAATGGGTCGTGGTGGAACAGGATATGCCCGCCAAGGGACAGACGCCGATGGAATCGGTGGCGCTTTCCCGCGAATACCTCAAAAAGCTGGGCTGGTAAGCGACACGATATGGGGCCGAAGGGGTTCCTTCGGCCCTGTTTTTTTCAAAGAAAGGAGCATTTTCATGCCGAAGGAAGTCATTCACATCCCGAACAATCCCACCCAGAAGGGCTTTGCGGAGATCACGCACGACGTGATCTTTTCCCGCGCCGGCGGCGAAGAGATCAAAATGTCCCTGATCCTTCCCAAACCCGTGGAGGGATCGAAAGTCCGCGACAAATATCCCCTGATCGTCTTTCTGCAGGGCAGCGGCTGGACCGCGCCGTGCATCTATTACCAGATCCCGCAGATGTCCCTCTTCGCGAAAAACGGGTACGCCGTGGCCATGATCACCCACCGCAACTGCCGCGACAGCGTCCCGGGCAAGGATTTCCCCGCCTTCCTGATCGACACCAAGTGCGCGATCCGGTATCTGCGCGCCCACGCCGACGAATATGGGATCGACAAATCCCGCGTGGCCTTCTGGGGCACCTCCTCCGGCGGGAACACCGCGCTTCTGGTGGCGCTCACCGGCGACGATCCGCGCTACAAGACCGAGTATCCGGAGGAATCCGACGCGGTGAAGTGCGTCCTCGACTGTTTCGGTCCCTCGGACATGACCTGCCAGGCCACCTGGCGCACGCCCGGCATGACCGAGCTTCCGGAGGACAGCGTCTTCTATTACCTGACCGGTTCCCGCGATCCGTATTCCGACCGCATGAAGGAAATCAGTCCCATTTTCCTTCTCCCCGGGAAAAAGGACCTTCCGCCCATCCTTCTGATGCACGGCGACAAGGACGCCGCCGTCCTTCTTTCCCAGAGCGAGCAGATGTACGAGGCTCTTCTGGCAGGCGGCCACGATGCCGAGATGATCGTGGTGGAAGGCGCCCCGCACGAGGGCTCCTTCTGGACCGACGGGCTGATGGCTCTTGCCGCCGATTTCATCCGGAGAAAACTCTGAGACCGGTATCGATAAAAGGCTGCCGCAGGACGGATCGTTCCGCGGCAGCCTTTGGTTTATATCCGGATCTCCGGAAAACGGTCGAGAAGAACGGGGAAATGCATCAGATGATGAAAGGTCAGGGGCGTCAGGATCATCTCCGCGCGCGTCAGCCTGCCCCAGAACACCAGAAGCCATACCGAGCGGAAATCAACGGTCACGCCGCCTTCCTCCAGGATCCGCATGACAGTCTCCTCGCGGACCATCGACCGCAGGTCTTCCAGGGAAAGACCCGCCATGATCTTCCTCGCGTTTTTCCCCACTTCGATCATGTAGGCGTAAAGAGCATCCAGGTCGAGTTTTCCGCAGAAGGCCTCCGCTTCCGCAAGCGTCAGCGCGTTCCCGGTGTCGGTGATCGAACTCCCGATGTCCTTTTTCCATCGCTCGTCGAAGATCTGCTTCCCGTCGGTCATCAGGATATTGCTCACCAGATCCTCGATCCGGCTGGTGTGCCAGAAGAGCCAGGGTGTGGGGACTCTGTCGTTTCCGGCGTAATGCAGATCCGTATCCCAGATCTGCCGGGGAACGATCTCGTTCCGCCGTCCGGCCGTCATCTGCGCGAAGGCCAGATCGGCGGCGGTCTTTTCTTTCCCGCCCGAAACCTCCGCCGGATGGACCTGCGCATGGACGGACAGGGCTGTTTTGCGTATCGTCTCAAGATCGTCACACGCTAGGAGCTCCCGGAACCCGGCATATCCCGTCCGGAAGCCGGATGCCATTTCTTCTTTTGTCACGGGCTTTCCCTCCTTTTGTTACCCGGATAATCGCCGGCATGCCGCGTTTCCCGGAGCGCCTTGCGGCGGCGGTCTGTCGGACGCTTTCCCGAAACTATGCGTTTTCAGCGGCCATATTGTGGATCCATGCGCCCTTTTTCAGCATCGCGTATCCCATGACGCATTTGATGAGATCGGCAAGCTGGCAGATGAGATAGAGCGGCAGGATGGGCAGCGCCGTGAAACTGACCAGACAGTAGGCGAGCGGGATCGTCACCACCCACATGAAGCCGGAGTCGAAAATGAAGGTGATGATCGTCTTGCCTCCCGAACGCAGGGTGAAATAGCAGGTGTGGAGGAACGCGAAAACCGGCATCGTCACGGCCGAGATCCGGATGAAACTTCCGGCGAAATCCCTGACCGTTTCCGTCGTGTTGTACAGAAGGGGAATATATGGCGCGGCCACGAACATGATCCCCCCGAAAAGGAGGCCCATCGCCACGTTGAAGGCGATCAGCTTGCGCGCGCGGTCCCGCGCCTCGTCGGTCTCGCCGGCGCCCAGCGCCTGGCCCACGATAATGGCCACGGCGCTGCCCATGGACATGCAGACCACGTTGAAGGTGTTCGAAACGGTGCCGGAGATGTTCAGGGCGGCCACCACCGCCAGCCCTCTGGCGGAATAGGCCTGCAGCGCCGCCGCCACCCCCAGCGACCAGAGGAATTCGTTCGCCAGAAGCGGCAGGCCCTTGATCATGACGTTTTTCAGAAGGCTGAACCGCACGCGAAGGGTCCTGTACACGCCTTGAAGGAAGCCGTATTCCCTCTTTTTCACATGGATCGTGATCACCACGATGGCTGTTTCCACGAATCTGGAGATCACCGTGGCCAGGGCCGCGCCCTCCACGCCGAGGCGAGGAAAGCCGAAGTGTCCGAAAATCAGCAGATAGTTGAAGACCAGGTTCGTCAGGACCGCCGCGACCCCCGCCTTCATGGGGAGCACGGTCTTGCCGCACTCGCGCACCGTGCCGGCGTAGACGTTGGTGATCACGAAGGGCAGGTTGCCGACCAGCATGATCCGGAGATAGGCGAGGCTGTGCTCCAGCGTCTTCTCCAGATCGCCCGCTCCTTCTCCGTCGGTGAGGTAAAGCGCGATGAGCTGCCGCGGGAAAAGCAGGAACACCGCCGTGAAGCCGAGCAGCACGAAGGCGCCGATAAAGAGCTTGATGCGGAAGGTCTCGCGCACGCCGGAATCGTTTTTCGATCCGAAAAACTGCGACGTGAAGATCCCCGCCCCCGAAAGGCCGCCGAAAATACAGATATTGAAGATCATCAGGAGCTGATTGGCGATAGCCACGCCGGACATCTCCTCGGTCCCCACCGATCCCACCATGAGATTGTCCAGAAGATTGACGAAATTGGAAATGCTCGACTGGATCACGATGGGGATGAGAACGGCGAAGAGCATGGAATAGAACGCCTTATCGCCGATGTATTTGCGCATAGCGGGGTCCTCCTTGGGAAACAAAGCGGCATAACGTATTGATTTTACCACGCGGCGGCGGAAAAGTCAATTTCGAAAAGGCGGCCGGAGCCGAAGAACCTCTTGCGTCCGGCGGATTTCGGTGCTATACTGAAAGCGGGACCGGAGCGGGCGCAAACGGGCGCCCGGCGATCCGGAACCGTGAGAAAACGTACGCCGAGGTGGCTTTATGAACGATATTTTCAACGAGATCATGATCAAAAAGGATATCACGCCGGGCCGGTGGTTTTTCGATATCCTTCTCGTTTTTACCGGAGTCAACGTGGTGATCCTCAGCCTGATGTATCTGGGTGTGTTCGCGGTGTTCCCGATCCTGGCGGTGCTGGTTCTCGTGCCGCTCCTGCTTCGCGGCCGGTACGTGGAATACGAATACGTCCTCACCAACGATCAGCTGGATTTCGACAAGATCACGGGCAAGCGCAGGAGGAAGCAGCTCTATTCCCTCGACGTGCGCACCATCGAGCTGATGGCGCCCATGACCGTGGATTTCAAGGACGATTTCTACGCGGTAAAGGCAAACAAGACGGTGGATCTCGCCTCCAACGCCCGGGCGCCGGGACGCTGGTTCATCGTTTTCAACGATCACAAGGACGGCAAGGTCACGGTGGTCTTCGAACCCACCGTGAAAATGGTGCGCAACATCTATCTCTACGCCCCGCGCAGGATCAAGGGGATGGAGTATCTGGAGGAAGCGCTGGAAAGCGGTGACATGCTGTGAGGATCGCCTTCCGGAAACAGATCGAAGCCGTCGACGCCCGGGCCGAGGCGGAAAGACGCCCCGGCTACGATCTGATCGAGCGGGCCGGCGGCCTTCTTGCCAAAGCGGTGTCCGAGGAGGCGCAGAAGGTCGTCCGCCGGGACGTGATCCTCTTCTGCGGTCCCGGCAAAAACGGCGCCGACGGTTACCGGGCGGCTCTCGCCCTGAAAAAAGCGGGATACGAAACCCTCTGCGTCGCGCCCGGCGGCGAGGCGCGGAATCATGCGGCGGAATACGCCGCGTCTCTCTATGCGTCCGCCGGCGGCCGCATCGTCTCCTTCCTCTCCGGAGAAACGGCGGAAAAGGCCGGTCTTCTGGTGGATGCCCTGTTCGGCACCGGTCTTTCCCGGCCGGTGGAGGGGCCGTACGCGTCGGCCGTCGAAACGATGAACCGCTCCGGCCGGCCTGTGATCGCCGCCGATCTTCCCTCGGGCGTCGAGGCCGACAGCGGAAGGATCCTCGGATGCGCGGTCAGAGCAAGCCGTACCGTTGCGTTTACCCTGCCGAAGCCCGCCCATTTTCTTGCCCACGATCTGGCGGGAGACGTGACCGTGGCCGACGTCGGCATTCCGGAGGACATTGTTTCCTCCTGCGGTCCTTACCCCATCGCTTTTGAAAGGGAGAACGCATCGGCCTTCCTTCCGCGGAGAGCCGACGATACCCACAAAGGGCATTACGGCAAAGCGGTGCTTTTTGCGGGCGGTCTCGCCTATTCCGGCGCGGCAAGCCTCGCCGCCCGCGCCGCCGTCAAAAGCGGGGCGGGTCTTGTCTGGGCCTGCGTGCCGCGCGCGGTCTATCCCACGGCGGCCGCCGCCGAGCATTCCGCCATCACTTTCCCCCTCGCGGATTATCCCGACGGATCGATCGCCTATCCGGCCCTTTCCGATCCCCGGCTTCTGAAAATCATAAGAGACGCCGATTCCTTTGCGGCCGGCAGCGGCCTGATTCCCGGACCGGGGGCCAAACGGCTGCTCGGCATGCTGCTCAAAAGCGGAAAAAAGCTGGTGCTGGACGCCGGCATGCTGAATTTCCTCACCGCCGGTCATAGAGGGGCCGGGGACGCGCATATCATGTTTGAGGACGAACCTCTCCATGAAAACGTGATCCTGACTCCGCACCGCGGGGAGCTTGCCCGGATCTTCGGAGGCGACCCGGCGGAGGAGGGCGAAAGCCCCCTCGCTCTTGCCTCCCGGATCGCCCGCGCCTCCGGCGCCGTGGTGGTCCTGAAGGGGCACCGCACCGTGACCGCCGCCCCGGACGGCCGCATCGCTCTGAACACCACCGGCAACCCCGGCATGGCGCGGGGCGGTTCCGGCGACGTTCTGGCCGGCACCGTCGCAGGGCTCGCGGCCCGGATGAACGCCTTTGAGGCCGCCGCCCTCGGCGTATGGCTCAACGGGCGGGCGGGAGATCTCTGCCGCGACCGCATCGGCGAGACCGGCATGACCCCGGAAAACGTGATCGACACCCTGGGAGAGGCGGCGCAGAGCGCCGGGAAAGGAACCTCTCTTTGAGAAAACGCGTTCTTCCCCTTCTCTTCGCGCTTGTATTCTTCTCTTTTCCCGCCTGCGGCGAAAACGCGCGGGGCGCGGCGGAAGCCTTCCGTGAAGGCGTTCTCGCCCGTTTCCCTCTTCGCTTTGAGGCTTCCCTTTCGGTCTCTCTCGGCGAAGACCTGGCCCTCTACCGTCTTGCGGTGCTGGCCGAGGAGGCGCATACCGATCTCGCCCTTCTCGAGCCCGAGGCTCTTTCCGGGCTTTCCGCCCGGGTGGAGGGAAAGGATCTTTCTCTGACGTACGACGGGATCCTGTTTTCAACCGAAATCCCGGAGGGGATGGAGGGATCCCCTCTGACCCTGATCCCCGGCGCGCTGGAGGCTCTCCGGGACGGGGTCCTTACCGAAAGCTTTTTCCGCGGAAAAGAGCTGATCGCGGACTTCACCCGGTACGACGGGGAGGACGCCGTGACCTACCGTTTTGTATTCCGCCGGGACGGAGGCGCCGTCGACTCCGTCGCGGTGCTTCACGAGGGAAAGGAGATCGCCTCTGCCGCGTTTTCCCCCTCTCTATAACCGAAGAAAGGCTATGAGGCTCATGCATTATCTGAAAAGGACCTGGGCGGAGATCGACCTCGACGCCGTGGAACAGAATCTTCTCGCCATCCGGGCCGCCGCGGGCGGCAAACGGATCATCGCCGTGATCAAGGCCGATGCCTACGGCCACGGCGCGTCCACCCTCGCGCGCCTCTACAACCGTCTCGGCGTCAACGCCTTCGCCGTCTCCAACATCGACGAGGCGCGGGTCCTGCGCGTCGACGAGGTCAAGGGCGACATCCTGATCCTCGGCTATACGCCGCCGGATCTGGCTTTCGAGCTCTTCGAAAACGGCATCACCCAGGCCGTGACCGACTGCGCTTACGCCCGGAAGCTTTCCGAAAACGCCTGCCGGGCCGGCGTGCGCATCCCGGTGCATATCAAGATCGACAGCGGCATGTCCCGGCTGGGGATCGTGGTGCGGGACGACGGAGATATTCCCCGCTCCACCGAAGAGATCCGGAAGATCGCGGCTCTTCCGGGCCTGCAGATCACCGGAGTATTCACTCACTTTTCCTCGGCAGACGGCTCTGTCGAGCCGGGGAGCGGCGACCGCCTTTTCACCGAACGGCAGTTTCATCTCTTCACCGCCGCCGTGGATGCGGCCGAAGCGGGCGGCGTCCCCATGGGGACCCGGCATTGCTCCAACAGCGCAGCCATCATCAACTATCCCGGATTCTCCCTGGACGCGGTGCGTCCAGGCGTGATCCTGTACGGCTATTATCCCGACAGCCGGGAAGGGAGCCCGATGGCGAAAAAGCTTTCGCTGACCCCGGCCATGACCCTGAAGACCGCGGTGTCCCAGGTGAAGGTCCTGCCGGCGGGCTCCGAAATCAGCTACGGCCGCGAATTCCGCGCGGAAGGCCCGGTGAAGATCGCGGTGGTTTCCATCGGATACGCCGACGGATACGTCCGCAAAAACGCCTCCGGCGGCGAAATGACCGTCAACGGCCGTCCGGCGAAGGTCCTCGGACGCATCTGCATGGACATGTGCATGCTGGACGTCACCGGGCGCGACGACGTGAAGGAGGGCGACGAGGTGATCGTCTTCGGCAGGGGCGGACAGAGTCTGGAACGCGCCGCCGCCACCTGCGGCACCATCAATTACGAATTGACCTGTCTGATCGGGAAGCGCGTGCCGCGCGTTTTCCTCAAAAACGGCGAGACCCAGCACACCCAGAACCTCTTCCTGCATCTCTGACGCCCATACAGGCAAAAGACCGCTCCCCGGCGTTTACCGGGAGACAGTCTTCAGCCTGCTCCCGGCGGAAAGGGCGCGCTTGGGAAAAGGATCCCGGGACGCTGCGTGAAAACGAAGGAGGGACGTCCTCATATGAAGAAAAGGATCTTCTGCACGGTCATGGCTTTGCTCCTGCTTTCGGGGACCTCCTCCTGCACGCCGCAGGACGCAGAGGCCAAAGCGCAGGCTGCCGTTGAAAAGTACGCCTCCTCCGCGGGGTTTGAAGGCGTGATCGTCGCCTTCCGGGACGGAAGGCGTTTCGTTTCCTTTGCCAGGGGCTGTCTTCCCGACGGGAGCAGGATCTCTTCCGATACGCCGATGCCGGTGGGATCGATCTCAAAGCAGTTCTGCGCTGCTGCCGTCCTGCGTCTGCAGGATCAGGGGAAGCTCCGGATCACAGATACGCTGGACCGGTTCTATCCCGACTATCCGGAAGGCGGCAGAGTCCAGCTGAAGCATCTGCTCTCCATGCGCTCCGGGATCCCGGAGAACCTTTCGGAGGACGGTATGGCCGTCATATCGACGGAAAACACCGAGGAGGAAAACCTCTCCGCCATAAAAGAATGGATCTTTTCCCATCCGCTTGCCTACACGCCCGGTTCCTTCTTTCAGTACTGCAACGCCAACTATCTCCTGCTCGCCGATATCGTGGAACAGGTCTCCGGAAAAGCCTATCTCGATTTCCTCCGCGAAAACTTCTTTGTTCCTCTCGGCATGACGCACACGGGTTCCTTCGGCGGTCCCGTCTCCTTCTTCCGGAAGGCGGAGGCTGCGCCGGATCCGGTTTTTGATTTTCTGAACACGCAGCCGGGCCTCACAAAGGGCGCGGGCGATCTGGTTTCCAATGCGGAGGATATCCGTCTCTGGCTTGAGGCTCTTGCCGGCGGGAAGCTCCTCTCGGAGGAAAGCTGGAGGGCGATGACCACAGACTATTCCCCCGAGGAACACTCCTACGGCTTCGGTCTGCGCCAGGATCTCCCCGACGGCATCGGGCATTACGGCACCATCAACATATACCGTTCCTGCGACTATATCAACCTGAAAAACGGTCTCACGGTCTTCCTGGTCTCCACAAACGTCGAAGCGATCGAGGACTTTTCGGAAGGACTCTTTTCTCTCCTGCTCTCCTGATCTTCGGACGGTCTGCGGCAGAGCCCCCGGCGCCGGTCTTGCGACCCGGCGCCGGGGGCTCTGCCGTTTTGACGCTCAGAAAAGCGGTTTCGTCTCCGCCTCGCACCAGACGCACTTTTTCCGGTGCGTAAAGGGATCGATCGTGAAGCGCTGGGGAAGCTCCTGCTCGGTGGTGGTGATGCAGCGCAGGTTCTGGCATACCTCCCCCGTGTCTTCACCCATTTCGCGCTTCTCCTTCGGACTTTTGGCCTCCCGGAGAAGCATCAGGATCAGCGCCATGCGCATCAGCTTGCCGTTTTTCACCTGTTTGAAATAGCAGGCGCGGGGATCGTCGTCCACCTTGACGCTGATCTCGTTGACCCGCGGAAGCGGGTGCAGGATCGAGCAGTTTTCCCCGGCGAGCTTCATCTTCTCGGCGGTGAGGATATAGGAATTCTTCAGCCTTTCGTAATCCTCGGCTTCCTCGAACCGTTCCCGCTGGATGCGGGTCATGTAAAGGATGTCCAGACCGGGCAGCGCTTCCTCCAGCGACGCGGTCTCGCAAAACGCCAGGCCGCTTTTCCGGATGGTCCCTTCCCGGACGTAGGCGGGAAGCTTCAGCTCCTCGGGCGAGATCAGAACGAACTTCGTCCCGGGATAGCGGGCCATGGCGTTGATCAGGGAATGCACCGTCCGTCCGTATTTCAGGTCGCCGCAGAAGCCGACGGTCAGGGAGTCGAGTCTCCCCTTTTCCCGGTGTACGGTCAGAAGGTCGGCAAGCGTCTGGGTGGGATGACAGTGTCCGCCGTCCCCGGCGTTGATCACGGGGATCGACGCGGCCTCGGAAGCCACCAGAGCCGCCCCCTCCCGGGGATGGCGGATGGCGGCGATATCGGCGTAGCAGGAAAGCACCTTCGCCGTGTCTGATACGCTTTCCCCCTTGGCCGCCGAGGAAAGCGCCGCGCCGGGCACTGAGAGGACATTGCCGCCCAGCTCATACATGGCTGCCTCAAAGCTCAGACGCGTACGGGTGGAGGGCTCGAAAAACAGGGTGGCGAGCTTCTTCCCCCGCGCCGCGTCGGCAAAATCCCGCGGGCGCTCCGAAATGTCCACCGCCTGCCGGATCAGGTCGTCCAGCTCCCCGGTGGAAAGATCCAGAACGTCGATGATACTTCTCATGCTTTCGCTCCGTTCACACTGAGATAGGCCTTGATCCTGGCGATATGGGCGGCGTTTTTTTCGTCTTCCGCGAGGTATTCCAGAATATCGTAAACGTCCGCGATGCTGTAGACCGGGAAGCCAAAGAGCTCCTCCACCTCCGCTATGGCGGACTTTTCGCCCTGGCCTTTCTCCTTCCGGTCCACCATCACAAAGGCGGCGGCCACCTTCACGCCTTCCAGCTTTTCGAAGAGGGCCATGCTCTCCCGGATGGCGGTACCGGCGGTGATCACGTCCTCGATGATGACCGCTTCCTGACCGGGCCGGGGCACATAACCCACCAGCTGGCCGCCCTCCCCGTGGTCCTTGGCCTCCTTGCGATTGAAGAAGAAGGGCAGGTCAAGCCCCTCCTTCGCCAGAGCCGCGGCGGCGGTGACCGCCAGGGGGATCCCTTTGTAGGCGGGTCCGAAGAGGACGGAAGGGCGGCGGCCCAGCTTTTCCAGATAGGCCTTCGCGTAGAATTCTCCCAGCCGGGCGATCCGGGCGCCGGTCTTGATCTCTCCCGCGTTGATAAAATAGGGGATCTTCCGGCCGCTCTTGGCGGTGAAATCTCCGAATTTCAGCACCCCGGCTTCTTCCAGGAATGCGATGAACTCTCTTTTATACGCTTCCATGTCCGTCCTCCTTCAATCCAGAAATTCCGCAAGGCAGCGCTCGTACGCCGCGACGGGATCGGCCGCCGCCGTGACGGGGCGCCCGACCACGATGTAATCCGATCCGATCTCCCGCGCCTTCGCCGGGGTGGCGACGCGCTTCTGATCCCCGACGTCTCCGTCGGCGAAGCGCACGCCGGGCGTGACGGTCAAAAAGCTCCGGCCGCAGGCTTCGTGGACCTTTCCGGCCTCCAGCGGCGAGCAGACCACGCCGTCAAGCCCCGCCTTCGCAGCGTTTTCCGCGTAGTGCAAAACGACCCGGTCGATGGGCTCGCGAATGAGCAGATCGCGCTCCATGCGCTCCTGATCGGTGGAGGTCAGCATCGTCACCGCGATCAGAAGAGGTCTGGTGCCGTCCGGGCGGGTCAGGCCCTCCAGGGCCGCCTCCATCATCGGGATCGTGCCGCCCGCGTGCACGTTCACCATGTCGATATCAAGCCGGGAAAGCGCCGCCATGGCGCGTCTGACCTGATTGGGGATATCGTGAAGCTTCAGATCCAGAAAGATCCTGTGCCCTCTTTTTTTCAGCTCCCGGACGATTTCCGGGCCTTCGGCGTAATAAAGCTCCATGCCGATCTTGACGAAGGGCTTTTTCCCTTCGAACCTGTCCAGGAAGGCCAGCGTTTCCGTTTTCCCCGGAAAATCGCAGGCCACGATCACGTCCTTACCCATGATGCGCCGCTCCTTTCACGTCCGCAAGACTGTCGATACCGTATTTTTCCATGACGCGCGGAAGATCCTCCACGATCTTCAGCGAAGCCATAGGGTCGGTCAGATTGGCAGCGCCGACCTCCACCGCGGTCGCGCCTGCCAGGATCATTTCGATCGCGTCCTCCGCCGACGTGACGCCGCCCATGCCCACCACCGGGATCTTCACCGCTTCGTATACCTGCCACACCATCCGCAGAGCGACCGGGAATACCGCGGGACCCGAAAGCCCGCCGGTGACGTTTCCGAGGATCGGCCTTCTCGTCCCGGGATCGATCCGCATCCCCATCAGGGTGTTGATCAGGCTGATCCCGTCGGCGCCCGCCGCTTCGCACGCCCTGGCGATCTCCGCGACGTCGGTCACGTTGGGGGAAAGTTTCACGATCAAAGGCTTCTTCACGGCCCTCTTCACACGCTCCGTCACCCGCGCCGCACAATCCGGATCGGTGCCGAAGCTCATGCCGCCGCCGTGAACGTTGGGGCAGGAGACGTTCAGCTCGATCCATCCGACGATCTCCTCTTTATCGAGAAGGGCCGCCGTTTTTTCATATTCCTCCTCCGAAAAGCCGCTGACGTTGGCCATGACCTTTTTGGAGAAAACCCGCCGGAGCTTCGGGAGCTCCTCGGCGATCACCTTTTCCACGCCGGGATTCTGCAGCCCCACCGCGTTGAGCATGCCCGCCGGGGTCTCCGCGATGCGGGGGGTGGGATTGCCGAAACGGGGGTAGAGCGTCGTGCCCTTGAAGGAAAAGGTCCCGAGCCGGTTGATGTCGTACAGCTCCGCGAATTCATAGCCGAAGCCGAAGGTGCCGGAGGCAGGGATCACGGGATTCTCCAGTTCGATCCCGCAGAGGTCCACGCTCATTTTCCCCATAAAAGCTCCTCCTTCCGGAAAACCGGTCCGTCCCGGCAGACGCGTTTCGGGCCGGACGCCGTCTCGATCGTGCAGCCCATGCACGCGCCGAAGCCGCAGCCCATCCGCTCTTCCAGGCTGAATTCCCCCGCGCCGGGGACGGCGCGGTATACCGCGCGGAGCATGGGGAGCGGCCCGCAGGCGTAAAAATATCCGGGCTTTTCGGGAAGCGCGTCTGTGACGAAGCCCTTCGTCCCGGCGCTGCCGTCGACGGTGGTCACCGTGACCCCGGCGCCGAGAGCGCGGAATTCCTCCTCGTAAAAGATCTCGCTTTTCGTGTTGAAGCCGAGGATCGCACGCACGGCTTTCCCCTCTTCCCGCAGGCGCTTCGCCAGAAGATAGAGGGGCGGTACGCCGACTCCGCCGCCGATCAGGAGGGGCGTTTCCCCCGCCCGGCTGAGATCGTACCCGTTTCCGAGTCCGGTCAGGATCGAAAGCTCCGCGCCGGGCGTCAGGCGGCTCATGGATCCGGTGCCTTTCCCCACGGTCTTATAGATCAGGGTCAGACTGTTTTCCCCGAGATCGGCCGCCGAGATGGGGCGGCGCAGAAAGAACCCGGGGAGCGCGACCTCCGCGAACTGTCCGGGACCGCGGAAGTCCGAGACGTCGCCCGAAAGCTTCATCTCAAAGACCTCGCCGGTCAGAGGCCGGTTGGAAAGGATGCGAAACGATACTTCTTTCATATCCGCTTCCCTTTCAGGCGTCGATGGTGGAGATGGTCAGGGTGGTCTCTTCCAGAACGTCCAGAAGCACCCGCACCGTGTCGAGAGAGGTGAACATCGTGGCGTTGTTTTCGGTGGCGCAGAGCCGGATCTTCACACCGTCGGTCGCCTCGGTGCCGGAACCGATGTCCCGGGTATTGAGGATATAGGCGATGTGTCCCTGGCGGATCGCTTCGGGGATCTCGTCGCTCCCCTCGCTGATCTTGCCCAGGACGTGGGTGCGGATGCCGTTCTCCTTCAGGAAGCGGGCCGTTCCGGCGGTGGCCTCGATGTTGAAGCCCAGATTGTAGAACCGGCGGATCAGGGGAAGCGCCTCGGCCTTGTCCTTGTCGGCGATGGTGGCGAACACCGTGCCGTAATTCTGCAGATGGGTCCCCGCGGCCTGCAGGGCCTTGTAGAGCGCGCGGTTCAGTTTGTCGTCGTAGCCGATCGCCTCGCCGGTGGATTTCATTTCGGGCGAGAGATAGGCGTCCAGTCCTTTGATCTTGTTGAAGGAGAACACCGGCACCTTCACGTAGTACCGCTTCTTTTCCTCGGGATAGAGATCGAAGATCCCCTGCTCCTTCAGGGAAACGCCGAGGATCGCCTCGGTGGCGATGTCCGCCAGGCTCCAGCCGGTGGCCTTGGAGAGGAAGGGCACCGTGCGGGAGGAGCGGGGATTTACCTCGATGATGTACACGTTTTCCTGCTTGTCCACGATGAACTGAATGTTGTAAAGACCCACGATGCCGATGCCCAGACCCAGCTTCTTGGCGTACTGCAGGATCACGCCCTTGACCCGGTCGGAGATTGAGAAGGTGGGATAGACGCTGATGGAGTCGCCCGAGTGGATGCCGGTACGCTCCACCAGCTCCATGATGCCGGGCACGAACACGTCGCGTCCGTCGCAGATGGCGTCCACCTCCACCTCCTTGCCCTCGATGTACTTGTCCACCAGGACCGGCTTGTCCTCGTCGATGGCCACGGCGGTCTTCAGGTAATGGCGGAGCTGTCCCTCGTCGGCGACGATCCGCATGGCGCGTCCGCCCAGGACGAAGGAAGGCCGCACCAGGACGGGATACCCGATCTCGCGCGCCGCGCGCACGCCCTCCTCGATGTCGGTGACCGCCTCGCCTTTCGGCTGGGGGATCCCGAGATCGCGGAGGATCTTTTCAAAGCTGTCGCGGTTTTCCGCCCGTTCGATGGCCGCGCAGTCGGTGCCGATGATCTTCACGCCCCGGTCCATCAGGGGCTGCGCGAGATTGATGGCGGTCTGGCCGCCCAGAGACGCGATCACGCCCTCCGGCTTTTCATAATCGAGGATCGCGGTCACGTCCTCCGGGGTCAGGGGCTCGAAATAGAGCTTGTCGGAGGTCGTATAGTCGGTGGAAACCGTTTCGGGGTTGTTGTTGACGATGATGGCCTCGTACCCGGCCCGGCGGATGGTCTGCACCGCGTGGACCGTGGAATAATCGAATTCCACGCCCTGGCCGATGCGGATCGGGCCCGCGCCCAGCACCACGATCTTTTTCCTGTCGGAAAGGCGGGACTGGTTTTCACACCCGTCCAGATAGGTCGAGTAGAGATAAGCGATGTATTTCCCGGTGTGCAGGGTGTCCACCATCCGGAAGACCGGCACGATGCCGTTTTTCTTTCTCTTTTCGTAGACCTCGATCTCGGTGAGGTTCCAGAAACCGGCGATTGCCGCATCCGAAAAGCCCATGGTCTTGGCCGCCCGGAGCACCTTCAGGGAGTTGACCTTTTCCTTCAGGATCCCTTCCATCTCCGTGATCCGCCGGAAGGCCTCCAGGAAAAGCGGCGTGATCATGGTGATCCTGTGCAGCTCTTCCACGGAGACGCCTCTGCGGAGGAGCTCGAAAATCGCGAAGATATTGTCGTCCCGGAAATCGGAGACGTAGCGGATCAGCTCCTCGTCGCTTTTTTCGTCGAATTTTTTCAAATGGAAATGATCCGCGCCGATCTCCAGCGACCGGACCGATTTCAGAAGACTTTCATCCAGAGTGGAGCCGATCCCCATGACCTCGCCCGTGGCTTTCATCTGGGTGCCCAGGAGGTTCGGCGCGTCGGCGAATTTGTCGAAGGGGAAGCGCGGGAATTTCGCCACCACGTAATCCAGACTCGGTTCGGCGGCGGCGGTGCCGCCGGCCACCGGGATCTCCTCCAGAAGCATCCCCAGAGCGATCTTGGCGGTGACGCGGGCGATGGGATACCCCGAGGCCTTCGACGCCAGAGCCGACGAGCGGGAGACCCGGGGATTGACCTCGATGAGGTAGTACTCGCTGGAGGCCGGATTCAGGGCGAACTGTACGTTGCAGCCGCCCTCGATCTCGAGCTCCCGGATGATCCTGACGGCGCTGTCGTTGAGCATTTTGAGATCCTTTTCGTTCAGCGAAAGGATCGGCGCCACCACGATCGAGTCGCCGGTGTGCACGCCCACGGGATCCACGTTTTCCATGCCGCAGATGGTGACGACGTGATCCGCCGAGTCGCGCATGACCTCGAATTCGATCTCTTTATATCCCTTGACGCTCTTTTCCACCAGCACCTGATGCACCGGGGAGAGCCGGAAGGCGTTGGTGCCGATCTCGACAAGCTCCTCTTCGTCATTGGCGAAGCCGCCGCCGGTCCCGCCCAGCGTGAAGGCCGGGCGCAGGACCACCGGATACCCGATGCGGCCGGCCGCCGCCTTCGCCTCCTCCAGATCGTAGGTGATCTCGGAGGGGATCACGGGTTCCCCGATGGATTCGCACATTTCCTTGAACAGCTCCCGGTCCTCGGCCCGTTCGATGGAGCGGCTGGAGGTGCCGAGAAGCTCCACTCCGCATTCCTTCAGAACGCCCTTCTTTTCCAGCTGCATCGCCAGGTTCAGTCCCGTCTGTCCGCCGATGCCCGGCAC
>JAEEGL015248128.1_pt1 | contig 21559 bp, 20 predicted proteins | sample 9134231 | NCBI WGS metagenome assembly JAEEGL01 (sample SAMN16246548, study PRJNA631951) | gut metagenome | biome: gut microbiome; feature: rumen; material: fiber-attached | host: Bos | place: Iran: Karaj | collected 2018-10
GCTGCTGCGGAAACGCCGAACTCCTCTTCGCAAGCCTTTACGAGCTCGTTGAGCTCGAGAATGGTCATGTTCTTTATGGCCTCAATGATCTGTTCCTTATTCATTTTGTCCTCCTAATCGACAAATGTCTGTATTGAATGATTATGCTTCTTTTGCTTCTGCGATGGCAGCGAGCGTACGGACGAACTTGCCGACCGGGCTCTGGATGCTGCCCATGAACTTGGCGATGAGCTCTTCCCTTCCGGGGATGCCCGCCAGGGCGGTAACGCCTTCGGCGTTGTAAAGGACTCCCTCTACTACGCCGGCCTTAAAGGCCATCTTGTTGTAGGTCTTGATAGCCTTGTTGAGGACTCTTGCCGGAGCGATGGCGTCTTCCTTGCTTATAGCAAGTGCGGACGGTCCGCTCAGCACGTCCTTAAGTCCTTCGAACTGGGTGCCTTCGATAGCCTTTGCGATAAGGGTGTTCTTGTAGACCGTGAAGTCTACGCCGGCTTCTCTGAGGCTCTTTCTGATGGCAGTGTTCTCCTCCACGGTGGTTCCCATGTAGTCGACTACTACAGCAGACTGAGCGCCTTCGAGCTTGCCCTTTATCTCATCGATAATGGCTGCCTTGGCCTTCAGATTTTCTACTGACATTTACTCTCCTTTCCGGCTTTCAGTAACTGAAAGCCTTTTCGATGTCAAAGACATAAAAAGGCTCTGATTTATGAATCGTAACCTCGGCGAGATGCTTCGGCAGGAAGCTTGTCCTGCACTCGCTGTCTACAGCTATTTATTTCTGTTTTGGATCACGATCCGGCCTTGTCTTTAATGCCTAGCCGAGCTTTGTCGGGTTGATCTTTATTCCGGGGCCCATCGTTGTGGCGATGGTAGCGGACTTGATGTACTGACCCTTTGCTGCTGCCGGCTTGGCCTTGATGATGGCTTCCACGAGCGCCTGATAGTTCTGCTGGAGCTTCTCAGGTCCGAAGGAAACCTTGCCGATCTGTGTGTGGACTATGTTCTGCTTGTCCAGACGATACTCCACCTTACCTGCCTTGATCTCCTGGAGAGCCTTGGCCAGATCCATGGTAACGGTACCGGACTTGGGGTTCGGCATCAGACCCTTAGGTCCGAGTATTTTACCGAGCCTTCCCACGATACCCATCATGTCGGGTGTGGCTACTACAGTGTCGAAATCAAACCAGTTTTCTTTCTGGATCCTCTCAGCGTACTCTTCCGCGCCTACGTAATCCGCTCCTGCGGCCTCCGCCTCATGAGCCTTCTCTCCCTTTGCGAACACCAGGACCTTCTTGGACTTTCCTGTTCCGTTCGGAAGAACGATAGCGCCTCTGATCTGCTGATCGGCGTGCCTTCCGTCGAGTCCCATCTTGAAGTGGGCTTCAACGGTCTCGTCGAACTTGGCTGTGGCTGTCTTGGTGACGAGCTCGAACGCCTTGTCGACGTCGTACAGTTCAGCTCTGTTTACGAGCTTTGCTGCCTCCTGATACTTCTTGCCTTTCTTGGCCATTTTTTACCTCCTTGTGGTATTAGCGGCTTTTATGCCTCCCACCTGCTAGCCCTGGACGTTTATGCCCATGCTTCTTGCTGTGCCCTTGATCATCTCCGTCGCTGCCTCAAGGCTTGCGGCGTTCAGATCCGGCATCTTGGTCTGCGCGATCTCCTTCGCCTGAGCCTCGGTTATGGTGCCGACCTTCTTCTTGTTGGGCTCACCGGAACCGGACTCAAGACCCGCTGCCTTCTTTATCAGCACTGCTGCCGGAGGAGTCTTCGTAACGAAGGTGAAGCTCTTGTCCGCGTAGACGGTGATGACTACCGGGATGATCATTCCCATGTCGGCCTGAGTCTTGGCGTTGAACTGCTTGCAGAAGTCCATGATGTTGATACCCTTCTGTCCGAGAGCCGGACCTACAGGCGGTGCCGGAGTAGCTTTGCCTGCCGGGATCTGGAGCTTTACATAGCCGTCGATCTTCTTTGCCATTCTTTTCTCCTTTCCATAGGACTATCCTATTATTTTGTTATATATCATCGCTGTTTTATCAGCGCGACTAGCTGATCGGGTCCACCTGGTCGAATTCGAGTTCCACGGGGGTGGCTCTTCCGAACATGTCCACCTTGGCCCTGAGGGTCTGCCTGTCGGGGTGGACGTCCTCGACGTGGCCGGTAAAGCCCTTGAACGGTCCGGAGATGATCTTTACGGTATCTCCCACATTTATATTAAGGACTATCACGGTCTTCTCTATGCCGAGGCGCCTTACCTCCTCATCCGTAAGAGGAATGGGCTCGGAACCCTCTCCCACGAAGCCGGTAACGCCCTGGGTGTTCCTTACCAGATACCAGGATTCGTTGGTGACTATCATCTTGACGATGACGTAGCCCGGGAAGATCTTGCGGGTCTTGACGGTGCGGCCGTTGTCGGTCATCTCGACGCGGTCCTCGGTGGGAACTATGACGTCCAGGACCAGATCCTGCATGCCTCTGTTCTCGACGAGCTTCTCCAGGTTGGCCTTAACCTTGTTCTCGTGGCCGGAATAGGTGTGGACAACATACCACTTGGGCTCCTTGCTCCTTCTGAGGAAGCCTGCGGGGATCTCGTCCCTCTCGCTCGCAAGTGTGTGGGGAGCGATATCGGACTCCCTGCTGGCCAGCGCCTTTTCTTCTAAGGTCATTTCGTCAGACATAGCCGTCTCCTACTTTACTATGAGTCCGAGCAGCGCGATGAACACTGTGTCGAGCAGCCAGAACAGCAGCGCAAACAGAGCGCAGATCACGATAACGACCAGCGTATACTTATAGGTCTCTTTCCTGGTGGGCCAGGAGACCTTCTTCATCTCCGCGCCGACGCCCTTGAAGTAATCCTTAAGCCTTGCGAAGAAGCCTTTCTTTGCGACATTCTCTGCCATCTTTGGTACCTCTCGTTACTTGGTCTCTCTGTGGATGGTTTCCTTCTTGCAGAACTTGCAGTATTTCTTGAGTTCGATGCGGTCAGGGTCGTTCCTCTTGTTCTTGGTGGTGTTGTAATTCCTCTGCTTGCACTCTGTGCATGCGAGCATTACCCTTACTCTTGAACCGGTTGCTTTAGCCATAATAATCCTCCGTTATCTGATGCGAAAAGCTCGCTTTTTAGCGACATTCAAAATACACAATGCCCCTTTTTGGCATAGTGACACTGAATAAAAGTAACATAAACAGGGGGAGATGTCAAACGGTTTTTTTGAGATTTTCTAACTTTTTTTCTATAATATGCCCCTACTGACTGCAGAACCCCGCAAGCAGCGTGGGCATCACCTGTCCGGCGTAGCTGCAGAGCGAATAATCGCCGCTGCAGATGCACCAGTCGTACAGAAGAGCGCGTTCTATTACCGCGTAGGCCTTAACTATGTCGTTGGCGGAAAGGTCGGCGCGGAAGACTCCCTCGTCCTTTCCCTCTATGGCTATCTTGCGGAGGAGCTTGTAGTATTCGCGGTTGGTATCCAGAAGGCTCCTGTCGGAGCGGGATATCAGCTGGGAGGAGAGCAGCCTTCCCAGAAGGTCCAGGGAGACCGTGTTCTCTATCATGTAGAAGAGCTCGTGGTTTAAGAACAGGAGCTTCTCCACCGCGCCTTCGATCTTCTCCAGCTCGGGCTCGAGCTTGAGGTATTTGTCATCGAAGAGTATGGAGAGCGTGTTGAGCAGCCCCTCCTTGCCGCTGAAGTAGTGGTAGAAGGATCCCTTTGAGGTATTCGAAGCCTCCACGATGTCGTCTATCGTGGTGTTCTCGTAGCCCTGCCTGTAGAAGAGCTCCCAGGCGGCGGAGACTATGCTGCTCTTGGTGTTCCCTGTCTTTTTCATCAGTTTTCCTTAAATCCGGCCCCTATTATCTCGGAGCTGGTGGTTATTATTGTGAACGCCTGCGGGTCCACGGACTTTATGAACCTCTGCAGGTGCTTGGCCTCGCTCCTCTTGCAGACGGTGTGGAGCACGGCCTTTTCTGCGTGTGAATAGACCCCCTCGCCCTTTATGAGCGTGGCGCTGTGGTCCAGCTTATTGAGTATGTAAGCCGAGATCTCCTCGGGCTTATCCGTTACTATGACGAAATACTTGCAGCTCGATAGCATGTCCAGGACGCTGTCGATGAGAAAGGTCATGCAGAACAGCCCGAATACGGAGAAGAGCCCGGACTTGATCCCGAAGGCGAAGAACGCCCCAGCGCTTATCACTATGTCCACGTACAGCAGGGCGCGCCCCACGTTGGTGGAAGTGTACTTCTTGAGTATCAGGGCAAGCACGTCCGTGCCCCCGGACGATGCGTCCGCGTGGAATATCATGGCCTGGCCTATGCCTGTTATGAGTATTGCCCAGCAAAGCTCCAGCACCGGCTGGTCCGTGAGGGGCTTTTCGAGGGGCACCAGCACCTCAAGAAGGTCCACGAGGCCGGAATAGAGCAGCGTGCAGTACACCGTCTTTACACCGAGGCTCTTTCCCAGCACTATGAATCCCACAATAAGCAGGATGATGTTAAGGCCAGTCACCCACACGCCCATGCTGGCGGTGGTGAACTGCCCGAGTATTATTCCAAGGCCGCCTACGCCGCCTGTTACGAAGCCGTTGGGCTCCTTGAAGAAGTAGAGGCTCAGCGCCATCAGCACGGAGCCGACTGTCATTAGAAAGAAATCTCTGATCCGATCCGACTTTTTATTCATTACCTTTAAGCTGTTCGAACTTCGCCCTCATCGTGGGGTTGTTCCTCGTAAGTTTCTTGATGCTCAGGTCCTCCGCCTTGTTGTTGGCGAGCCTGAGGTTGTTCTCCGCGCCTGTAAGGGCGTCCTTTATCTTCTGGAGATGGTCTATGGACTTGTCTATCTCCTCTATTGCCTTCTGGAACTTCTCGCTGGCTATCCTGTAGTTGCGGCCGAAGGCTTCCTTGAAGCGCTCCATCTCCGACTCGAAGTTGGCCACGTCCACGTTCTGCGCCCTGGCAAGAGCCAGCTCTCTCCTGTATTCCGCCGATCCCTGCGCAGCATTGCGCAGAAGAGTTATCATGGGTATGAAGAACTGGGGCCTTATGACGTACATCTTGGGATATCTGTAGGACACGTCCACGATGCCCGTGTTGTAGAGCTCGCTGTCCGGCTCAAGAAGGCTTACCAGCACCGCGTACTCGCAGTTTTTTTCCCTTCTGTCCTTATCCAGCTTTTTAAAGAAGTCCTCGTTGCGGTGCCTGGTGGTGCTGCCCTCGGCCTCGTTCTTCATCTCGAACATTATCGATATGTACTCGGTGCCGTCATCGGTGTAGTCCCTGAAGATGTAATCTCCCTTGCTTCCGCCGGAGGCGTCGTTATCCTTCTCGAACTTCGCCCGCTGAAAGCCCGTTGCCCTGAGCCTGTTGAACTCTGTCTCGCAGTGCTGCTCCAGGCTCTCGCCCACCATCTTTACGGAAAGCCTGGCCTTGAGGTCCTTGTAGTAGCCTATCTGCTCGTCCTTGTCCTTAAGCTTTTGCTCGTAGCTCTCCTTGAGGTCCTTTTCACGAAGCTGAGCGCCTGTTTTTGCCATGCTGAGCTCTCCGCTGAGCTTTACCAGCTCCGCGTCCTTTTCCGCAAGAGCGCTCCTTACCGCAAGCTCCCTTTCCGTTTTGGCGTTGTCCAGGCGGAGCTCCAGCTCGGCAAGAGCCTTCTCCTTTTCGGCAAGCATGCGGGCTAGCTCACTTTTGGACCTTTCCTTTACGAGCTCCATCTCGGCCCTGTTGCCCTTCTCTATCTCAGCCAGCCTTACGGAGAGATCCTTTTCGAACTCGCTGTCGCGGACCTGCTTTACTATGGCGGTGTATCCGGACTCGTCCACCTGGAACACTTCCCCGCATCTTGGGCATCTTATCTCGTGCATAGCTGCTCCTTCTTACTCAAGATCCGTGCATTCCTTAAGGAGGGACGGTATCTCCAGATTCTGCGGGCACTCCGCCATGCACTGGCCGCAGCTTACGCAGTCGGATGCCCTGCCCCTGTCCTTTGTGGCGGCCCTGTAGGCCATCTTAGCCGGAGGCGCCATGTAAGTCTGCCTGAACCTGTTGTACAGAGCGAATATCTCCGGAATGGGGATGTTCATGGGGCAGCCGTCCGTGCAGTAGTGGCAGGCGGTACACTTTATGGAGATGTCCTCCTTAAGCGCCTCCTGCGCCTTTGCTATCACCTTATACTCATCCTCGGTAAGAGGCTTGAAATCCTTCATGTAGGAGAGGTTATCCCTCATCTGGGCGACGCTGGACATTCCGGAGAGGACCGTCATTATCCCGTCGAGCGACGCGACGTATCTTACCGCCCAGGACGCCGTGGAGGCGCTGCATCCGGTCTCATCGAATACCGCCTGAACGTTCTTGGGGAGCTTGGCCAAAAAGCCGCCCTTTACGGGCTCCATTACGACAATGGGCTTTCCGTGCTCTCTTGCTATGCGGTAGCACTCTCCCGAACGCACGTCCGGGTTCTCCCAGTCCGCGTAGTTTATCTGCAGCTGCACGAAATCCACGTCCGGGTGCTTGTCCAGCACCATCTCCAGGTCCTCGGGAGTGGAGTGGAAGGAGAAGCCCCAGTGCTTTACCAGGCCCTTTTCCTTCTTGTCCCTTACGAAGTCCCAGATCCCGAACTCGTCGTATTTCTTAAGGCTCTCAGGCCTTATGGCGTGCAGAAGGTAGAAATCGAAATATCCGGCGCCTGTCCTCTCAAGGCTAATGCCGAACTGCTTCTTTGCGGTCTCCTCGTCCGGGCAGCCGTGTCCGGCATTCAGCTTGGTGCATATGGTAAAGCTCTCCCTGGGGTGGCGCTCCACTACGGCCTTGCCGAAAGCCTTCTCGGACTCTCCGCCGTCGTATACGTAGGCTGTGTCGAAATACGTGCCGCCGGCCTCAAGGAAGAGGTCCGCCATCTCCTTTACCTGCTCGACGTCTATAGCACCGTCTGCAAGCTTTGGCAGCCTCATGAGCCCGAAGCCGAGCCTTGAGATCTGTTGTCCGAAATACTCGTGTGTCATGTCAGCCCTCCATCTCCTTGCATTCATCCAGCAGCGTTATTATCGGCAGCTGCTGCGGGCAGGCGCCCTCGCACTGGCCGCAAGATATGCAGTCGGATGCCTTTCCCTTTCCTTCCACCACATCCGCGTACATCTTCCTGGCTCTGGGGCCATTGCGGCGCATGGCGTTCTCGTTGGCAACCTTAAAGATCTCCGGGATGGGGATGCTCATGGGGCAGCCGTCCGTGCAGTAGTGGCAGGCCGTGCAGGGTATGGTAGTCTCTTTTTCTATGATCTCCCTGGCCTGCTCTATTATCTTCTGCTCCTCCTCGTTAAGAGGTTTAAAGTCCTTCATGTAGGAGATGTTGTCCTCCACCTGCTGGGGCGTGGACATTCCGGAAAGGACCGTGATTATCCCTTCCAGAGAAGCGACGAAGCGCACCGCCCAGGAGGCGCAGGACGCGTCCGGAGCGTATGCCTTAAACAGGTCCTTCACTTTCTGCGGTGGATCCGCAAGAGCTCCGCCCTTTACAGGCTCCATCACCGTTACGGCGACGCCGTGCTTCCTCGCCACCTCGTAGCACTCGCGGGAAGATACATTCGGATTGTTCCAGTCCGCGTAGTTTATCTGGAGCTGTATGAAGTCCACGTCCGGATGCTCCGTAAGCAGCATCTCAAGATCCGCAGGCGTTGAGTGGAAGGAGAAGCCCCAGTGCTTTATGAGCCCTTTGGCCTTCTGCTCCTTTACGAAATCCCAGAGGCCGTATTCCTCGTATATCTTTATGTTGTCCGGCTGCAGCGCGTGCAGGAGGTAGAAGTCGAAATATCCCGCCCCCGTGCGCTCGAGGCTGGTTGAGAACTGCTTTTTGCAGCTTTCCGCGTCCGGCTTTCCGAGCCAGGCGTTCATCTTGGTGCAGACATAGTAGCTGTCCCTGGGATACCTGTCGGCGACGGCTTCCTTGAAGGCCTTCTCCGAGCCCCCGTTGTCGTACACGTAGGCGGTATCGAAGTACTGTCCGCCGCCCTCCACGAATATGTCCACCATCTTCTTGGTGGTCTCCGTGTCTATGCTCCCGTCAGAAAGCTTGGGCAGCCTCATAAGGCCGAAGCCCAGCTTGAATATGCCTTTTTTATCGTGTCCTTTTGCGGTGCTCATGTCTGCCGTCCTTCCCGGCCTTCCGAAGGCCGAACATCCCCTTATACTGTATGTAAAAATAATACCATATCCCGTAAAAAATCGCAAAAAAATATAGTTCTGCAGGGGTGTAAATGTTATACTTTATTTTGACGTTATTTGATCACAACAAAGCTTTCCGCAAAAGGAGGTGCCCGATGAACAAAGACCAGGACCGTACCCCGCTTTTCGACGCAGTGACCGCTTATTCAGAGCAGCGCCCGGCGTACTTCAGGATACCGGGACACAGGTTCGAGAACGGAATAGACCCCAAATTCAGAGAGGCCGTAGGAGATGATATATTCAAGATCGATCTTACCGAAACGCCCCTTACGGACGACCTCCACAACGCCTCCGGCGCCATCAAGGAAGCAGAGGACCTGGCGGCCGAGCTCTGGGGCGCCGAATACACCCACTTCCTTGTAAACGGCAGTACCTGCGGCAACCAGACCATGATAATAACCACGGCCAACCACGGCCAGAAGGTCTGTATACCCCGCAACGCTCACAAATCCGCGCTTATGGGACTTATCCTGGGCGGCGGAAAGCCTGTGTACATAATGCCTCAGATAGAGGAGGAATGGGGCCTTCACGGCGGAATAACCCCCGAGCAGGCGGAAGAAATGTTCCGGCAGAACCCGGACTGCCGCGGACTTATGGTAGTAAGCCCCACCTACTACGGAGTCATCTCCGACATTGAGGGACTTGCGGAAGTGTGCCACAGACACGGAGCGGTGCTGATGGTGGACGAGGCCCACGGAGCGCACTGCTACTTCTCCGACAGGCTGCCCAAGGGCGCCATGCAGGCCGGAGCGGACATGTGCGTACAGAGCATACACAAGGTCACCGGTTCCTTTACGCAGAGCTCCATGCTGCACGTAAACAGCAGGCTCGTGGACCGCGCCTTCCTGGAAGCCAACCTGCATCTTGTGCAGAGCACCAGCCCGTCCTACCTGCTTATGACTTCTCTGGACATGGCCCGACACGACATGGCCATGCGCGGCGCGGAAATGGTGGACGAGGCCTTCGAACTGGCCCACGACGCCCGTGCGGAGATAAACATGATACGCGGACTGCGCTGCGCAGGCAAGGAGATAGAAGGCCACGCCGGAATATACAAACTGGACGAGACCCGCCTTACCATAAGCGCCGCGGAGATAGGCATCACAGGCTTTGCTCTTAAGAAGATGCTCTTCGAGGAATACAACGTAGACGTGGAACTTGCGGACTACCGCAACGCTCTGGCGATAGTCACCTTCGCCAACCGCAGGGAGGACCTGGACCGTCTGGTAGCTTCCCTTACGGACATCGCGGCCACCTACAAGGACGGCAAGCCGCTGCCCAAGGCAAGCCCGCTGCCGCCGCAGCCGGAGTACGTGCTGTCGCCTCGCGAGGCCTACTTCGAAGAGACCAAGCCCATATGGTGGGAAGACGCGGTAGGCCGCATCTCCGGAGAGATGATAGCCCCCTACCCGCCGGGGATCCCGGTCATCTACCCGGGCGAGCGCATATCTCAGGAAGTCTGGGACTTTTTGGAGGAAGTGCGCCTGCGCAAGGGCCACCTGCACGGGCCTGCGGATACGGAGCTCAACACCATCCAGATAATCGAGGAATAAAGAGAAATAAAAAAGGAGGCAGCGCCTGCTGCCTCCTTTTAGCTTGCAAAATCATGCCGGCTGTCCGGGCTCTTCTATCTTCACGAGCCTTACGTGGACCACGAACCTGGAGAGATCGTTGGTCTTTACGCAGGTGGAGAGAGTGATGATGGTGTCTTCCGCTGTCGGCGTGACCCCTGTCTTGATGTAGGACCTTCTGGTCACGGACTTCAGCCAGGCGGAGAAATCCGCGTCGTCCGAAAAGCGCCTGGTGTAGGAATCCGAGGTGGCGTTCGTGGTGTAAGCGGAGAACACCTCCAGCATGTACCTGGCGTCTTCGGTAATGTAATACATCACGGGATGGGCGTCGTAATACGCCTGCTTGGCGTACTGGGCAATGCTTGAGAGCATCTTGCCGTTCTTCATCCTGTGCCCGTAGAGTATGTTGTTCCTGTCGGCAAGATCGTCCTGATTCCTGTAGTCTATGAACAGGCAGCCGTTGCTGTTGTAGGAACCGTCTATCATGTGGTCTATGTAGTAGCTGTTGTCTGTGGTCTTTGCTACCGGATAGTTGATGACGCTCCCGGGGTTGAACAGCCAGCCCACGGCGTTCTTGCTTATCCCTTTGAGAGACGCGAAATCGATCTCCGGGATGATGCTGAACTCATCGTCCTCTTCGCCCTGAGCCTTGGGCATTGAGGGCACGAAGGCGGCTTCCTCGACGTCGTTATACGTCTGGTCCCCTTCCCTGTACTCCTTCATTATGCCAACCAGCTTCCAGCCGCTGAAAACTGCCATGCCGGCGCATACCACTATGAGCAGCCATCTTACAGGGCCGAGGCCCCTCTTCTTTTTTTCGTTCTTTTTCTCTTCCATCTTACTCAAGAAGCGAGCTTCCCTCCATCTCTTCCGGTATTTCCAGTTCCATGAGCTCAAGCAGCGTGGGGGCAAGGTCGCACAGGGCGCCGGACTTTATGCCGCGCGGGCTGCCGTCGCTGTCCTTCGGACCGTTTACGAGTATCACCGGCACCGGATTGGTGGAATGCGCAGTAACGACGTTTCCTTCCCCGTCCAGCATCTCATCCGCGTTCCCGTGGTCCGCTGTAACTATGAGCTGTCCCCCGGCCTTGATCACGGCGTCCGCTATGCGCCCCACGCAGCTGTCTACGGCTTCCACCGCCGCCTTCGCCGCGCTGAACACGCCTGTGTGGCCCACCATGTCGCAGTTTGCCAGGTTCATTATTATCATATCGAGCTCTCCGCTCCTTATCCTCTCAAGGACGCGGTCCGTTACCTCAAAGGCGCTCATCTCCGGCTGAAGGTCGTAGGTGGCCACCTTGGGTGACGGGATAAGTATGCGCTCCTCGCCCTCGTAAGGCTGCTCCACGCCTCCGTTGAAGAAGAACGTTACGTGGGCGTACTTTTCGGTCTCGGCTATCCTGAGCTGCTTAAGTCCCAGGGAGGAGACGTACTCGCCCAGGGTGTTCTTCAGAGACTGGGGCTTGAACGCTATCTCCACGTTGGGGATGGTGGCGTCGTAGGTGGTAAAGCACACGTAGCGAAGATCCTTCAGGATGACCTTCCTCTCAAAGCCGTCGAATTCGGGATCCACGAAGCAGCGCGTTATCTCCCTTGCCCTGTCGGGCCTGAAGTTGAAGAATATGACGGCGTCACCGTCGTGGACGGTATGCCTGAAGACGCTGCAGCTGTCCTCTTTGCCGCCTTCGCATACGGAGCACTCGGCCACTATGCCGGGCTTTACGAACTCGTCGGTCTCGCCGTCTTTTCTGGCCCTCTTCATAAGCTCCGCTGCGCTCAGCTCCTTGTAGCCCTCGCCCAGGGTGTAGCAGTTATACGCAGCCTCCACCCTGTCCCAGCGCTTGTCCCTGTCCATGGTGTAGAAGCGCCCGGAGACGGTGGCTATCTCGCCTGTTCCTGTCTCATCCAGCTTTTGCTGGAGCTCCTCTATGTACTGCTCCGCGCAGGCCGGAGGAACATCCCTTCCGTCCAGGATGCAGTGGATGAATACGTCCTTTACCCCGCGCATTTTTGCCATCTTCACGAGAGCGTACAGGTGGGTGTTGTGGGAGTGTACGCCGCCGTCCGAAAGAAGCCCCATGAGGTGCAGAGCGTGCCCTTCTGCGGCGTAGTCCATGGCTCCCGCCAGGACGTCATTGTTGAAAAAGCTGCCGTTCTTTATCGAATTGCTGATCTTGGAGAGCTCCTGCCATACCACGCGGCCTGCACCCATGTTGGTGTGCCCCACCTCGGAGTTTCCCATCTGGCCTTCCGGAAGCCCCACGTACTCACCGCTTGCCTGAAGCTGCGCGTTGGGCCACTTCTTAAGCAGCGCGTCAAGCGCAGGCGTGGAAGCCGCGGCAATGGCGTTGCCCGGTCCGTCCGGAGCTATCCCGAAACCGTCCATTATCAAAAGCATGACAGGTCTCTTGTCAGTCATAATTCCCCCTTTTACTCAGCGTCCTTCCAGTTGAAGTTCAGGACCTGAGTGAATCTCTTTTTATCCTTTTCATCCTCTTCTTTTTTGAAAGGCTCCGATACAAGCTCATCGAAATCTATCGGAGTGTAGTCCGGAGTCTCCATGTCGCTGTAGGGCTGGGCGCTCTCTATCTCGGAGATCACCTTGTCCCTGCTGACCTTGCCGGCCTTCTCGGATGCAAGCTCCACCTTGGGCAGCTCCACCTCCGGAAGATCCAGCTCCGGCTCCTTCTCTATCTCTTCCAGGTTCACCGCCTGGACCTTTATCTCGTCCTTGGCCGCGGACCCTTTGTTCTCCGGTTCCGGTATGCCTACCTTTACCACAGGTATCTCCTCCGGAAGCTTAAGGCTCACCCTGGACGAGGCCTCGAGCGCGGCTGCAGCCACTACGTCTGCGTCAAGCTGCTCCTTAGGAGCGGCCTGCTTTATCTCCTCCACCTCTTCCTTGGAGAGATGTATGGTAGAGTTTTGCTGGACAGCCTCCCTGCGGGCCTTCTTTCTGGCCTCGAGCTCCTGCCTCTGAGTCTCCTCAAGGAGCTTCCTGTCGGCCTCCATCTTTGCCCTGGCCTCCTCGCGCTCCTTTCTGGACATGCTGCGGAGCTTTTCGCGCTGCTCCCTTTCGGCCTTCTTAAGCGCCTTGCGGGCCTCTGCGCGCTGCCTTGCGTCAAGCTCGGCCTTGGACTTGTCTGCATCGCGCCTTCTCATGAACATGGCGTAGACCAGTATTGAGAAGCCGTTGATGACGAAGGCGCCGCCCAGGAGCATAAGCGGCATTACGGTGTTCATAAGGCGGGGCATCATCATTATGACGCCCAGCACTGCCGCCACTATCCCCAGAGGCATCACCTTGGCCCAGTCTTTCCTGTTGAAGCGGCTTATGTAGAGGCTCTGGGATATCCTTGTTATTCCGCAGAGCGTCAGCCACGTTCCGAAGAACATGGTGAGAATGTTGTCGGTCACCTGGTCGTTGATCACCGCAAAACCGTACATGAGAGTTACGAGACCCTCGACGAGCGCGGTGTCGGTGAGGCGCTTTTCGCCTCTTCCGGATATCAGGTAGGATACCGTCTGCATTATTCCGGCGAGTATCATTACAACGCCCACCAGGAACGCCACGTCCGAGAACGGGTTGATGTATACCGCAAAGCAGAACACACCTGTGGCGCAGATCAGTATACCGGCTATTACTGTAAGTATCCTCATAAGTTATTTTTCCTTTATCACAGCAGGATGTCGCATATCCGCTGGTATTCAAGATGGGTGTTCTTCTCCATGGCAAGAGCCACCGACAGCGGGTAATCCACTATGGTGTCGCCCTTTATGCCTATGGCGGCGTTGCTGGCGCCCTCACGTATCAACTCCACGCAGCGAACTCCGGTGCGGCTGGCGAGTATCCTGTCGCGCGCGGTGGGGCTTCCTCCGCGCTGTATGTACCCGAGTATCACCACATTGACCTCTACGCCGCCCATGCGCTCTGTAAGAGCAGCGGCCAGATCCGCGGAGCTGATGGCAGCGCCCTCGGCCTTGACTATTATCGAATGGCGCTTTCCCCTGTCCCTTCCGGCCTGGAGCTTTTTGACTATATCATCAAGATCGAACGGCCTTTCGGGTATCATTATGGTCTCGGCGCCGCCTGCAAGGCCCGCGTGCAGGGCTATGTCTCCGCAGTCTCTGCCCATCACCTCTATGATGGTGGTCCTGCCGTGGGAACTGGAAGTATCCCTGATGTTCCCTATGGCCGCGAGGACCGTGTTGATGGAGGTGTCGAAGCCTATGGTGTAGTCCGTATAGGCAAGGTCGTTGTCTATGGTGCCGGGAAGCCCGAAGACCCTCATGCGGGTGAGCTCGTGGAGCTGCTGCGCGCCCCTTAAGGTTCCGTCTCCGCCTATCACGACCAGGGCGTCTATTCCATGCTTCCTGAGGTTCTCATAGCCGTCCAGTATGCCTTCGTCATAAAGGAAGCGCTCGCTGCGTGCGGTCTGAAGTATGGTTCCTCCCCTGTGGATAACGTCCGCAACGGACGAGGTCTGAAGGGGCACGAAATCGTCGTTTATAAGCCCTTCATAACCCTGGCGTATGCCGAAGATCTCCATTCCGTAGTAGATGCAGGCCCTTACGACAGCCCTTATGCAGGCGTTCATGCCCGGGGCGTCTCCGCCGCTTGTCAGTATTCCAACTCTCATATCTTTCTCCTATCTGAGGCAGTCCTGTCCAAACGCCTCGTGGATCTTATCGTAGAACTCTTTGCAGGGATCCACCCAAAGATCGTAATTAAGCTTATATTTATTTCCCGTGCTCTGCACCAGTATGGCTACCGGCACATCGCCGAGATGCTGCTTTGCTATGCTCTTGAAGCGCGCCAGCCCTTCCGGCTCGCTGTAGCTTTCCGGGATGACTATCTTTACCATGGCGGTCTTTACGAACACCTGGTCCAGCCTCTGGACGCTGCTTGCAAGAAGCTTCGGCCTGGCCTCATCCTTTAGGTCCAGCCTTCCGCGCATCACCACAACGGCATCCTCTTCTATGTTCTGGCGGCACTCCTCGAAATACTTGGGGAAGACCACCACCTCCAGCTGTCCGTATAGGTCCTCCACCGTAAGGAAGGCCATCTGTGTGCCCTTCTTGGTGACGAGCTTCTTTACACCCGTTATCAGCCCGGCCATGGTGACGTTCCTGCCGTCCTCTATCTCCCCGTTCTTCTCCGGGTCCGTAAGGGTGGCGGTGTCCATGTCTATGATGCCGAGGATCTGCTCCCTTACGTCGTTTAAGGGGTGGTCCGTAAGGTAGATGCCAAGCATCTCCTTCTCCATGCTCATCAGATCCTCGCGGCGGAACTCCGTCATGGGCGCCATGACGCGCTTAATGCTTATGCCCTGCTGCAGGCCGTCCATGGAGAAGAGGCTTATCTGCCCGTCAAGGGTGTTCCTCGCCGTGCTCTGGGCGCTCTCTATGAGATCTCCTATGGTGGAGAGCTTCTGGGCCTTGTTTCCGGGGAAGCAGTCCAGGGCGCAGGCCTTTATCAGGGCCTCCATCGCCTGCCTGTTCACCTGGTGGACGTCCAGTCCGTCCACGAACTCGAATATGTCGGAGGGCATCCTCACCTTCCTGGCGCGGATTATCTCGTCCACTATGCCTTCGCCCACGTGTTTTATTCCCAGAAGCCCGTAGCGTATGCTGCCGTTCTCGGACTCGAAGTGCTTCCGGCTCCTGTTTACGTCAGGCGGGAGCACCTTTATCCCCATGTCTGTGGCGTTCCTTATAAGGCCGGCAACGGCGTCGTTGCTGGCAGGGTAGGTCATGAGGCTCGCCATGAACTGCACCGGGTAGTAGGTCTTCAGCCACGCGGTCTGATATGCCACGACGGCGTAGGCCGCAGCGTGGGACTTATTGAAGGCGTAGGCCGCAAAGCTCGTCATCTCGTCGAAGATGATGTTGGCCTCTTTTTCGGGGATGCCGTTCCTTATGCAGCCCGGCACGTCCACAGAGCCGTCCTCGTTGAGCTTGCCGCTCACGAAGTACTCCCTCTCCTTGGCCATCACGTCCGCCTTCTTCTTGGACATGGCGCGGCGCACGAGGTCCGCCCTTCCGTAGGAGTAGCCTCCCAGCGCCCTTACTATGTCCATTACCTGCTCCTGGTAGACTATGCAGCCGTAGGTCGGAGAGAGTATGGGCTCCAGCTGGGGCACAAGGTATTTTACCTTCTTCGGGTTCTTTTTGCACTCTATATATTTCGGTATCGAATCCATCGGGCCCGGCCTGTACAGCGAGATGCCCGCTATCAGGTCTTCCAGGCAGTCCGGCTGGAGTTCCTGCATGAAGCTCGTCATACCTGCGGATTCAAGCTGGAATATGCCTACGGTGTTGCCGTCGGATATCGTTTTGAAGACCTTCTGATCGTCGTAAGGTATGCTCTGAAGGTCTATGTCCAGCCCCGTGTCTTTCTTTATCATGCGGAGGCAGTCCTGGATGGCGGTAAGGTTCCTGAGCCCCAGGAAGTCCATCTTAAGGAGCCCCAGGTGCTCTATCTCCGTCATCGTGAACTGCGTTGCAAGGCCTCTGTCCGAAGCCACCAGCGGCACCACGTCGTCTACCGGCTCGGAGGAGATCACCACGCCTGCGGCGTGTGTGCCCACGTTCCTTGAGAGGCCCTCAAGTATCCTTGCGGTGTCCACTATCTGGTGCACCAGCGGATCCGCGTCGTAGGCTGCCTTGAAGTCAGGAGAGGTCTCCAGCGCCTTGTCCAGGGTTATCTTGAGCTCGTCCGGTATCTCCTTGGATATCTCCAGGGACTTGTTGAACGGGAGCTCGTAGACCCTTGCAACGTCCTTAAAGGCGGCTCTGGCCTTGAGCGTTCCGAAGGTGGATATCTGCGACACGTTGTCCTCGCCGTAGCGCCTCTTTACGTAGTCGATGACCTCTCCGCGGCGCTCTATGCAGAAGTCCATGTCTATATCAGGCATGGATACACGCTCTATGTTCAGGAAGCGCTCAAAGATGAGGCTGAACTTTATCGGGTCTATGTCCGTTATCTCCATGGTGTAGGAGACTATGGAGCCCGCGGCGGAGCCTCTTCCGGGACCTACCATTATGCCGTTTCCCTTGGCGTAGTTGACAAAGTCCCAGACTATCAGGAAATATCCCACATAGCCCATCTTCTCTATGGTCTGTATCTCGTAGCGCATGCGCGCCTTAAGCTCCTCGGAGACGGTAGGCGCAAGGCTCTCCATGTCCTCGGGCGGAACGGCCGGCTGCTTTCTGGCGCTGGAAGGGCTCTTTTCCGTGCTGCCGTAGCGGTACTCAAGGCCGGACCAGCAGAGATACTCGAAATAGCTGTGCTCCGTATACCCTTCAGGGACCTTGAACTTCGGGATGTGGTACTTTCCGAACTCGAAGTCGAAATTGCACTTGTCGACAACTTCCTGGGTGTTGTCTATGGCCTCGGGGACCTCGCGGAACAGCTCCCTCATCTCCTCCTCGGACTTGAGGTAGAACTGGTCGTTGGGGAAGGTCATCCTGTCGGTCTCGGAGAGGAAGCTCTTGGTGCCTATGCAAAGCAGTACGTCGTGGGCCTTGGCATCCTCCTGGTTTATGTAGTGGACGTCGTTGGTGGCGACCATCTTTATCCCAAGCTCCGCGGACAGCTTCCGAAGGCCTCTGTTTACGCGTATCTCCTCCTCCAGGCCCTGGTCCTGCAGCTCAAGGTAGAAATCCTCGCCGAACAGCCCCTTAAAGTACAGGGCCTCTTCCCTTGCGGTGTCGTAGTCCCCGTCCATCAGGGCGCGCTGTATCTTTCCGACAAGGCACGCGGAAAGGCATACCAGCCCCTCGTGATATTTGTCCAGAAGCTCGTGGTCTATGCGAGGCTTATAGTAATAGCCTTCCTTGTAGGCAAGGGACACCATCCTTATGAGGTTCCTGTAGCCGGTCTCGTTCTTTACCAGAAGCACCAGGTGGTACTGATGGCGGTCCAGCTGGGCGTCCTTGTCGAAGCGGGACCGGGGCGCCACGTAGCACTCGCAGCCTATGAGAGGCTTTATCCCCGCCTTCTTGGCTTCCTCGTAGAAGCGCACCGCTCCGAACATCACCCCGTGGTCCGTAATGGCCATGGAGCTCATGCCGAGCTCCTTTGCCTTTGCCATCAGCTTGTCTATGCGGCAGGCTCCGTCCAGAAGACTGTATTCTGTATGTACATGTAAATGAGTAAATGCCATTTATCTTAACTCCATAGATAATCGATTATACCACAAACTGAGCCGCGGCGACACAGTTAGCTCAAAAAACACAAAAAGAACACGGAGCCTGCATAGAGGCTCCGTGTTTAAATTGTCTGTATATTAGTCGTTCAATGTCCGCTTCCGGCCTGGCGCACCTCTTCCGGGTCGTTGTGGACGTACATCTTGCTGATGGCCGGGCGCGGTCCGCCGGGCTTTCTGGGAACAGGGACGTTCCCTTCCATGGCCTTGGTCCTGTGGAGCTTTACGCCGTTCTTCTGAAGCACCGCCTGAAGCTCCTTAACATCCACGTGCTGGAGGTCCGTGCAGTTCTTTATGGCAAGGGCAGCTGCCGTTCCGGCGGCTTCTCCGGTGAGCACGCAGGCGGGTATGAACCTCATGATGGCCCATCCCCTGCCGCTTGCGGATACCATTCGGCCCGCGGCTGCAACATTGGTCAGCTTATCGGTTATGAGCCCTCCGTACGGGAACTCATAGACCGTTGCGGGCTTGTCCAGGGAGGCTATGACGCAGCCTATGGAATCTTCAATGTGGTACTCGGCGTCGTATTTCAGCTCGTCGTTCCCTATAAGGCGGCGCGTCATGCGGAACTGCGGGAGCGTGGGCATGGAGATCATGCAGAAGTCCGGGGACTGGTGCTTCTTAAGGAAGTCCAGAGCCAGGCCGCGGCTAAGCCTGATGTATTTGTTGACGCCCTCGCTGGTGGTGCCGTCGCAGGTGAGGTCTTCCTTCTCGTCTCCTGCTCCGCCGCTGGGGGTAAGTCCCAGCCACCTGAGCGGCGTGGCCAGCATCATGTCGCCCTTCTCTATGCCCTCCTTCATGAGCTTGAAATCCAGCTCATGGAACCAGTGGGATACTATGGTGGGCAGGGTCTCGGTGTCCGCTCCGGCTCTGTAGAGGAGGTCGGAGTCTCCGGACGCGTCTATGAACATCTTGGCCATGTAGGCGGTCCTTCCGGACTTGTTCTCAACGACTATGCCCTTGACTGTCTTTCCGTCCATTATGGGTTCGGAGAACACGGTGTCGAAGACCACGTCTATGCCCTCCTCCTCCGCAAACTCATCGAGAGCCAGCACCGCGGCGGGTATGTTGAAGTTCGTCTGGTAGCGCTCGCTGTCCTTAGGCGCTGTGTCGGGCTTGTTCCTCCACACCTCGGGGAGGTTGTCGTAGCTGTACTTTATGCATACGTGCAGCAGGTCCTCGGCAAGTCCGCCGTAGACCTTGTTGCCGTTGCCGTCGTCTATGGGAAGGTAGATGCACACGTGCCCCATGGTGGCGAGGCCGCCCAGGGCTATGGTCTTTTCTATGAGGGTCACCTTCATGCCCTGCCTTGCGGCAGCTGCTGCCGCGGCTACGCCTGCGAGCCCTCCTCCGACAACCACTACGTCGGTCTCTTTTACTACAGGAACCTCCCTTTCAGGGATCTTAATTCCGCTCATAGCGATCCTCCTTGCACTTTCTGCGCGATAAGCCTGTCTGCTTAATAATATTATACGACAAAAATTAAACGAATGCTACTTTATTAAAAGCGGGAACTCTTTAAGGATAAGCTCAAACTGCCGCACTATCATATCCACCCCTCCTGGAATATCGCTCTCCACGTTCATAGGCATGACAGGATCGTGGAGGGATTTTCTTATCAGCAGCCATCCGCAGCCATGCTCCTTATCGAAGTTGATGCGGACGCCCTCGTAGTTGGGAAGTTCAAGGGACGCCCCGGGGAGCTCTCCCGCCTTTACCGCAGACTCTATGCGATCCAAAACGCCCTGAGCGTAGGATGCAAAGTCCTCCGCGCCTATCTTAAAGCGTATCTCCTTTGCCTCCAGCGGATCCTCCAGCTTTTCCAGGAGCGAGGAGATCCCGAGGCCCCTTTCTTTAAGCTGCGCGGCCTTTATCACTATGCGTGTGGCCAGGTAGGCGCCGTCATCCAGGAACCAGTTCTCCTTCATGGCGGCGTGGCCGGAGGTCTCTATGGCCAGCTGGCAGTCCGTGCCCGCCGCGTTGAGCTCCAGACCCTTGTTTATTACGTTCTTATAGCCCCTCTTAAAGCGCAGGTGCTTAAGCTTAAGGTCCTCCGTAAGGAACCTGCCCAGCTGGGTGCTGGTGATGCTGTCGGTAACTATTGTGGTGCCGGGATGGCCTTCGGACGCCAGCACCGCGGCAAGAGCCACTATGCGGTTCCTGCCTATCTCTCTGCCGTGCTCGTCAACTGCTGCGGAGCGGTCCACGTCGGTATCGAATATTATTCCGAGGTCGGCTTTCGCGGCCTTGACCGCCGCGCATATGCTCTCCATGGCTTCCTTGTTCTCCGGGTTGGGGATGTGGTTGGGGAAGCTGCCGTCGGGCTCCAGGAACTGGCTGCCACTGCAGTCCGCGCCCAGAGGCTCCAGGACGTCGGAGACGTAGAAGCCCCCTGCTCCGTTGCCCGCGTCCACTACTATCTTAAGCCCTTTCAGCGGCTGTCCGAAGACTTCCCTTCCGGTCTTTTTGTCTATGGCGGGCTCCTCGCCAAGGCCTTTGCATATCATCCTCTTGAGGTGGATGGCGTAGAAGTCCATGAGATAGAACTCGTAGACCGAGGGGACAGCCTTAGCCTCCGCAGAGCTTTCCTCTGCGTATTCAATTATCTTCGAGATGTCCGCCTTGTCCAGGCCGCCGTCTCTGGTAAAGAACTTAAGGCCGTTCCTCTCGGAGGGAAGGTGGCTTGCGGTTATCATGACAGAGCCCTCCGGCGCCACCTCGTCGTTTACCGTCGCCATGAACATGGCAGGCGTCGTGGCCATGCCGCAGTCCAGAACGGACGCTCCGGCTTTTCCAAGCGCATCGCAGAGCACTTCCTGTATGTGAGGGCCCGTAACACGGGAATCCCTTCCCACGGCTATCCCGAGGCTCTCGGGAGCCTTTCCGCACCTTTCGGACAGCCAGCGGACGAAGCCGCGGCCGAGGTCTGCTACGGCCTCATCGGTCAAGTTGACAGGCTTTCCGCCCGGGACCTCCATGGCAACTCCTCTTATGTCAGAACCGTTCTGCAGCTCTTTGTAATCCTTCATCTCTTCCTCCGGGCCCAATATGCCCCAACGCGTTTTTCTCTGTCTATATTTTAGCCTTTTTGCTTTCTCATGGCAATAAAAACCGGCCCGCAGAAAGCAGGCCGGATGATCATTAGATCAGAAGATACGTCAGTGAGTGCCCCTTACGATCTTTACGCCGCGCTCCTGAAGATACTCAAGAGCCTCGGTTATGACGGGGCATTCCTTACCAAGGTCTTTGCGCACGGTACATACGCCAACGTGGCATACCTCCGCGCCTATGGATATTATGCGGTCCAGCTTCTCCTTAAAGCCTTCGTCGATCCCTGCCTCACAGCCGTTGCAGCGGGCCATGGCAACAAGCTCCAGGTCTGTCCCCGCATATTGCTCAAAGTGCTTTACCCTGCCGTTGAACGCCTTAAGACAGCCCGCTCCCGTACAGACCTCATTGGCCTTCAGGCAGTTTATCATTGCTATCTTCATTGCCTAAGCCTCCTTAAGATTAGAGAAGAACGTTACATGCAGCTTGCCGCTTCTGGGATGCCTCTCAACGGA
>JAEEGL016392187.1_pt1 | contig 21559 bp, 20 predicted proteins | sample 9134231 | NCBI WGS metagenome assembly JAEEGL01 (sample SAMN16246548, study PRJNA631951) | gut metagenome | biome: gut microbiome; feature: rumen; material: fiber-attached | host: Bos | place: Iran: Karaj | collected 2018-10
CATTTCGCCGCGGCGGCCATTCTGGCCCTTCTGCTGAGCCCGGACAAGCTCCCCGCCCTGTGGTTTGTTTTCGTGTTCGGGCCCTGGCCGGTGCTCAAGCACCTCATCGAACGGCTGCGCAGCCCCGCTGCGCGCTGGCTTGTGAAGCTGGCCGTCTTTGCCGCCTGCGCCGCGGCGCTGTACTTTGCCTTCACCGCGGCCTTCACCGGCGCGCTGCCGCAGCTCCCATGGTATGCCCTGCTGCCGGCGCTGTGCGCGGTATTCATCGCCTACGACATCGCATTTTCCCGCCTGATCGGCCTGTACATGCGGCGGATCCACCGGGCGGTCAAATAAGAAAGGACGTATCGACTTGATCAGAAGTATGACCGGTTACGGCCGCAGCGTGCTTGCGCTGGGCGGCCGTGAGATCACCGTGGAGCTGAAGGCGGTCAACAACCGCTACCTCGACTGCTCCGTGCGCCTGCCGCGGATCTTCAGCTTTGCCGAGGACGCCATCCGCCAGCGCGTCAAGCAGGCCGTGGCCCGGGGCAAGGTGGACGTGTTCGTCACCGTCAACATGGAAGCCTCGGACGACGTGGACATCCGCGTCAACCGCCCCGTTCTGGAGGGCTACCTGGCCGCCATGCGCTCCATTGCCGCGGATTATGAGGTCCGCGACGACATCAGCGTGTGCGCCCTGAGCCGTCTGCCGGACGTGTTCACCGTGGAGAAGGCGGATCTCGACGAGGAAGCCGCCGTGCGCGACCTGCTCACCGTCACCGACGAGGCCCTGGCCGCCTTCAACGCCATGCGCGAACGCGAGGGCGAGGCCCTGGCCGCCGACCTGCGCTCCCGCGCCGAGACCATCCTGGGCTATGTGGCGCACATCGAGCAGCGCAGCCCCGAGACCCTGGCGGAGTACCGCCAGCGTCTGACCGACCGCATGACCGAGGTGCTGGAAAACACCCAGCTCGACGAGAGCCGCATCCTCACCGAGGCGGCCATCTATGCAGATAAGATCGCCGTGGACGAGGAGACGGTACGCCTGCGCTCCCACCTGGGCCAGCTGGAGACCATGCTGGAAAACGGCGGGCCCATCGGCCGCAAGCTGGACTTCCTCATGCAGGAGATGAACCGGGAAATCAACACCGTCGGCTCGAAATGCAGCGACCTGGACCTGGCCCGCACCGTGGTGGAGGTCAAGGCGGAGCTGGAAAAGATCCGCGAACAGATGCAGAACATCGAATAGAGGCAAGCTTATGAAATTTCTCAACATCGGCTTCGGCAATCTGGTCTCCGCCGGCAGAATCCTGGCGGTGGTCAGTCCCGAATCCGCCCCCATCAAGCGCCTGTGCCAGGAGGCCAAAGACCGCGGCATGCTGATCGACGCCTCCTTCGGCCGAAAGACCAAGGCCGTGCTGCTGATGGACACCGATCATGTGATCCTCTGCGCCGTCACGCCGGAGGCTCTGGCGCTGCGCTTAGAGGAAAAGGAGGCCCCATGAGAGGTACGCTTTTGATTTTTTCCGGCCCCTCCGGCGTGGGCAAGGGGACAGTGGTGAAGGAGCTGCGCAGAAGGAGCGACCGCATCCGCCTGTCCGTCTCCGCCACCACGCGCAAGCCCCGTCCCGAGGACGTGGAGGGCGTCACCTATTACTTTAAGACCATGGAAGAATTCGAGGCCATGATCGGCCGGGACGAATTCCTGGAGCACGCCGTCTACAGCGGCAACCGCTACGGCACCCCCGCCGGCCCCGTGGACGAGCTGCTCGACGCGGGATGCGACGTGGTGCTGGAGATCGAGGTGCAGGGCGCCCTGCAGGTGATGGAGCGCCGGCCCGACGCCGTTTCGGTCTTCGTAACGGCCCCCAGCTTTGCAGAGCTGGAGCGCCGCCTGCGCGGCCGGGGCGACACCACCGGCGCAGATCTGGAGCGCCGGCTCCGGACCGCCCGGACCGAATATGCGCTCGCCCCCAAATACGATTACATCGTGGTCAACGACCGCGTGGAACGCTGCGCCGATGAGGTCATGGCCATCCTCACGGCGGATAAATGCAGGGCCAAATACCGTTTAGATCTTCTGAAGGAGGACGATTGATATGCTTTACCCCCCGATGTCTGAGCTCCTGGAGCATGTGGACAGCCGTTATCTGCTGGTGAATCTGGTGGCGCGCCGCGCCCGGCAGATCGCCCTGGAGGCGGAGGAGTTCCACGAAACTCTGCCCGACAAGCCCGTCACCATGGCCATCAACGAGGTGGCCAACGGCGAGCTGACCGCCGACGTCAAGGAATCTTACTTCAAATAAAACGCCGAGAGGAGGCCGTCACTTGATCGCCCGGATCGCTGTGGCAGCGGCAGTCTATGCCATCGACAAGCCCTACAGCTATCGCGTCCCGGAGGGAATGGACGTGCGTCCCGGCATGCGGGTGCGCCTGCCCTTCGGGGCCGGCAACCGCCGCACCGAGGGCGTGGTCCTTGCCCTGGAGCAGGGCGACGAGACCGGCCTCAAAGCCATCGACGTCCCCCTGGACGAATCGCCCGTCCTGTCCGAGGGCATGCTGCATCTGGCGGGCTTCCTGCGTGAGCGATATTTCTGCACCCTCTACGACGCCGTTCGCGCCATCCTGCCCGCGGGGCTCTGGTTCTCCGAGAGCGGGACGGTGCATCTGTCCGATCCCCTGCCGGAGGACTGGGAGGCGCAGACCCGCCGCAAGCCCGAGGCCCAGAGCCTGATCCGCGCCCTCCTCGACCTGGGCGGCGCGGCGCGGGAGCAGCAGCTGCGCGAGATGCTGCCGGACACTCCCCTGCCCGAGTGCATCCGCTATCTGATCGGCAAAAAGCTCATTGCCGTGGACTACAGTCTCAAGCGGCGGGTGAACGACCGCATGGATCTGTTCGTGCGCCTGGAGGTCACAGCCGCCGAGGCCGCCGACCACTGCGCCCGCCGCGGCAAGTCGGCGCCGCTGCAGAAGGCGGTGCTGGAGCTGCTCTCCGCCATGGGCAGCGCCTGCGCCAAGGACGTGTGCTATTTCACCGGGGCCTCCATGGCCACCCTGCGCCGCCTGGAGAAACTGGGCCTGGTAAGCTTCTTCACCTGCGAGGTGATGCGCCGGCCGAAGCTCGTTCCCGCGGCGGACGGCGTCCCCACAGAGCTCAGCGCCGAGCAGCGCGCGGCCTGCGATGGCCTGTGCGCCCAGATGGACCGGCCGGCCCCCGGCGTGGCACTGCTCCACGGGGTCACCGGCAGCGGCAAGACCGCGGTCTATCTCGAGCTGATCGCCCGCTGCCTCGCGCAGGGCAGGCAGGCCATCTTCCTCGTCCCGGAAATCGCCCTCACCCCCCAGCTCCTTGGCACGGTGGCGGCCCGCTTCGGCCGCGGCGTGGCGGTGCTGCATTCCAGCCTGCCCATTGCCGAGCGCTATGACGAATGGAAGCGCGTGCGCTCCGGCGAAGCCCGTCTGGTGGTGGGCACCCGCTCCGCGGTATTCGCGCCGGTGCCGGAGCTCGGTCTCATCATCGTGGACGAGGAGCACGAGCACACCTACAAATCCGAAAACACCCCCTATTACCATGCCCGGGAGGTGGCGATCTACCGCGGCAATGCCGGCGGCGCCCTGGTGGTGCTCGGCTCGGCGACGCCCTCGATCGAATCCATGTACCGGGCCAAAACCGGGGTTTTCTCCCTCTATACGCTCTCCCGCCGCTATTCCGGCGCAGCCCTGCCGGAGGTGCTGGTGGCGGACATGAAAAAAGAGATCCGCGACGGCAACGGCGGCGCCGTCAGCCGCCCCCTGCTGGAGCGGATGCTCGACGCCCACAGCCGGGGCAAAAAGACGATTTTGTTCCTCAACCGCCGCGGCACCAACCGCATGGCGGTGTGCGTGGAATGCGGCCATGTGCCCCAGTGCCCCCGCTGCAGCGTCCATCTGACCTACCACGCCGCCAACGAGCGCCGCATGTGCCACTACTGCGGCTACTCCGAGCCCGCCTCGGGGCGCTGCCCGGCATGCGGCGGCCGGATGAAATATATCGGCTACGGCACCCAGTGGGTGGCGGAGGAGCTGGCGCGCAAGGCGCCGGAACTGGGCTGCATGCGCATGGACGCGGACAGCGTCTCCGCCGCCAATCCCCACGAAAAGATCCTCTCCGATTTTGAAACGGGCGAGGCATCCGTGCTGATCGGCACCCAGATGGTCACCAAGGGCCTCAACTTTGAAGCCGTGACCCTGGTGGGCGTGCTGGACGCGGACAGCGCGCTCTATGTGGACCATTTCCGCGCCTCGGAGACGGCCTTCTCCATGATGACCCAGGTCATCGGCCGGTCCGGCCGCTTCCGCGACCCGGGCACCGCCGTCATCCAGACCATGACGCCGGAAAACCCCGTCATTCAGCTCGCGGCAAGGCAGGACTACGACGCCTTTTACGAATCGGAGCTGGCGCTGCGGCGGCTGCGCCAATGCCCGCCCTTCCGCGACCTCATCACAATCACCGTGGCCGGGCAGGAGGAGGCCCGGGTGCTCGAAAGCATCCACACGCTGCGCGCCGCCTTTGAGGACGCCCTGCGCACAGAGGCCTGCCGCGGCCTGGACGTGCGCCTGCTGGGCCCCGCCGGCGCGCCGGTGCCGCGGGTCAACAACACCTGGCGCTACCGGCTCACCCTCTGCGCCAAAAACAGCCGCCCCCTGCGCGCCCTGGTGGCGCACTATCTCAGACAATTCTCGAAGGACAAGCGCAACAAGGGCGTATTCGCCTTTGCCGACGTGAACGCCTACGATTAAGGAGCATTATTTCTATGGCACTTCGCACCATCATGACCCAGGAGCAGCCGACCCTGCATAAGGCCGCCCGCCCTGTGACAAACTTTGACCAGCGCCTCCACGACCTGCTCGACGACATGGCCGAAACCCTGGCGGACGCCAACGGCGCCGGTCTGGCCGCCCCCCAGGTGGGCATCCTGCGCCGGATCTTCCTCATCGATGTGGACGACCGCGGCCTGATCGAATTCATCAACCCCGAGATCCTGGAGACCTCCGGCGAGCAGGACGGCGTCGAAGGCTGCCTGAGCCTGCCCGGTCAGTGGGGCATGGTCAAGCGGCCGAATCACGTAAAGATCCGCGCCCAGGACCGCGACGGCGCCTGGTTCGAACTGGAGGGCGACGAGCTGGCCGCCCGCTGCATCCTCCACGAATACGACCACCTGGAGGGCCACCTCTATTCCGAAAAGGTCTACAAATGGCTCAGCGAGGAAGAGGTCAGCGCCATGTTCGAAGCGGCGGAGGAAGCGGAGGAGGCCGAATGAGAATCGTATTTATGGGCACCCCCGACATCGCCGCGACCTGCCTGGAGCGTCTGTGCGCGGCTGGATTCGCGCCCGTGGGCGTGTATACCAAGCCCGACATGCCCAAGAACCGGGGCATGAAGCTCAGCATGTCCGAGGTCAAGGAGGCGGCCCTGGCGCATGGTCTGCCCGTCTTCCAGCCCACGACCTTCAAGGACGACGCCGTGGTGGAGGAGCTGCGCGCCCTCGCCCCCGACGTCATCGCCGTGGTGGCCTACGGCAAGATCCTGCCCCAGCGGGTGCTGGACATCCCGCCCCTGGGCTGCATCAACATCCACGCCAGCATCCTGCCCGAGCTGCGCGGGGCCGGCCCCGTGCAGTGGGCCATCCTGAACGGCCTTTCCGAGACCGGCGTCACCGGCATGTATATGGACGCGGGCATGGACACCGGCGACATCATCGAGATCCGCCGCACCCCCATCGACCCGGACGAGAACGCCCAGAGCCTTCTGGACCGCCTCGCCGATCTCGGCGGCGGCCTGCTGGCGGAGCTCATGGCCCGCCTGGCCCGGGGCGAGCAGCTGCCCCGCACGCCCCAGGATCACGAAAAAGCCACCCTGGCGCCCATGCTCTCGAAGGCCCTGTGCCCCATCGACTGGACCCGCCCCATGGCGGCGATTTACGACCAGATCCGCGGCCTCGACCCCTGGCCCGTGGCCACCGCGGAGCTGGGCGGCAAGCGGTTTAAGATCTATACCGCCCGCAGGACGGACGCGCACACCGGCAAAGCCCCCGGCTCGATCCTGGGCCTGACCAAAACCGGCCTGCAGATCGCCTGCGGGGACGGAAATGTGCTGGAGATCACCCGGCTGCAGGCCGAGGGCGGCAAGCGCATGGCCGCGCCCGACTATTTCCGCGGCCATCCCCTGCCGGAAACCCCATGAGCGCCCGCACCACCGCCCTGGCGGCGCTGATCGCCTGCCGCCGGCGCAACGCCTGGTCCGACGGCATCCTGAAGGAATACATCGCCCGCGACGGCCTGGACCGCCGGGACGCCGCCCTGGCCAGCCGCCTGTGCTACGGGGTGCTGCAGAACCGGATGCTGCTGGATTTCTACATCGGCGCTTTCCTCAAGGGGAAGCTCCGGGATCTGCAGCCCGTGGTGCTGGACATTCTTCGCCTGGGCGTCTACCAGCTCGCCATGACCGACAAGATCCCCGCCGCCGCCTGCGTCAACGAGGCAGTGGAGCAGGGCAAGAAATACGCCAACGCCCGGGCAGCCGGCCTCATCAACGGCGTGCTGCGCGCCGTTTCCAGGGCAGAATGCCTGCCGGAGCCCCCGGATCTCGCCACCCGCTTCAGTCATCCGGCGGAGCTGGTGGAGCTGCTGCGGAACAGCGTGGGCGACGATCTGCTGCCGCGGCTTCTGGCCAGCCACAATGAAGCCCCCCGCACCTGCGTGCAGGTGAACACACTGAAAATCTCCCCCGCCGAGGCCGCCGTACAGATGGAAAAGCAGGGCCTGGGCGTGGAAAAACATCCCTGGCTGCCCGGCTGCTACGAGCTCACCGGCACCGGCAGCCTGGAGGCCCTGGACGCCTGGCGCGACGGCCTGGTGTACGTCCAGGATGCCGCCGCCCGTCTGGCGGTGTACGCCGCGGGCCTGGCCCCCGGGATGCGGGTGCTCGACTGCTGCGCCGCCCCCGGCGGCAAGAGCTTCTCCGCCGCCGTTGCCATGGAGGACCGGGGAGAACTCGTTTCCTGCGATATCCACAGGCACAAGATCACCATCATTGAGAAAGGCGCCGAACGGCTGGGCCTGACATGTATTCAGGCCATGGAGCATGACGCGAAAGCGCCAATGCCCCGGTGGCGCGAATACTTCGACGCCGTCATCGCCGACGTGCCCTGCTCGGGCCTCGGCGTCATCCGCAAAAAGCCCGACATCCGCTACAAGGATCTCGGCCCCACCGAGGCCCTGCCCGCGCTGCAGCTGGCGATCCTCCGGCAGCAGGCGGAAAATGTCCGGCCAGGCGGCGTGCTGCTCTACAGCACCTGCACGATCCTGCGCCGGGAAAACGAGGACGTGATCCGCGCCTTCCTGGCCGATCACCCGGAATTCTCCCCGGAGAGCATCTGCGCTCCGCCGGACTGCCCGGTCTCCGGCGCGGCGGTCACCCTGCTGCCCTGTCTGCACGGCACCGACGGATTCTTTATTGCAAAACTGAGGAAACAACCATGACCGACATCAAGTCCATGACCCGGGAGGAGCTCGGCGCAGCCTTTGCCGCCATGGGTCAGCCCCGGTTCCGGGCAGGGCAGGTCTTCGCCTGGCTGCACCGGGGCGTGCGGAGCTTCGACGAGATGACGAACCTCCCCAAGGCCCTGCGGGAGCAGCTGGCGGGGCAATACGAGCTGACCGCTCCCGCCGTTGCCCGAAAACAGGTCTCGGCAAAGGACGGCACCATCAAATATCTCTGGCGCCTGGGCGACGGCCACTGCGTGGAGTCCGTGCTGATGCGCTATCACCACGGCAACACCGTGTGCATCTCCTCCGAGGTGGGCTGCGCCATGGGCTGCGCCTTCTGCGCCTCCACCAAAGGCGGCCTGGTACGCAGGCTGCGGCCCTCGGAGATGCTCGACCAGGTGCTGTTCACCGGGCTCGATTCCGGCGCGCCGGTCTCCAACGTCGTGCTCATGGGCATCGGCGAGCCCCTGGACAATTACGACAATGTCCGCCGGTTTCTGGCCCTCGTCAACGATCCGGAGGGCATGAACATCGGCATGCGCCACATCAGCCTGTCCACCTGCGGCCTGGTGCCCGGCATCGACCGGCTGGCCGAGGAGGACCTGCAGCTGACCCTGTCGGTGTCGCTGCACGCACCGGACGATGCGCTGCGCAGCAGCCTGATGCCCGTCAACCGCCGCTATCCCATCGACGAACTGCTTGCCGCCTGCAAGCGATACTTTGAAAAAACCGGCCGGCGCATCTCCTTCGAGTATGCCATGATCGACGGCCGAAACGATACGCCGGAGATGGCGCAGCTGCTGATCCGGCGCCTGCGGGGTCTTCCCGCCCATGTGAATCTCATTCCCCTCAACCGCATCGAGGAGAGCCCCCTGCAGCCCAGCACGCGGCAGGCGGTGGCGGCCTTTCAGAAGGCCCTGGACGATGCGGGGATCACCGCCACGGTGCGCAGGACCCTGGGCAGCGACATCGACGCCTCCTGCGGTCAGCTGCGAAAGAAATACGAACAGACCTGAGAAAGGAGGCCGCCATGGAAGCATGGGGACTGTCGGACACCGGCAACGTTCGGAAACAGAATCAGGACTACTACAACATCATACAGTTCGGACCTGAGTGCCTGCTCGCCATCATCTGCGACGGCATGGGCGGCGCCAAGTCCGGCAATGTGGCAAGCCATCTGGCCGCGGATGCCTTCTGCGCGGAGGTGCGCCGGAACATCCGGCCCGACCTTCTGGTGGACGACGTCAAGGGCATCATGACCGGCGCCCTGGAGCTGGCCAACCGGGCCGTCTACGAGCATGCACAGCTCAGCGACGACTACACCGGCATGGGCACCACTCTGGTGGCCGCCTTCGTGTGCGGGAAAACGCTGGTGGTCGCCAATGTGGGCGACAGCCGCGCCTACCTTGTCTCCGACGGCAGCATCCGGCAAATCACGGTGGATCATTCCGTGGTGCAGATGATGCTGCGGCGGGGCGAGATCTCCCGGGAAGAGGCCCGCAACCATCCTGTGCGCAATCTCATCACCCGGGCCGTCGGCACCGAGCCCCGGGTGGTCTGCGATATTTTCACTCTGAGCGTGGAGCACGGGGATCACGTGCTGATGTGCTCGGACGGGCTGACCAATCCGGTCACAGACCCGGAGCTGCTGTTTGAGATCGCCCACAGTGCGGACCGCTCCGTCTGCTGCAAGCGGCTCATCGCCATGGCGAAGGACCGCGGCGCGCCGGACAACGTGACCGCTGTGCTGATCTCGATCTGAATGGAATACAACCGATCTTTGGTGATCCGCCGGCCGAAATGGGCGGAGCCGCTGGGCGGCAAAGGAGTTGGATATGGATAACTACATAGGTAAAATGCTGGACGACCGCTATGAAATCCTGGACGTGATCGGAACGGGCGGAATGGCCGTCGTCTACAAAGCGAAGTGCCACCGTCTCAACCGGCTGGTGGCCATCAAGATCCTCAAGGATGAGTATTCCCGCGACGAGGAGTTCCGCCGCCGTTTCCGGGCGGAATCCCAGGCCGTCGCCATGCTGTCGCATCCCAATATCGTGTCGGTGTACGACGTGTCCCAGTCCGGCGACACGGATTACATCGTCATGGAGCTGATCGACGGCATCACCCTCAAGCAGTACATGGAGAAAAAGGGCGTGCTCAACTGGCGCGAGACCCTGCATTTCTCCATCCAGATCGCCAAGGCTTTGGAGCATGCCCACAGCCGCGGCATCATCCACCGGGACATCAAGCCCCACAACATCATGATCCTCAAGAACGGCAGCGTCAAGGTGGCTGACTTCGGCATCGCCCGGGTCATCTCCGCCCAGAACACGCTGACCCGGGAGGCCCTGGGCTCGGTGCACTACATCTCCCCCGAGCAGGCCAAGGGCAGCCGGGTGGACAACCGCTCGGACATCTACTCCCTGGGCGTCGTGATGTACGAGATGCTCACGGGCCGGCCCCCCTATGACGGCGAGAGCCCCGTGGCTGTGGCCATCAAGCACATCAACGCCGGCGCGCCCATGCCCAGCGAACTGAACCCCAACATCCCCGGCGGTCTGGAGCAGATCACCATGCACGCCATGTGCGCCAATCTGGACGACCGCTACGCCTCCGCCACGGAAATGCTCTATGATCTGGAGGAATTCCGCAAGGACCCCACCATCCTGTTCCAGTCCAGCGGCATCCCGGCCGCGCCCGCGGCGGCGATCCGTCCAAACGCGAACCGCATCCAGGAAAAGACCCCCGCGGAGCGCCGCAGCGAGGAGCGGGCCCGGCTGCGCAAGCTGGAGGAGCAGCGCCGCGCCGCCCGGCGCAAGCGCATCCGCTCCATCGCCTTCATCGCCGGCTCCATCGCCCTGCTGGCGCTGATCATCATCCTGGTCGCCAGCGCCTGCAGCAAGAAGGACGTGAAATACATCACCGTCCCGGACTTCACCGACAAGGTCTTCGCCGATCTGTCCGCTTCGGACTATCCCGGCCTGCAGCTGGTGGAGAACAGCAAGGAATACTCCGACGAATTTGAAGCCGGTCACATCATCACCCAGTCTCCCAAGCCCAATACCGAGGTGGAGGAGGGCACCAAGGTGCTGCTGACGGTGAGTCTCGGCCGCGTGAGCACCAAAATGCCGGATCTGCGGGAGATGAAATCCAGCGAAGCGGAAAAGCTGCTCAAAAAACTGGATCTGGATCTGACCATCCGCATTGAAACCACCTATGACAATAACGTGGAGGAAAACCGCGTCATCCGCACCGAGCCCGGCGAAGACGTGACGCTGACCCAGGGCCAGACCGTCACCCTCTTTGTCAGCCGCGGACCGGAAACGAAGAAGGTCACGGTGCCCAGAGTGGAGGGCATAAAGCTGGCCAAGGCCATCGCCATGCTCACCGAGGCCAAGCTGGACTACAAGCGCAGCTATGTCGACAGCGACCAGGAGAAGGATACCGTCGTATCCCAGAGCGTCAAAGCCGGCGAAAAGGTCGCCGAGGGCACGGTCGTCGTCCTGGAAATCTCCCGCGGGCCGAAGGAAGAAGAAAAGCCCGAGGAGAATCCGGAAGAAAAGCCCGAGGAAAAGCCGGAAGAAAAGCCCGAACAAAACCCCGAACCGACCCCGTCCCAGCCGGACAACGAGCCCAGCGCGGGCGATCAGATGAAGACGAAGATCTATTCCGTCAGCGTGCCGGAGCATTCCGAGCCCGTGTCCGTGGACGTGATCTGCGCCCCCACCGGCGAGGTCTGCGGCGAGACCCAGTACCTGGAGCCCGGTGAAAACTCCATCAACATCGCTCTGACCGGTTCCGGCACCGTGACGTACAACGTCTACGTCAACAGCTCGTACGTCACCTCGTTCACCATGAATTTCGACTGATATGAACGGAAGAATCGTGAAAGCACTCAGCGGCTTCTACTATGTAGAAGCCGCTGACGGTATCCATGAATGCCGCGCCCGGGGCATCTTCCGCAAGCAGGGACAAACGCCCCTGGTGGGAGACCTGGTGGAATTCTCCCTGTCCGGCAAACGGGGCACCGTCGAAGCCATCGGGCCGCGGCGCAACCGCTTTGTGCGCCCCGCCGTGAGCAACGTGGATCTGCTGGTGCTCCTGGCCGCCGCCTGCAACCCGGTGACGGACCCGTTCCTGCTGGACCGGGTGCTGGCCATCGCCGCTGCCCGCGACGTGCCGTGCCTCATCTGCGTCAACAAATGCGACATCGACCCCGGCGACGAACTGGCGGGGATCTATGAGCGCGCCGGCTTCGACGTGCTGCGCACCAGCGCGGTGACGGGCCGGGGCGTGGAGGATCTGCGGCAGCGCATTTCGGGCAAAACCGCCGTCTTCACCGGCAATTCCGGCGTGGGCAAGTCAAGCCTATTAAACGCTCTGGCGCCGGATTTCGGCGTGCCCACCGCCGAGGTGTCGGAAAAGCTGGGCCGCGGCCGCCACACCACCCGCCATGTGGAGCTCTATCGCATCGCTCCGGATACCTATCTGGGCGATACGCCGGGCTTCTCGTCCTTCGATCTGGAGCAGATGGACGCCATCGGCAAGGAGGATCTGCAGTATGCCTTCCCCGACTTTGCGCCATTTTTGGGCAGCTGCCGCTTCCAGGACTGCGCCCATCTGCGCGAGCCGGACTGCGCCGTGACGGCAGCCCTGGCCCGGGGCGAGATCGAGCCCACCCGCTACCGCAGCTACGAGCGGCTGTATGAACAGGCAAAGGAGTACAAGCAGTGGGAAATCAAACAGCCCTGATTTTCGGCGCCGTCGGCTATCCCGACTGGTCGTTCCTGGCGCCCCTGCGCGCCGCCGCCGCGGTGTTCTGCGCCGACGGCGGCGTCAACCACGTCCAGGCCGCCGGGTTTTCGCCGGACTATTACATCGGCGACGGCGACAGCGGCGGCGTTCCGCCCGCCGGCATCCCCGCCGTGCAGCTGCCGGTGCACAAGGATCTGACCGATCTGCAGGCCGCCTGGGAGCAGGCTTTTTCCCTGGGCTTCCGAAAAATCCTTCTCACCGGCTGCACCGGCGGACGGCAGGATCATTTCCTCGCCGCGGTGCAGCTTCTGGAGGTCATTTCGGCCCGCGGCTGCACCGGCGCGATCCTCGACCCGGACAACGAGATCACCTGGCTTCCGCCGGGCGAGTACCGTCTGGCGCCGGACGCGTTCCGCTTTTTCTCCCTGCTCCCCGCGGACAGCCGGGCCGTCGTATCCATCCGCGGCGCGGAATACGAGGCGGCGCGGAGCATCCTGCGCCGGGGCGACTCCCTGGGCGTGAGCAACGCCTTCCTCGACGGGCCAGCCCGTGTGCAGATCCACGAAGGCCCCTGCTATCTGGTCCGATCCGGCCGGATCCGCTGAAATATCCGCCATGCCCTCCGCATAAGCTGTGCGGGGGGCATGCTTTATGTGCAGAAAGTATCAAACGGCCGGCGCCTGCCTGATTACGGCGGGCCTCGGGATGCTGCTGGGTCTGCTGCTGGGCAGCGGGGCGCTGACAGTGATCGTATCCCTCGGTCTGCTGGCGGCGGGGGCGGTGATCGCGGGGAAAAAATAGCATATTTCCGGTGCCCGGCGCATATCGTTACGTTAGAACCGACAAGGAGTGATACGATGGAAATGGAATTCCGGCAAGTGCAGATCCCGTATCTGCATTGCGTTTTGTATGAGACGATCCGGCAGGAGGAGCGCGGAGAAGCCATCGTTCCGGACGGCACGGGCGATATGGAGCGCATCGTCGGCTGCTGCGCGGACGCGCTCATGCGCAGCAGGCAGTGCCAGGACGAGATCCTCAGCATAAGCGGAGACGTACAGGTGTGCGTGCTGTACCAGGCCGCCGGCGGGGACGAGCCGCAGGAGCTGCGCATGTATCTGCCCTTTTCCCTGCGCCGCACAGTTCCGGCGGAGAGCTGCGGCTGCACCGTTTCGTGCCGGGTGAGCCGCGCAGAGGCGCAGATGCTGGGATCCCGCAGGGTGGGCGTGCGGGTGACGCTGCTTTTCTCGCTGCGGGTATGGTCGCGCCGGGAGCAGCTGTGCTTTCGCCCGGAGACGCCGGACCGCCGCGTACAGCTGCGGCTGCGCGAATACCCCATGCGTCTGGTGTGTGAATGCACGGAAAAGAACCTGCTGCTGCGCGACACCCTGCCCCTGGAGGCGGGCGCGCCGGCGCCGGCGCGGATCGTGCACACCGGCGCCCGCTGTGAGCTGACGGATGAAAAGATCAGCGGGAGCCAGGCGGTGTGCAAGGGCGTGCTCCGGCTCAGCCTGCTGTACCGGACCGCGGAGGGCCGGCTCTGCGGCACGGACCTGCCGATCCCCTTCTCCCAGCTCATTGATCTCGAGGGCAGCTACGACGAACAGGGCCTTGAGATCGTGCCCGTTCTCACCTCGGCGGAGGCCATGGCAGAGGACGGCGGCGTGAGCGTGGAGGCGGGCATCTGCCTGCAGTGCATCGTGACGCAGACGGCGCAGGTCCCGATCGTGGAGGATGCCTACGCCCTGCGCGGGACCCTGCATGCCGACACGCAGACCCTGCAGATGCTTCCGCTGCTGGACAGCCGCGTCCTGCGGCAGGACTGCGCCTTGGAGCTTCCGGCCCAGGCCGGGGAGATCGTCCGGGCGGAGGCGGCTGCCGACGCGCCGCAGATCGAATGGCAGGGCGAAACCTGCCGGATCCGGGTCCCGGTGCTGGTGCGGGCGCTCTACCGCGATCACCAGGGCCTTTGCCGCCAGGCGGAGGGCCGCGCGGAGCTGGCGCAGGAGCTGCCGGCCGCGCCGTCGCTGTGCCGGGCGGAGGCCCGGATCGAAGGGCAGATCTTTGCCGCCCCCGGCGCCGGCCGGATCGAGATGCGCATCCCGGCGGCGGTGTCCGTCCGGTGGTACGACGAGCAGACGCACGAGGGCATCGTATCCGCACAGCTCACCGAGGGGCCCCGGGAGGTGCGTCCCTCCGTCATCCTCCGTATGCTGGAGGCCGAAAGCTCCCTCTGGGAGATCGCCAAGGAGCTGCGCACCACCGTCAGCGCCATCCAGACCGCCAACGACCTGGATGCCGAAACGGCGCCGGCGGGCACGATCCTCCTCATCCCCATCGTGGCATAGCAGACCGGCAGCCGCACAGCGGCTGCCGGTTCATTAAATCAGTTTGCTGATCCGGTAGAGCATACATGCCGTGTCCCGGCGGGTCATGGGGGCGTCGGCCTCCTGCAGGGGAACCCCCGCCTGACTGAGCGCATCGACGGCCTCCCTTGCCCAGGCAGGCACGGCGTCACCGGCGGCGAAGACGGCGTGCTCCCCGCCTCCCTCCAGGCCCAGCAGCCTCTGCGCGATCACCGCCGCCTGGGCCTGGGTAACGGGCGCATCGGGGCAGAAGCACAGGCGGCTGCCGCAGCGGATGCCCCGGACGATGCCCCGGCGCAGGGCGCAGGCCAGATAGGGCCGCATCCATTCCGGCGCGCTGCCGGCGTCGGCAAAGGTGCATTCGGCGTCATCCTCCGTCGGCCGGACGCCGGCCAATTCCATGGTCATCGCCAAAAATTCTCCCCGGCTGACCGGTTCTTCCGGCCGGAAGCAGAACTTGCCCGCCACCCGGTCGCCCTGCAGCAGGCCGGTGGAGCGCAGCCACATGGCCTCAAACTGCGCTCCGTCGCCATCCATGTCGGCGTAGGTCGCCCTGTCCATGGGCTTGAGGATCTCAATAGAGACGGTGGCCTCTTCGGAAACCGCGCCCTGCTCGTCCGCGGCGGTATAGGTGAAGCTGTCCGAGCCCACCTTGTTTTCCTTCGGGGTATAGACGAAGGTGCCGTCGTCCTCAATGCGCAGGCTTCCGCGCTTCGGCGTCCTGACGACGGCATAGGTCAGCCGCTCCCCGTCGGGGTCGGAAGCGTCGAATTTACCGGAGCGCTCCAGATTCTTATAGGTCTCCAGGTGCACGTCCGAGGCCCGGGGCGGATGGTTCTCGCCGGAGCGCAGCCGGATGGTGAGCACGGATTCGTCGCTGAGCTTGTCATCCCAGATGGTATAGTAGCTGACACAGGCGACGGAATCACAGGCTTCGGCGCTCTGGAAAACCACCCGGGACAGCATGTCCGCGGTCAGCACATCGCCGGTATGCAGGACCCTCTCGCCGCAGCGCAGCACGCCGACGGACGCATCCGGCACCTCGCACAGGTAAATGCCGCTGCCGGGCGTGGGCGAGGTGAGGAAGTCCTCGGGGCCCAGCGCGCAGGGCTCCAGGGCGCTGCACTGGATTTCGGCAGCCAGCGCGGGGACCGCCATGGCGCACACGACCAGGCACGACAGCATCAGGCGGAAAAGAAAGGGAATTCTCAATTTCATGATCGGTACCTCCTTGAAGTGATCGCTGGTAGTCTTTGCTATTGCGATTTGAAATATACGCCATTTTTCTCCCGCGTCGCAAAAAGGGGCCCTTTTTTCGTATTTCGGCCCGTCCTGCGGAATTTGTCCTTGTATTTTGTGATAGAATAGATTATAATAGTGGGCGTGTTTGCGGGCTTTTCTGTCATTCTTCCGCCCGGATCGCGTCATTTCGCATTTTGGAGGCATCCCATGGCTAACGCGAAGCTCAAAAAAATCGAATCCTATCTCGTCCCGGGCAAACGGGTGCATCTCGTGGGCATCGGCGGCGTTTCCATGCGGCCGCTGGCGCTGGTGCTGGCGGGTATGGGTCTGCAGATCTCCGGCTCGGATATGAACGCCTCGGTATCCACCGACGAGCTGATTGAAAAGAACATCCGGGTCTATATCGGCCATTCCGCGAAAAACATTGCCGACGCCGACTGCCTGATCCGCACCGCCGCAGTCCACAATGACAATCCCGAGATCGCCGCGGCCAGAGCCAAGGGCATCCCCGTGTTCGAACGGGCCCAGGCCTGGGGCGTCATCATGCGCGCCTACCGGCACGCCATCTGCGTCGCCGGCACCCACGGCAAAACCACCACCACTTCCATGATCACCCATATCTTCATGCAGGCGCAGCGGGACCCCACCGTGATGATCGGCGGCTACCTGCCCCTGCTCAAGGCCGGCCACCGCGTGGGCGGCGGCGACACCATCATCATGGAAAGCTGCGAATACTGCAATTCTTTCCTGAATTTCTTCCCCACCATGGCCGTCATCATGAATGTGGAGGCGGATCATCTGGATTTCTTCAAGGATCTGGCTGATATTCAGCATTCCTTCCGCACCTTTGCCGAGCTCGTGCCGTCCACCGGCGCTGTGCTGGCCAACGGCGACGATCCCGGCGCCAGAGTCGCTCTGGAGGGCCTGGATTACGTCACCTTCGGCATCGAGGATACCAACTTCTACCACGGCGCAAACTATTCCGACGACTGGCGCGATTTCGATCTGATCGCCGACGGCCAGACCGTCTGCCATATCCATCTGAACGTCTTCGGCCGCCACAACGCCCTCAACGCCATCGCCGCCTGTGCGGCAGCCCTGCGCATGGGCGTGGATCCGGCGGATATCCAGGCGGGCCTGGAGAGCTTCACCGGCGCCGGCCGCCGCATGGAATTCAAGGGCAAGTGCAACGGCGCCGACGTCTACGACGACTACGCCCACCATCCCGGCGAACTGCACGCCCTCATCGACGCCATCAACGCCCTGGGCTACAAGCGCGTCATCGTCGCCTTCCAGCCCCATACCTATTCCCGCACCAAAGCCCTGTTCGACGACTTCGTCCGGGAACTGCGCCGGGTGGATCACGCGGTGCTGGCGGAGATCTACGCCGCCCGCGAGAGCAACACCATCGGCATCTCCTCGGAGGACCTGTCCCGGCAGATCCGCGGCTCGGTCTTCTTCGAGACCCTGCCGGAGGTGACGGATTATCTGCGCTCCATCGCCCAGCCCGGCGACCTGATCGTCACCGTCGGCGCAGGCGACATCTACAAGGCGGGCGAAGCCCTCGTAACCGAATAATCAAAACAAACCGCCGGGGCTGCCGCCCCGGCTTTTTCGTTTTTGTTCGACAAAATCGCCCCTTCGGGCGGTTTTCTTATTGCACAAGCGGCCGGGAATTGCTATAATGGGCGCATGAGTAAACGAGTCAGCTATTATGTCAGCCGAAAATCCTGGCTGGCATGGCTCGCGGCACTGCTTCTGATCGGCTCGGTCATCGCCCGCATTGCTTTTTTCCGCGAGAAAGGCGCGGATTGCCTGACGGTGTGGCTCCGGATCGTGCTGCCGGCATTTGCTGCGATCCTCTTCTGCCTGCGCATGCTGCTCGACGGGCAGGAACATTTTTATAAAACAGCCCGCCCGGTATTCCTGATGGCGGCTTATTTCGGCATCTGCGCCGTCTGCTCGCCCATGCGCCTGCGCTATGCGCTGATGTACTGCGTGCTGCTGCTGGTCGGATGGCTGCTGTACCGCCTCGTGGCGGGCGGACGCCACCCGCGGCTGCACTTTGCCATGTGGGCCGTGCTGGCGGTCTTCGTGGGCTTTTTGGTCTATGACGCCCGCCAAACCCTGCGCGGCGCCGACGCCTGGCACAGCTTCTGCACCCTGCGCGACGCGCTGATGATCCTGGGCGTCTTCTTCGCCGTACTGGCCATGCGCGAGCACAACGACGGGAAGTACCACCCCACCTTCGGCGACCGCAAGGACGGCCGCCGCGTGCGGGAGCTCAACCCCATCACCCGGGTCGCCAACTACATCATGCCCAACCGCAACGGCGCGTCCAACTCCCTGCGCGACCGGGTGGAGGTCAGCGAGATCGAGCGCTATATCCGCGCCAAGCGCAAGGAGGGGCTGACGGGCTTCGGTATGACCGAGGTCTTCCTGGCCGCCTACGTGCGCATCCTCGCCCGCTATCCCGCCGCCAACCGCTTCCTGTCCGGACAGACGATCTACTCCCGCGACGAGGACATCCAGTTCTGCATGGTGATCAAAAAGGAGATGACCAAGGAAGCGCCCGATACCATCATCAAGCTCCATCTGAACCCCCGCGACACCGCGGACGACGTATATAAAAAGTTCCACGCCGCCGTGCAAGAGGTGCACAATACGCCCCTCAACTCCACCCTTGACAACGTGGCCCGCTACATCAACTATGTGCCGGGGCTGCTGCTGAAGTTCCTCATCTGGCTGCTCAAGACCATGGATTACTTCGATCTGCTGCCGGCCTTCCTGCTGGAGGTCAGCCCCTTCCACGCCTCGGTCTTCTTCACCTCCATGGCCAGTCTGGGCATCCCCGCCATCACCCATCACCTGTACGATTTCGGCAATATGCCCGTGTTCTGCGCCTTCGGCACCAAGTACCGCGAGCCGGAAATCACCGCCGACGGCCAGGTCCGGGCGGCAAAATACCTCGACTATACCTTCAACATCGACGAGCGCATCGTCGACGGCTTCTACTACGCGGAAGCTCTGAAATACTTCCACCGGCTGCTGCGCGACCCCAGCCGCCTGGATACTCCGCCGGAGAACGTGATCCGCGACATCGACTGACCAAAGCCTGCGGCGTTCTGATCATCTTTGGGAGGAAAGACTATGTATACCGATTTGAAGCGCACCTGGGCGGAGATCGACCTGTCCGCCCTGGAGCACAACTATAAAACCCTGAAAAAGCGGGTGCAGACCCGGTTCCTGGGCGTGGTCAAAGCCGACGCCTACGGCCACGGCGCCGTGGAGGTCTCCCGCCGCCTGCAGGAGCTGGGGGTGGACTACCTGGCGGTCTCCAGTCTGGACGAGGCCCGGGAGCTCCGCTACAACGGCATTTACTGCCCCATCCTGATCCTGGGCCACACCCCCGCCAATCAGGTGCCCATGCTGATCGCCAACAACATCACCCAGGCCGTGTCCAGCGAGCAGGCCGCCCGGGATTATGAGCAGCAGGCCGCCCGTCTCGGCGCGACCCTGAAGGTCCACATCAAGCTGGATACCGGCATGTCCCGCCTGGGCTTCGTGTGCGCCGACGACGCCTTCGACGAGACCGTGGCGGCGGTGCGCCGGGTGTGCGCCATGCCCCACCTGGACGCCGAGGGCGTATTCACCCACTTTGCCGTCTCCGACGAGGAGGACGAGGACTCCCGCGAGTATACCGAGCTGCAGCTGCGCCGCTTCCGCAAAGCCATCGTGGCGGTGGAATCCGGCGGCCACCGCTTCCGCCTGCGCCACTGCTCCAACACCGGCGCCGTGGCCCGCTGGCGCAGCGCCTGGATGGACATGGTCCGCCCCGGCCTGCTGCTCTACGGTTACGGCCCCTATGCCAAGGAGCTGGGGCTGAAGCCCGTCATGCGGCTCAAGAGCGTGGTGGGCGCCGTGAAGCACTATGCCGCAGGCACCACCGTCAGCTACGGCCGGCTCTATGAGGCCGAGCGGGACGTGCGCATCGGCGTGATCCCCATCGGCTACGCCGACGGCCTGTTCCGCGTTCTGTCCAACCGCTACAGCGTCGTGACCAAGGACGGTCCCGCCCCCATCCGCGGCCGCATCTGCATGGACATGTGCATGATCGACCTGACGGATCTTCCCGGCGTGGGCGTGGGCGACGAGGTGGAGCTCTTCGGCGAACGCGCCGACATCGACGCCATGGCCGAGATGGCCTCCACCATCCCCTACGAGCTGACCTGCGCCGTCTCCCGCCGCGTGCTGCGCGTCTATCTTCAGGACGGCGAGATCGTCGGCCGGAAGCTCAAAATGAACTGATCCCGAACGCAAAAAAAGAGCCGCTCCCGAAGAGCGGCTCTTTTTTTCGGTTTATCCTTCCCGCTTCTGCAGGGCCTTGATGATGCTGAAGATCGCGGCATAGGCCACGGCGGCGACGGGCCAGACGATCCAGGTGCGGTTCCAGTTCATGGTGATGAAGCTCCAGCCCAGATAACCCGCCGTCACCAGGCACCAGTAGATGCTGCTGAAGTTGACGATGCGCTTGAGCTCTTCCTTGTTCTCGCGGGTATAGTCGCCCTCCTGCAGGAGCATCTGGTAGCTGCCCCAGACGATGGACACGCGGACGATCAGCATGGCGCCGATGGCAATCAGGGCGAGCATGGCGCCGATGCTGGCCACCAGAGCGAAGGAATCTTCTTTAAAGAAGATCATGGAGATGAACAGAGGCAGCACGCCGATCACGCACAGCACGATGCCCAGGGTCAGCTGGCGGGTGTAGGTGCCCTGGAACCGCTCTCTGCGGTCGCGGACCATGCCGTCCACGCCGTAGAGGGTGTCGATGGGTTCTTTTTCCAGGTACTCAAACGGGCTCATGCGCAGGCCGATGGAAACGAACAGGGGCACGGCGCAGCCCACCAGAATAAACAGCGTCACCAGGCCGATGCCGCCGGCCTGCGTTTCGGTGAGGGGAATCAGGCCGTACTCCTGGGCGCCGCCCAGGACGATCAGCACGATGGGCGACAGGACGCACAGCAGCACGCCCAGGGCGATGCGGCGGGAGCTGATTTCCTTGAGGTTCAGGAAGGTGTTGGCCTCCTCCATACCGACGGTGCGCACGGGGCTGTCCGCCACGGGCTCGGTCATGACAGTCAGCTCCTGATTGTCCTTCAATAAATAATCGGTGGTGACGCCGAAGATCTCGGACATGCGGATGATCCGCTGCATATCGGGCACCGACTGGGCGCTTTCCCATTTGGAAACGGACTGGCGGCTCACGTCCAGCAGCTCCGCCAGCTCCTCCTGGGACCAGCCGTTTTTCTTTCTGAGATCAATGATCTTATCTGCAAGAATCATGGTTTGTTTCTCCTTACGATTTCATTTCCGGCACGCCGTCCGGATGATCCAAGTGTAGCCAAAATAGCCGTTGCATACCAGAAAGACGGCCTGGAACCTTCGCAACCGGCGGTTGCATCCGGGCGTTTTTCCGGTTTGCAGCGCAAAAAACGCATATTTTTCTCCCATATTATAACAAAATGACGCCGTTTCGTAAAGCGCTGTTTTTTCGCGTGTTTTTGCAAAAAAGATGCCCCGGCGCGGCCGCAGCCCTTGTCTTTTTGAGACTGATTCTGCATACTCATTTCGTAAAACGACCAACCACCGCCCGATCCCTCGGGGAACCGGAGCAGATTATGACCGGTGGC
>JAEEGL010263251.1_pt1 | contig 21558 bp, 16 predicted proteins | sample 9134231 | NCBI WGS metagenome assembly JAEEGL01 (sample SAMN16246548, study PRJNA631951) | gut metagenome | biome: gut microbiome; feature: rumen; material: fiber-attached | host: Bos | place: Iran: Karaj | collected 2018-10
GCGCCTTCGCCCTTCATATCAGCAAACCATGCATCCTGCCAGTCCTGAGTCTGGTTGGACCAGCCGTTGTCTGTCAGATCCTTGGAGATATCAAGGAATGCTTCTCTCTTGGGATCGATGTGGAGCTTTCCGTCCTCTGTCAGCCAGCCGGTATCGGAGCTGTTCTCAACTGCGTGCCAGATATCGCCGTCGCCGGAGACGATTGCTGCACCGTTCTCTTTCAGAGTTGCAGCTGCTTCAAAGAACTTGTCCCAGGAATTGGTTCCGGATCCGATGATCTCACCGATCTTCTCGGGATCGTCTGTTCCGAATACATCTTTTGCGATAGAGCGGCGATAGATGAATGCACCGCCTGTAGCCTGATAGCCGAGGCCGTCAACTTCGCCTGCGGGATTTGTTCCGATATCTATGGAATACTGAGCAATCTGAGCATCAGCGATTGCCTTGTCGATGTCGATGCCGAGATCCTTGTAAGGCATTGCGAAATCGCTCATGTCGCCCTGTGTATACTTCAGAACGAAAGCGGATTCTGCGCAGTACATATCGGGAGCGTCAGCGCCGCCTGCCTGCAGTGCCTGGTCCAGAGCCGGCTGATAAGCACCTTCGGTTGTCGCGATGATGGTGGTATTGACGGTAAAGCCGAAGTCCGGATGATCTGCAATGTATTTATCAACCATTCCGGGAACTTCATCGGTGAATGTCCAGAGGTTGATGGTGCCGCCTGCGGGAGCTGCTTCAGCTGCGGGTGCCGCTTCTGCGGGAGCTGCTTCAGCTGCGGGTGCCGCTGCTTCCCCTGCGGGAGCTGCCGCCGGAGCTGCTGCCGGAGCTGCGCATCCTGCGAGCGCGGACATCGCAATAACGGTTGACAGGACTACTGGCATAACTTTCTTTTTCATGGTTTCCTCCTGAATCCTTGTATTAGGTGGTGTTACTGCTGTTTACGGTTTTCAATAAGGCCTTAAAGAAAATCATATTTGTTAAATTTTCCTTATAGATATTTATATCACCTGAGTTACGAAAACGTTTTACATTTCTTGCGATATAATGTTCATATATTGCCATTTTGAAATTGGCTTTCCCGCCGGAAACTGTTCAAAACGACGGCTCTGACATTGCAAAGATGATAAAACAGTGCAATTTGACGGCCGATAGCCGCTTTGTATATATAGAAATGCTGTATAATCAGTCCGAATATTATGATATCAGGTATTCCGGCGGGCAATAATTAAGAACGTAAGTACAACCCGAAACGGTATTGAGAATGCATTATCGGAGATGAAAATCCATGTGTCTGTATACCGGGAACATGCCGGGCACACAGAGCGTAAAGGTGTACAGATTCGGGTTATCCTCGTATAATAATAACCGGTAAAAACTTTATAACTGCATCAGGCCGGGCAGGAGGGTAAAATGGCACACAAATATGATATTTGCCTTGATATAGGCGGGACTAAGATTCTTGGGGCTATTTTCAACGAAAAGAAGGAGATCATCTACAGACTCAAGAAAAAGACGAAGGAAGGCGGCGACACCACCGATAATGTTGAGCAGGTGATCATCAGTGTCGTTTCTGAAATGATCAAGGAATCCGGGATCAAAAAGAACGAGATCAAGGCGATAGCTGCAGGCGCACCGGGTGTCATAGACCAGGAGGACGGAATTGTTCTCTTCTCTCCGAATCTTCCCTGGAAGGACTATGATATAAGGACCCCGATTGAAAAGAAATTCGGTGTTCCTTTTCATATAGGAAATGATGTCAATGTCGGCGTGCTGGGAGAGTACAAATACGGAGCGGCAAAAGGATATAAAAATGTTGTCGGCTTCTTTGTGGGAACAGGAATGGGAGGAGGTCTCATTCTGAACGGTAAGCTGTTTACGGGCAACAAGTTCAAGGCTGCGGAGTACGGGCACATGATTCTGGACCCGGAGGGACCGCTTTGCAGCTGCGGACAGCGCGGATGCCTGGAGGCTTTTTCGGCCAAGAAGGGTATGTCCTCCTATGTCGCTCAGCAGGCCTCGCGCGGAAGAAAGAGTATACTGGCGGATAATATCCAGAACGGTGTTTTTAAGAGCAAGATTCTTAAGAAAGCTCTTGCAGAGGGCGATACTGTGGCAGTTGAAGCGGTCGACCGCTCCTGTCATTATCTTGCCATAGCTACCGGCAACATGATCAACACCTTCAGCCCTGACATTGTCGTGTACGGCGGAGGTGTAATAGAAGCGGTCGGAGATATCTTCCTAAAGAAGATACTCGCCGAGGTTGACAGATACTGCATGCCGTCCATCCGCTCCACGGTTGAACTCAAGACTGCCGCCCTGGGAGATGATTCCATACTGTACGGGGCACTGTCCATGATCGAGGATTAAGCCTTTGCCTCCGGTGCTGTGGGAATATACATAGGTTATAAATAAGAAAGGGTCCGCCGCGGCGGACCCTTTCTTAATACACAGATTTCTTAACGCCGTTATCCGGCAGATTCCGGATTTACATATCGTCTTCCGCGAAATCTTCCGGGACGCTTTCTGATTCAATTTTCTTTCTGCGGGCAGCCAGTCTCTGCTTCCTGCGGTAATGGATCAGCGCCACAAAGCAGGTGAGAGCCATGATGAGCGAGAGAACCGTTACAATCGCAAACCGCAGCACCAGGCTGTTGATGTTGATCGCCTCATATGCAATCGCATAACTGGAAAACTTGTTGGTCCGGAAAACAACAGAAGATGAATTGGTTCCGATGTCCTGAAGGATTTCAACAATTCCTCCGTGATCTCTTATAACATAGAACCTGCGCCCTTCCCTGAGGTAGCGGGAAGGAATGGGAATGACAACCTCAAGCTCCGCATCCGAATAATTAATGAGTGAACTGCAGCCGTCGCGTGTCTTGATAATACTGAAGTCAAAATAGCTGACAGGCTTATAGCCGACCTTTTTCTGTATTGCCCTTACAATCTCCGGATTGACGTTTTCTGTGATTTCCGTAATATCCACATTGTACGAGATCTGTCTGCCCGTAAGGACATCGAATTTCTCTTCATCCGTCAGATCATTGATCACGAATTCTTCGAAATTCACCAGAGTAGGTTCTCTGAAGAAGATCCCCTGGGCAGTTTCCTGCGGATCAACTGCGTAGGAGTTGTTTATCGTAAGCTGCAGTGTCCCGTCCTGAAAAGCCTCATACAGAAGAGGCATTACGGAGTTCTCCCTGATAAGGCTGCGGAGAGTCTCTTCACTCAGGTCATGCTTTGCCATGATGCCTGCTGCCGCATTGGCCGCTTCCTGTTCAGGCTGGGAAGCCGCAGAATCTGGAGCCGTCCCTGCAGGGGCGTCTGTCCGGGAATCTGTAAAAGTGCCTGCGGGTGAAGGCGATGCCTGCTGCATGGGAGCAGCCTGCTGAACAGGAACAGTCTGCTGCGCGGGAGCAGCCTGCTGTGCGGGCGTTGCCGGCTGCGCGGGAGCAGCCTGCTGTGCGGGCGTTACCTGCTGTGCGGGCGTTGCCGGCTGTGCTGCTGCGGTAGACGCCACTGCAGCTGACGGAGCCGGCGTACCTGTCTGCGCGGGGGCAGAACTCAGCAGGGCAAAGCTTGCTGCAATTGTATGATGCCCGCGGACGTCGGTGAATGTATAGCTTTCTCCCGGTGCAACGCTCCGGCCGTCTACGGAAAGCGCCGCGATACGGTAGCCCGGCTGAGGCACAATATAATAGGTAATGCTGCCTCCTTCGGGAACCGCGTATTCACCGGAAGGGGTAATTCCGCCTCCGGCACTTGCAGCAGCGGATGCGATTTTATAGGTCCTTGTGTTTTTGGGACTGAAATTTGCCGTGACACTGACGTCTCCCCTGACATGCGGTATTGTATAGGAAGTTTTGTCCGATACAACCTGGCCGTTGATTGTCCAGCAGGTAAATACATATCCGTCGGCGGCAGCGGCTCTTACTGTCACATCCGAATTGCGGCTGTATTTGCCTTCGCCTTCGCATCTGCCGGCGCCCTGGGGATAAACTGAGATATAGACACCGACAAATTCTTTCTGGAAAACTGCGCGGATATCTCTGTCGGTGGTTATATTGCTGAGCTCCAGGGACAATGCCGTGGAAAGTGTTTTGTTGTTTTCCGTAAACCCTACAAAGCTGTAGCCGGCGTTGGGCCTGGCGGTCAGGGTTATGCTGCCGCCGTAACCGACGGAGGTTCCCGCGGTCACACTGCCGGCATCCGCATCGCTGACACTGGTCCTGACATAGCAGGATTTCCGACTGAATTTCGCCGTAAAAGTGCGGTCTGAAGTTATAGAATCGATCGTAAGTTTTTTAGTCTTGGACAGAAGCGTTTTTCCTTCATACCAGCCTGTAAACTCATAGTTGTTGTTCGGGGATGCGGTAATCGTGCAGGAGCTTCCCGAACGGATGGCCCCTCCGCCCGCGGCGGCGCCTGCGCCTGCGGGATCCGTCCTGACAGTTACCATATGGTCCACTCGTGCTACAGTAACGACTGCCTTGTCCGCGACGGAGGGATTCTGCCTTGATGTTGCGATTACACCGAGAGAAGCTGCCGTCTCGGAAGGAGAGACGACAAGCATGCCGTTTGAGTCTATATATGTGCCGGAGCTCTGCTGCCCCATGATTGACCAGGATACTGAGGGGTCAAAGTTATAGCTGCCGCCGACACTGACGCTGAACAGATAGGTCTTGCCGGCGGGAACTGTCACTGTGCCCGGAGTTATATCTACATAGGAAACAGACGGTACCTGCGCCTTTACCGTGACGGTGACATTGACGATGGCACTGTGGTGCCTTCGGTAATCATTTGCCGAATAGAAAACATAAGACGCATTATAGCTGCCGGCGGGGAGATTTGCCTCCGGTACAACGGCAAAGGTTACTGTGGATCCCGGCGCAGTATCTGTGCTGCCGGAGATAAGCTGCAGGCAGAACGCGCTCTTCTCATCGACCACATCCCAGGTAAGCGGGAAAGCTGTGCTGCCGACATTGACGATCGAAAACTGTTTCGCGGCGGGATAGTCGCCGGGAGCCAGCTGACCGAAGGAAATGCTGTCGGTGTATGTGAGAAGATTGTAATCAAAAGGATCCGGCTGGGGAGGCTCAATCTCCACGGTCGGTGCGGGGGGCGGTGCGGGAACCGAGTATTCTTCGGGCGATGCGTAGATCGGCGCGGGGAGCGGGGAGAGCGCTCCGGGCAAATCCACGGTATCCTCCCCATATTCAGGGCCTTCGGCCGGCGGTGCCGGCTGTTCGTAAACGGGTTCCTCGTAAACGGGTTCTTCATAAACGGGTTCTTCATAAACCGGCTCTGTATAGGCCGGCTCTTCGTAAGAAGGCGCATCAAACCCTGCATCGGGTGCCTGCACTTCCTCGACATATACAGGCTCCTGTGGAGCTTCCCCGGACCAGGTGCTTTCAGCCTGATTATCCTCCTGTGCAGCTGCCATGTCCTCGTCGGCATAGGCCTTGATAATCTGACAGGCGGTTACTGCGCTGAATACGCAGATGACCGACATTACTGCGGCAAGGACACGCAGCAGTAAATCTCTTTTCATGTTATCCCTCCAGTCTGCCGCAGTCCGCTGAGTCCGCGGCTGAATATTATATATTGATTTTACTGTATTTTACGGCACGAAAAAAGTACTCCGGCAGGCCTCATTTCCGTGATCACATTTGACCGTTTCAATATCCGGTCAAATGCATGTATAATGATAAAAACAGTTAATTGCCCGATTGGGAAGAAAGGTGCTGTCAGAATATGCAGCAGATTACACTCGAAGCTACTTTGGATAATTTACCGAAGGCACTCGAATTTATCGATGGCTGCCTGGAAGGCATGAACTGCTCTGTCCGCAGGCAGATGCAGCTGGATGTCGCCATAGAAGAGTTGTTTGTAAATGTGGTGCATTATGCCTATCCGGAAAAGAGCGGGGATGTTACTATAACGTTTGAGACGGGAGCAGAGCCGGGAAAGGCGGTTATAACGATGATCGATTCCGGCGTTCCTTTCAACCCGCTGGAGAGAGAGGACCCTGATGTCACACTGAAGGCAGAAGAAAGGGGAGTCGGAGGTCTCGGTATTTTTATGGTCAAAAAATCAGTGGACGGGATGGAGTACCTGTACAGTAATCAGAAGAACATACTCCGGATAACAAAGAATATCGAATGAAAGAGAGGCGGACACAGTGGGACAGGCATTCATTGCATTTATGCAGTTTAATACAACCATACTCGAGATAATCGGATTCTGGTTTATATTCAAAAAGTGTGGTGTCAAAAGCTACTGGGCACTGGTACCTGTCGCCAGAGAATACCACATCGGAGTCTGTGCCGATAAAGAGCAGGAAGGACGAGTGCTTGCCGTGCTGGGGATATTCGGACGATTATTTTCGTATTTCCAGCTCGGACAGGGCGAAGCCGGTATCCTGACATTTCTCGGACTGGCGCTGTCGATGGCTGAGATTATCTATGAGATCCGCATACTTGGGAGCCTGTGCGGCGTCTTCGGAGTATCGAAAAAATGGACCGTTCCTCTTGTATTACTCGAAGGGCCGACTGTTTTATACTGGGGACTGTCATCCAAGATGCAGCCGGTTAAACTGTATCAGCAGGAGGAGGACAACGGGGATATAAAGGTTTCCGGCGTAAGCCTTGACGCATCGGATGAAGGTCTTTCGGTCAATATTGACGAGCGTACAGTGGTTGATCTGTTCAAGAAAAGATATCTTCTCAGGGATATTCACATGACGATTCCTTCCGGCCATATGGTTCTTCTCCTGGGAGGGTCGGGAGCCGGAAAAACGACTTATGTAAACGCTGTTACCGGTTATGAGAAGGCAAAAGCGACGGTTATGCTCAGGCAGCAGGATCTGTATAAGGAATACGGGAAGATGAAATATGACATCGGTTTTGTTCCCCAGCAGGATCTTATGCGGACTAATGACACTGTGGAGCGGACTCTTTCCGATGCTGCATCGCTCAGGCTTCCGGCGGACATGCCTGCCGAGCAGAAAAAGGAGAGAGTAAATGCTGCTCTTGAACAGTTCGGACTCGGCTCGGTCCGGAGCAGCCTTGTCGAAAAGCTTTCGGGCGGACAGCGCAAACGTCTGTCAATAGCCATGGAATTTATTTCGGATCCCTCCCTGTTTATTCTGGATGAGCCGGATTCAGGACTCGACGGCGTTGTCGCCAGAAGTATTTTCGAAAGTCTTCGCAGCATTGCAGACGAAGGGAAAATCGTCATGGTGATTACGCATACCCCGGACCGTGTTATTGATCTTTTCGATGATGTCATCGTTCTCGCAAAGGATTCCGGCAGGACCGGCAGGCTTGCGTGGTACGGCCCGGTTGAGGAAGCCTACAGGTTCTTTGGCAAGAACTCAATGGAAGAAATTCTGCTTTCCATCAACCAGAAGGATGAAGGCGGTGAAGGAAGGGCAGAAGAGTATATCGGGAAATATGTCGATTATCTGGTTGAGAAAGCAGGTTGAGTGATGAATAAAAAAACAATAAGGCATACCGGACGTATAAACCAGACAATAATCTATCTCGGCAAGCTTTTCCGCATGTTTATCTATCAGAATGACTGGAAGCTTCTGCCGATGGCGGCGGTTGTAGCGGGGCTTGTCTCTTTTGTTGTCGGAGCGAATGTCTTTGTGACTATGGAAGGGACAAGAATCGGTTCCTTTGCGCTTTCCTGTATCTGCATCTGGAACGGCTTTTTTAATTCAATCCAGGTCGTCTGCCGGGAAAGGCCGATCGTAAAGAGAGAGCACCGCTCCGGGCTTCATATTACCGCATATATTGCGGCACACATGATTTATCAGGCGTTCCTGTGCCTGTCACAGACGATTATCACTCTTCAGGTCTGCAAAATGATGGGTGTTAATTTCCCGAAGAGAGCGATGTTTACACCGTGGCCGATTGTGGATCTCGCGATTACGTTTTTCCTTGTGACGTATTGCGCAGACATGATGGCGCTGATGGTATCTTCCATAGTTCGCTCCACTACCGCGGCGATGACAGTCATGCCTTTCCTTCTGATCGTACAGCTCGTATTCTCCGGCGGTATCTTTGAGCTTCACGGCCCCGCGAAGAATCTGACGACATTAACTGCGGCCAGATGGGGAATGACGGCGATCTGCGCACAGGGAGATTATAATTCCCTGCCGATGGTATCAATCTGGAACAGTGCTGTGCAGATGAAGGGAATTGAGGTCGCGGGGGCAAAGCCGCTTGAGCAGGTCCTTATCGCCATAGAGGATAAGGGTATGCGCGATAATATCCTCCATAAAACGGCAGAGTATAACCAGAAGCCGGCTTATGAATCGTCGGAAGAAAATGTCCGGCGCTGCTGGAGGTACCTGATATTGTTCAGCATTCTTTATGCGCTGATTTCCGTTCTCGCGCTTGAACTGATCGACAGAGACAAGCGATAGCAGCTGTGCGCAGGGAACAGCCGTAAAGATACTTTTGACATGTTTTCATAAATGTAGTTTAATAAATTAATGTGTTTGTCCTGACATATAATATCTAGGATGTACGGAGGATATTCAGAATGCTTACTATTGAGAAAAAGAATAATAACGACGCACTTGTCATCGAACTGAGCGGAAGACTGGACACAACAACCGCTCCGCAGCTTGAGGGCGAACTCGCTGCTTCCCTGGAGGGAGTAACGGAGCTTGTTTTTGACCTTAAGGCTCTGGAGTACATCTCCAGTGCAGGTCTCAGGGTCCTTCTGTCTGCCCAGAAGACAATGAACCGGCAGGGAAGCATGGTGGTCAGGAACGCGTCGGAAGAGGTTATGGAGATTTTTGAAGTAACAGGATTTACCGATATACTGACAATCGAATGATCCGGAACCACAGGTCAGAATAAAGGATACGGAGAAACAGTATGGAATCATCTAAGATTATTGTTAACGGCGAGGAAGTGCGCATTGCTTCCGCAATGGATGAAACAATGGATTTTGCCGGGAAGCTCGGTCTTTCCGCAAAAGAAGCGTTGAGACTCCGCCTTATGACAGAGGAACTTCTGGGACTGCTCGCGGGTATCACGGATAATGAGTATATGGCTCAGTTCTGGCTCGAGGGAAACAGCGGGAAGTGTGTCCTGCACCTGTCGGGTGAGACCAGGATGACGACCGACAGACGTGCTGAGCTCCTTGCTTCTGCGACAAGCCGGAAGAATTCGGCTGCTGTCGGCATCATGGGCAAGATCCGCGACATGATCGATGTCAGTCTTCTCAGCCTGAATGATGTGGGCTGGTCGGGAGCTATAACCGCGGATCAGCCTGTTTCGGCATTTTACAGCGCCGGAATGGAGACATCCACATATGCTATGGACATGTATGTGTGGACACTCAGGAATTATCGCGAGAATATGATGAACAGTGATAATCAGGACCAGCCGGAGACCGAAGAGGATGTCTATACTCCGTGGGATGAGCTTGAGAGATCTCTGATAGCGAACCTTGCGGATGATGTCCGCGTCAGTGTCCGCAGCGATAAGGTTGATATTGAGGTTACAAAGGCTTTCGGTTTTGATAAATAAGCAGGCGGACGTTTGCTTTGCCGGGCCTTGCCGGATCTGAGATAGGAAAAAGGAATGCGTTCAGATATCATTTATGTTACACAGAAAACAAAACGCCTTCCGGTGGCACTGGAAACTGCCGATGCGTTTGCCCGGAAGATGGGAATGAACCGCAAGCAGACTGTAAGGCTGCGCCTTCTGACGGAAGAGACCATCGGAATGCTCCGCGAAATGGCAGGAGACTATCGCGCCGAGCTCTGGTTTGAGGGAGAGAACAAGCTTTGTGAACTGCATCTTATGATTGATACCCAGATGGATGCGGACAAAAAAGCTGACCTTCTGTCTGTTTCCACTACCGGAAACAATGAATCTGTCCACGGCTTCATGGGCAGAATGAGGAACATGATCGAGAATATGATGCTCGGAAAGCCTGAGACGGCTTCGAGAGGCAATACTGCTGCGTGGTCCCTCAGCGATTATCGCAAACGGCTTGAGAGCGGAGAGGAATCGGAGGAATGGGATGAACTTGAGCGTTCTATCGTCGCCAATATAGCGGATGACATCCTTGTCGGCGTGGAAAAGAACAGTGTCAGTATGGTCATTCGTTCGTTCCTTTGGGAATAATTAGAAACGGTCTTTTGTGCGGACTCTTATTCAGAGGCAGAAAACCCTGTGCCTCAGGATAAGAGTCTTTATTTTGCAAATCTGCGTTTTTGTGTTACACTACGTGATTATGATTGAAACAAATGAATTCATGCCCGACAGACAGAAAGTGGGCATCGGCATAGATAACGGAAAAATCGAGTCCATTGGAGATTTCATCTCGCCGGATGAGCTTCACAGGGACCTGATTGAGCGTGTCCGGAAATATCATCCGTCGGATGACCTGACACTGATTGAGAATGCCTATACGCTTGCAAATAAGGCGCATGAAGGACAGAAGCGCAAATCAGGGGAGCCGTATATCATTCATCCCCTGTACGTGGCTATTATACTCGCAGACCTTGAACTTGATCAGGAAACGATCGCTGCGGGGCTTCTTCACGATGTAATCGAAGATACCATATATACAAAGGAAGAAATAGAAGAACGCTTCGGAACGGATGTCGCTCTTCTTGTGGACGGCGTCACAAAGCTGGAAAAACTCAGACTCTCGGGCGATTATTCCGACAAGAGCCAGGCACAGCAGGAAATGCAGGCGGAGAATCTGCGGAAAATGTTCCTTGCCATGGTCAAGGACATCCGTGTCATCCTGATTAAGCTGGCCGACAGGCTGCATAACATGAGGACACTTCAGTATCAGCCCGCGGATAAACAAAAGCGTATAGCGCAGGAGACTCTCGATATTTATTCGCCGATAGCTTCCAGGCTCGGCATCAGCAAAATCAAGGTTGAGCTGGATGATCTTTCCCTGAAATATCTGAAGCCGGATATCTACAACGACCTTGTCGAAAAGGTCGCTGAACGCAAGTCCGAGCGGGAGGATTTCGTCAGGAACATAGCGGTTGAAGTCAGCGCCCATATCAAAGAGGCGGGAATCGAAGCCCGTGTCGACGGCCGTGTCAAGCATTTCTTCAGTATTTACCGCAAGATGGTGAACCAGCATAAGACGATGGATGAAATCTACGATCTTTTTGCTGTGAGAATTATCGTCAATACGGTGAAGGACTGTTATGCCGCTCTCGGTGTCATACACGAGATGTATAAGCCGATTCCGGGCCGCTTCAAGGACTATATCGCGATGGCGAAGGCCAACGGGTACCAGTCTCTTCATACTACCCTGATCGGACCGAACGGCCAGCCCTTTGAGATCCAGATCCGCACCTTTGCGATGCACAAGGAAGCGGAATACGGTATTGCTGCACACTGGAAGTATAAGGTGCGCTCGGACGGAAAGAAAGTGGATGAATCCGAGCAGGAAAAGCTTCTCTGGCTCCGCCAGATCCTGGAATTCCAGCAGAGTATGTCGGATAACAAGGAGTTTATGCAGCTTCTCAAGAGTGATCTTGACCTGTTCTCCGACAGTGTATATTGTTTTACGCCGCAGGGCGAGGTCAAAAACCTCCCTGCCGGTTCGACACCGATCGATTTCGCCTATGCCATCCATACAGCGGTCGGCAATAAAATGGTCGGGGCCCGTGTCAACGGCAAGCTCGTGACTCTGGACTACGAGATCCAGAACGGTGACCGTGTTGAGATTATCACTTCCCAGAATTCGAAGGGGCCTTCTCTCGACTGGCTCTCAATCTGCAAAAGCGCCTCAGCCAAGAACAAGATCAATCAGTGGTTTAAAAAAGACCAGAAGGAAGAAAACATTGTACGCGGAAAGGAACTGATGGCCGCCTACTGTAAGGCGAAGAGCATCAATCTTTCCGACATCCTTCAGCCGCAGTACCAGGAAACCGTCATGAAAAAATACGGTTTCCGTGAATGGGATGCGGTTATGGCAGCCGTAGGTCACGGCGGCCTTAAGGAAGGGCAGATCGTTAATAAGCTCGCCGAACTGTGTGACAGAGATCACGAGAATCATCTGACTGATGAAGAAATACTGCAGAGGGTCGAGGAGAACGCATCCAGGTCGACCAGAATCCAGGGCAGGGGAGCGATCACGGTAAAAGGAATCCATGATGTCGATGTCCATTTTGCAAGATGCTGCAACCCTGTTCCGGGTGATGAGATTATCGGATTTGTCACCAGGGGACGTGGGGTAACCATCCACAGGACAGACTGCCTGAATATTATGAATCTCCCGGAACTTGACAGGCTGCGTCTGATCGAGGCGGACTGGGAGGAAGGCGATGAGACCACGCGCGACAGCGCGTTTGAGGCGGAGATTAATATCTATGCCTCCGACCGCGGAGGTCTGCTTTCTGATATTTCAAGGATATTCGCGGATAAAGGAATCAATATTCTCGGCATCAACACCAGGACAAACAAACAGGGATATGCCACTCTGAATGTGTCCTTCCAGGTGAGCGGAAGGCAGGAGCTTTCGGAGGTGACGGAGAAGCTGCGGCAGGTACGCAACGTCATCGATATTACCCGCGCGGGGGAAAGCGCAGTAGCAAGGAGCGCGGTCTGATAAGGATAGGCTATGAGCAGATTAATTGTCAGCGGATACTGTGTCGGAATGGTACAGACGAACTGCTATTATGTACACCTTGAGGGCAGCAGCAAAACACTGGTGTTCGATCCGGGGGATGCGGGCAGGCAGATTGCGGAGGCCCTCGAACAGCAGGGACTTGAGATTGAGGCGGTTTTTCTTACACACGCGCATTACGACCATATTTTCGGCGTGGAGGAAATCTGCAGAAAAAGCGGGGCGCCTGTGTATGCCAGTGCCGCCGAGGCAAGGCTCCTGGGTGATCCTCAGCTGAATATGTCTGCTGACTTCGGGCATCCGTGCACAGTAGCGGTGGATCAGTGGCTGCGGGACGGGCAGATGATGGAACTGGCCGGAATGAAGATACGCGTAATCGATACGCCCGGTCATACGGAAGGAAGCTGCTGCTACTACATCACAGCGGATGAGAAGCAGCACATCCTGATTTCAGGCGATACACTTTTCGAACAGTCAGTAGGCCGCACGGACCTTCCGACCGGATCGATGAGCGCGCTGGTGAGGTCCGTCAGGGAAAAGCTTTTTGTCCTGCCGGATGATACCGAGGTATACCCCGGACACGGCAGCCCTACCAGCATCGGCTTTGAGAAGATAAATAATTATTATGTACATCCTTGAGAATGTTGAACTATATCGCTATGAAGTACATTCCCTTGTAAAGGCTTTCTATCCTGCCGAGGACGTCAGGGTAGTTATTGAGGGCACGGCGAAGGCAGAAAAAGAACGGGAGAATAATCCCGTTCCTTTCATGTACATTCATTTTTCCGCAGAAGGGATCCGGATCCGGTATGAGAACGGCAAAAGCTATGAAACTGCCGGTGTGATAAAGGAGGATCAGCAGGGCGCCGCAGGCTGTTGTTATGACAGGAAAAGTCCTGCCTGCAAACAGGCTCTCAAGCACCTCGTCTACAGTTCTCTTTGTGAAATTACCGGAAGGAAGCTTCCGTGGGGAGACCTCATCGGTATCCGGCCGACCAAGATCGCGATGGCGCAGATTGAAAAGGGCGCATCGCCGGAGGAGGCTGCCGCCTTTATGGAGGCGGAGCACTACTGCAGCAGCAGCAAAGCAGCGCTTGCGGCGCAGATAGCGGTCAGAGAAAAGTCAATCCTTGACGGAATGCATCAGAAAGACGGTTACAGCCTGTATATCGGTATTCCCTTCTGTCCTACAACCTGTCTGTACTGTTCGTTTACTTCCTACAGTGAAGCGCTGTGGAAAAACCGTATCGATGAGTATGTGGATACGCTGATCCGGGAGATGCGGGAGTGCGCGCCGATGGTGGAAGGACTCCGCCTTGACTGCGTATATTTCGGCGGCGGGACTCCTACAACGCTTAACCCTGCGCAGCTTGACAGACTTCTGTCGGCTGTTCGGAAATATTTCCCTGTGCAGCAGGCGTCTGAGTTTACGGTCGAGGCAGGCAGGCCTGACAGTATTACGACCGACAAGCTGAGAGTCTTGAAGGACCATCCGGTGACGCGGATCAGTGTCAATCCCCAGACGATGCGGGATGAGACCCTGAAGCTGATCGGCAGGAGACACAGCGCTGCCCAGACAATTGACGCATTCCTTATGGCCAGGCAGGAGGGGTTTGACAATATCAACATGGACATAATCCTCGGTCTGCCCGGGGAGGGCGCAGAGGATGTCCGGTACACTATTGAGGAAATAAAGAAGCTTTCTCCCGAATCACTGACAGTTCACAGCCTGGCTGTAAAACGGGCGTCGAGACTTGCGGGATGGATAGAGGCAAACGGCTTTTCGATGATCAGCAATACGGATGAATGCATGAGTATTGCGGCAGCAGGCGCGGGTGAGATGGGAATGGAGGCCTACTATCTTTACCGGCAGAAAAACATGGCGGGAAATTATGAAAATACGGGCTATGCGGTTCCCGGCAGATACGGCCTGTACAACATGGCAATCATCGAGGAATGCCAGTCCATTCTGGCCCTCGGGGCGGGCGCGATATCCAAGCGGCTGTTTTTTATGGACGACGAAAGCGTGCGGATCGAGCGCAGCGACAACGCGAAGGATGTCGGGACATACCTTAAAAATATTGATGAGATGATTGACAGAAAACGAAGACTTTTTATGCCGCAGGAGAACACCTGAAGAAAATTCTCTTGTCAACAGGCGAAGATTTTTATATAGTATCATCTCAATGAGCGGTTCACACGGCGATTTTTTCGGATAAGGTCAGCCGTGAGGAACTAATAGCATCAGACAGGGTAAGAAAATGAGCAATAATCTGGTAATCGTTGAGTCACCCGCAAAGGTCAGGACGATTAAGAAATTTCTGGGAAAGAATTATGATGTGGCGGCATCTCAGGGACATGTAAGGGATCTGCCGAAGTCACAGATGGGGATCGATGTCAGCAATGATTATGAGCCCAAATACATCACAATCAGGGGAAAGGGAGACCTTCTGGCAGATCTGAGGAAACGCGTCAAAAAAGCGGACCACGTATATCTTGCAACCGACCCGGATCGTGAGGGGGAGGCAATCTCGTGGCACCTTGAGGCTGCGCTCGGGCTGGACGAGAAAAAGACAAAGCGCGTCACCTTTAATGAAATAACAAAGAAGGCGGTGACGGAATCCTTCAGGCATCCCCGGAAAATTGACATGGATCTTGTCAACGCGCAGCAGGCCAGAAGGATCCTGGACAGACTTGTCGGATACCAGATTTCCCCGCTTCTGTGGGCAAAGGTCAAAAGAGGACTGTCGGCAGGCAGGGTGCAGTCTGCAGCCCTCAGGATGATTGCCGACAGAGAAGAAGAAATTGCTTCGTTCATACCGGAGGAATACTGGACGATTGATGCCGTTTTGAACGTGCAGGGGACAAAGAAGCCGATCATTGCCCATTTTGTCGGAGAAGCGGACGGGGAGAAGAATATCCCCGACGCGGCAGCGGCAGACGCCGTCGGTGCCAGCTTAAACGATGCAAAGTGGTCAATCACCGATATCCGCAAATCCGAGCGTGAGCGCAGGGCACCCCTGCCTTTTACAACATCCACTATGCAGCAGGAGGCCAGCAAGGCGCTGAACTTTTCCACACAGAAGACGATGCGTATTGCCCAGCAGCTGTATGAAGGCGTTGAGATCAAGGGGCACGGGTCCGTCGGTATCATCACCTATCTTCGTACGGATTCCACAAGAGTATCCGATGAAGCGATGGCAAGCTCATCAGCCTATATCATGGAGCAGTACGGAGAGGAGTACCTCGGCCAGAGCGCCCAGAAAAAGACAGACGTCCGGGTGCAGGATGCGCATGAAGCAATCCGTCCGACGGATATTACGATGACGCCTGCGTCCGTAAAGGATTCCCTCTCGAGAGAGCAGTACCGCCTGTACAGGCTGATCTGGGACAGGTTCACGGCCAGCCGCATGGCTTCAGCCAGGATCGAGACAACGCAGGTACGCATTGCGGCTGCGTGTGCGGACGGCAGGACCTGCCTGTTCACAATGCCCTGCTCGCGCACTGTGTTCGATGGTTTTCTGAAGGTTTACTCACCCGCGGACGAGGAGGAAAAGGAAGGAACGCTTTCTGCCCAGATTACGGTTGATTCTGTACTGGACCTGGACAGGCTGGATGTGAAACAGCACTTTACGCAGCCGGTGGCACACTTTACGGAAGCGACACTCGTCCGTGCGATGGAGGAACAGGGAATCGGACGCCCCAGCACATATGCTCCCACGATCGGCACAATTCTCGGAAGACACTATGTGACGAAAGAGAACAGGAATCTTTATATGACTGAGCTGGGGGAAGCTGTCAACCGGATCATGAAGGAAAGCTTTCCGGAGATTGTGGATCTTGCCTTTACAGCTAATATGGAAGGACTGCTGGACGGAGTTGCGGAGGGCAGCGTCAGATGGAAGACGATTATCGAGAACTTCTATCCCGACCTGCACGAATCTGTCGAAAAGGCGCAGGAAAATCTGGAGAAAGTAACGATCCGCGACGAAGAATCTGATGAAGTCTGTGACAAATGCGGCAGGAAGATGGTAATAAAGTACGGGCCGCACGGGAAATTCCTTGCCTGCCCGGGCTTCCCGGAATGCCGCAACACAAAGCCGTATTATGAAAAGACCGGTGTGAAATGTCCTAAATGCGGCGGTGAGATCGTGATTAAGAAGACGCAGAAGGGCAGAATGTATTACGGGTGCCTTAATGCTCCTGAATGTGATTTTATGAGCTGGCAGCGTCCGTCGGATAAGAAGTGTCCCGCCTGCGGCGGTCTGATGGTCGAAAAAGGCAGGAAGCTTGTCTGCACCAACAAGGAATGCGGGCACGTTGAGGACAGAGAGGGCAGCGGGCAGGAAAGCTGAGCTGCGGAATGAGGATACCCCATGGCCAAATTAGCGAACAATAATGTCCAGCTCCTGGACAAAACCAGAAAAATCGAAAAACTGCTCCACAACAACAATTCGGGAAAGGTTGTTTTCAATGATATCTGCAGAGTCATGAGCGACATCCTGGAATCCAATGTGATTGTGCTCAGCAGGAAAGGAAAGGTTCTCGGTATCTGTGAGAGACCGGAGAATGAAATCACTCCGATCAAGGACATGGTCAGGGATCAGATCGGTGAAGTGATCGACGCTGAACTGAACGAGCGGTTCCTGAGCATTCTTTCGACCAATGACAATGTCAACCTGACAACACTCGGTTTTGAAGGTGCGGATACCGGACACAACGCGATAATCCTTCCGATCGAAATCGCGGGAGAACGCCTTGGGACGGTATTCATCTATGACAGAAACAGGCCGTACGATATTGACGATATTATTATCTGCGAATACGGTACAACAGTGGTAGGACTCGAGATGCTGCGCGCCGTCACAGAGGAGTCGGCGGAGGAGAACAGGCGCACCGCCATCGTCAAGTCAGCCATCGGGACGCTCAGCTATACGGAAATCCAGGCGATTCTCCATATTTTCGAGGAGATGGACGGGAAAAGAGAGGGCATCCTTGTTGCGAGCAAGATTGCCGACAAGGCAGGCATAACAAGGTCCGTCATCGTAAATGCCCTGCGGAAGTTCGAATCGGCAGGGGTCATTGAATCCCGCTCCTCCGGAATGAAAGGAACCTATATCAAGGTCCTCAACAGCGCAGTATACCGCGAGCTGGACAGTATGAGGGAAAAAATCATATAGCGTACCGGCAGGACTGCCTGCAGATCGGTCCGGCTTTGCTCTTGCACTTGCCGGATCCTTATGATAGAATATCAGCGCTGTGTCTGCAGACACGGCGCTGTTTTGATGTATTCAGAACAGCAGACGCTATCGGACTTTTATAAAAAACATGCATTTTCCGGCAGGTGCCCGTGGCCGTAACGGCTGGCATAAGTCCTGAGGAAAGGAGACGTACAGACTCTGATCCGAGCTGCCGAAAGGGAGATGCAGAAGCTCAACAAACGGAGGATTTAAAATGAGCGTAGTATCAATGAAGGAACTGTTGGAAGCAGGTGTACATTTCGGACATCAGACAAGACGCTGGAACCCCAAGATGGCTCCTTACATCTTCACTGAGAGAAACGGAATCCATATTATCGATCTCCAGAAATCCGTTATCAAGGTTGACGAGGCTTACAAGGCAGTTTCCGAAATCGCCGAGCAGGGCGGCACGATTCTTTTCGTGGGAACAAAGAAGCAGGCACAGGATGCAGTCAAGGCTGAGGCTGAGCGCTGCGGAATGTACTATGTCAATCACAGATGGCTCGGCGGTATGCTGACCAACTTTAAGACTATCCAGAGCCGTATCGAGAGACTTAACAAGATCAGCCAGATGGCAGAGGACGGAACCTTTGACGTACTTCCCAAGAAGGAAGTTGCGAAGCTGATGAAGGAGCAGGCAAAGCTTGAAGCCAACCTCGGCGGTATCCGCACAATGTCTCATATTCCGGACGCTATCTTCGTAGTTGATCCCAAGAAAGAGAGAATCTGTGTCCAGGAAGCTCACGCTCTCGGAATTACGCTGATCGGTATCGCAGACACCAACAGTGATCCCGATGAACTGGATTACATCATTCCCGGAAATGACGACGCTATCCGTGCGGTCAAGCTTCTTTGCGGCAAGATGGCAGATGCGGTTATCGAGGCAAAGCAGGGCGAAGAGAACATCGGAGCCGTCGATGCCGACAGTCAGGACGCACTTGCGGCAGAGTCCGCAGCCAGCGAAGCTGAGCAGGTAGCAGAGGGAACAATCTGATAACCAGAAGCAGTTTTATTGTACTGCCGGCAGCGCATCAGCCGCTGCACAGGCGGTAAGGCGCCGGAGGATTTGGACGGCGCCGCGGATTTTGAGGCCGCACCGGCGGCAGAATGGAGATTATTATGGCTATTTCAGCAGCTCAGGTTAAGGAGCTCAGAGAGATTACCGGTTCCGGTATCATGGAGTGCAAAAAGGCACTGACGGAAACCAACGGCGATATTGACGCGGCGGTTGAACTGCTCAGAAAGAGCGGCGCTGCGAAGGCGGAGAAGAAGGCGAACCGCATTGCGGCTGAAGGCCTTTGCCTTGTCGCTTCCGAGGGTGACAGCAAGGCTGCGGTTGTTGAAGTCAACTCTGAGACCGACTTCGTCGCTTCCAATGCCACATTCAAAGAATATGTCGGAAAGGTTGCCAGACAGGCTCTTCACACCCAGGCTGCCGACATCAACGAATTCCTTGCAGAAAAGTGGGAAGAGAATCCCGCCGAGACCGTTCAGGAAGCTCTTGTCGGCATGATCGCCGTTATCAGTGAGAAGCTTTCCATCAGAAGATTCGAGAAGGTTGAGGCAAAGGACGGAATCGTTGCCACATATACACACGGCGGCGGCAGAATCTCTGTAATTGTCGAGGCTGCAACGGATGTTATCAATGACGACATCAAGGAAGCGGTCAGAAACGTTGCCATGCAGGTTGCGGCACTTTCCCCGAAGTATGTCAGACAGGAAGAGATTCCTCAGGACTACAGAGATCATGAGAAGGAAATCCTTCTTGCTCAGGCTGTTACCGAGAATGAAGCTCTGCCCGAGAACAAGAGAAAGTCCAAGGAGATCCTTGAGAAGATGCTGATCGGCAGACTGAACAAGGAATTCAAGGAAATCTGCCTGAACGACCAGGTCTATGTAAAGGCTGAAGACGGAAAGCAGACTGTCAGCCAGTACCTTGCACAGGTTGGCAAGGCAAACGGCGCCAGCGTTTCCATTACCAGATTTATCCGCTTTGAGACCGGCGAAGGCATGGAGAAGAAGCAGGAGAATTTCGCTGAGGAAGTCATGGCTCAGGCAAATGCCTGATGCAGATGCAGGCGCTCCTTTTGAAGTGTCCGCACAGGTAGCGGCGGCTTCAGGGTGCTGGTACGATTAACAGATCCGGCGATTATACGGCGCAGCCTGACTATGTGCAGTCAGTCTGCGCCTTTTCACATACCCTGTCACAAGGGAGGTGCATATGAAATTCAGAAGGATCAATGAAACAACAATCAACTGCATCATATCTCAGGAAGATATGTTTGAAAGAGGAATCCGGCTCGACGATTTCTTTGAGAGAAAGCGTGAGGCTATGGATTATCTCAGGCGCGTGATTATAGAAGCGGCCAGGCAGGAGAACTTTAATCTCGAGGGGGAATATACTTCCATGAGAGTGACGGTCCTGCCGGATCATTCTCTTTCACTGACTCTGAGTGAAGGGTCCGGTGCCATGGAGACGAAGACCATAGTTGAGGAGGCTCTTCGCGCCCTGGGAAAGATGGCAGCTGAGAATAAAGACAAAAAGAAGAGCGGGGAGGGCAGCATCCCGGTGCTGGACAGCAGCGATCCCGCGCTCTCAAAAACAGATCCGGACAAGATGATTGAGATTCATGCCGAAGACAAAGAGACGGAGTCTGCGGCTGATGCCGGTGAAGGGTCCGGATGTGAGGCGGCACAGGAAGAGACTGTCTACGGATATGTCTTCTATGCCATGAAGGATGTTATTGACTGCTGCAGCAGAATTGCCGGTCGGAACGGACTGATTTCGAGCCTTTATGCTGATGAGGAGGCAGGTGAGTATTATCTGTTCCTCAGCCGCGGGAGCGGCAGTGCCGAACGCGGTGATGCCGGTAAAAATGCTGATTTTGAGCGGATTACGCTTTCGGTCAATGAATTCGCGAGATTCATGAACGACGGTCAGGAACACATAGCTTATATCAAAGAACACAAAAAGTGCCTCATCGGTGAGGATGCCGTCGGTACGCTTGCGGCGCTTGCATAATGGATACTGGGAACGATAAGAAAATCAGGCTGAATAAATACCTCGCGGAGGCGGGCATATGCTCGAGACGCGAGGCAGACAGGCTCATTGCCGCCGGGGATGTAATTGTCGACGGAGAGACGGCCGTGCCCGGCCAGACTGTCGCCGGAACGGAACGGATAATCGCCGGCGGAAGGGTTGTCCGCGGCAGGGACAGGAAAATCGTTGTTGCCTGGTATAAGCCACAGGGTGTTACGACGACCCATTCGGACCCGCACGCGAAAGTGACGGTCGACGACGCCTTCAAGTTTCCGGTAAGGCTTACATACGCAGGAAGACTTGACCGGGACTCGGAAGGGCTGCTTCTTATGACTAATGACGGTGATCTCATCAATGCGATGATGCGTGCGGGCGCCGGTCATGAGAAAGAATACATCGTGCGGACCAGGGCGAAAATCGGCGACGCCCAGCTTCATCAGATGGAGAAGGGTGTCTGGCTTAAAGATCTGCAGGTAAAGACCAGGCCGTGCAGAATTGAAAGGCTCGGCGATTATACCTTCAGGATCGTACTGACGCAGGGCCTGAACCGGCAGATACGCAGGATGTGCAGCGCTGTGGGAGCAGAGGTCAAGGTGCTTAAGCGTGTGAGGGTGCTGTGCGTAACTGTCAGGGGTCTGAAGCCCGGAA
>JAEEGL013091769.1_pt1 | contig 21556 bp, 12 predicted proteins | sample 9134231 | NCBI WGS metagenome assembly JAEEGL01 (sample SAMN16246548, study PRJNA631951) | gut metagenome | biome: gut microbiome; feature: rumen; material: fiber-attached | host: Bos | place: Iran: Karaj | collected 2018-10
AGAGGCCCTTAACACGCGGGTAGGACTTGAGTGTTGCGATCAGGTCGGCAGTGAATATGCGTTGTCCTTCGGCAGTCAGCGGCCATGTTGACGAGCAGTCAATATCACCCACCTTGTAATGGTAGCTGTAGCCGGTCTCAACAATCATAATGTCTTTGTCCTGGAACGTGTTGCTCACTTTGTCCAATGCCAATGACAGCGTCGAGAGCCTCTGATGGTAATAGGGATAATAGCTCAAGCCGACGATGTCGTAGTCCACCTGGTTGCTCTTCATGTAGTTATAGAAGAAGATCAGGTAGTTGAGATTGGCCACACGCTCGGTGTGAAGGATAATCTTGGCACCAGGGCACTCCTCACGGCAAGCACGCCCCGCCGCTTTGAGCAGATTGACAAATCGGGCCCAATTCTCGGTGGGACTGTTAGAATAACACTTCTTGAGTTGTGAACCTGTTGCACCCACAGGGCCCCAAAGCATGCCATAACTGATCTCATTTCCCGTCTGAATATAGTCGGGCGTTGCTCCGGCAGCCTTTAATTCACGCAGGCAATCACGAGTGTATTCATATACTTTTTCTGTCAACTGAGCATCGTTCAAGGTTGCCCATTCTGCAGGGGTGTATTGATTGGAAGGATCGGCCCAGCTGTCACTGTAGTGGAAATCGAGCATGAACCGCATGCCGGCCTGCTTGATGCGCTTGCCCAGCACCTTGACGGTGTCCAAATTCTGAATCACGCCTTGCCCCTTATGTTCGGCACTGGCATTCTGAGGATTGACAAACAAGCGTACGCGCGCTGCATTCCATCCTTGCTGCTTGGTCCATGAAATGACATCGTCAATGACGTGCCCGCCCTCATCATAGTAGTGGGCGCTGGTAATGCCAAACCGCAAAGCCCTGCGCTGGTGGTCCTCATATTTGGTCAACATCGAGATGTCACCACCCACGACAGGACCGTCATGGTATCCATCAATTCCCAGAATAATGGCAATCACGGCATTCACGTCGGCGATGTTGATCTCACCGTCGTCGGTCACATCGCCTGACAGCGACGAATTATCGGTCAAAATCATGCCGATAATCGCATTGACATCGGCAATGTTGACCTCGGTATCACCGTTTACGTCTCCCCTTAATGAGGCATTGGCACTGATTGCCGTCAGTGCCAATGACAGAAAGATAAAATTGATTAGCTTATTCATTCAACAAGCCATTTGTTTAATTACCCAGGATAATGGCGATTACCGCATTGACATCGGCAATATTCACCTCGTCATCATCATTCACGAAGGCACGACCACCAAATTCATCGGCATCCCTAGTACCCAAAATCACACCAACAAGACAGTTCACGTCGGCAATGTTGACCTCACCGTCACCGTTCACATCACCCTTGGCGAAGCCATCAATATAAGGCAAGTACTGGTTAGTCACATCGTTGACTTTATACTTGTTGGTCTGAGTAGCAATCTCAAAGAAGGAGGTCTTGTTGACATGAGTCACGTCCTCGGTCTGACCGCTGCTGGAACCCTGGTTAAACACAAAGTTCACGTAGTAGTCTTTTGACTTGATGGTGTAGGTATCATAATAGAACTTGACGCCATTAACCTCTTTGGTTTGGGTAATCGTCTCTCCGGGCCAGCCACCGTTAGGCGAGGAGGTGTCGTCCCACGAGAAATAGTTCACCTGCGTCCAGTTGTTGGGGGCCACAGTAGGATCCTTAAGGAATACTGTAATCTCATAAGGCTCAAATGAATCAAGTTCATAGTTGCGGGTAATCACACCACTAACGGCACCATTGATAAGGAGACCCACCTTGAGGGTGTTTTTGCCTATCTTGCTTATCGTTATGGTGCTGCCGTCATTCACTACAGTGCCATTGCTGGCCGTGGGCTCGCTGCCGTCCAGGGTATAGACAAGGCGTGCCCCGTCGGTCTGACTCACAGCGGTGAACGTCACATCAATGGCTCCATGATACTCGCCGCTAGGCTTGCTGACCCAAGCGGTCTCAGTGGTCTTGCTTAATGCCAAGCGGTAGTTGGTACCACTAGCCACGAGAACGTAGGTAGCGGGAATCGCAAATGTGGAGCCACCCATAAGAACCATCACCCCACCACGGGTACCCGTAGTGCGCTGGACATGGTTAGCAGAGTTACTGGATATCTTTTGTGTAGCACTCATGTTGTTGATACCAGCTAACTGACGCACGTAAATCATCTGCTTGATACTCTCCTTATAATCTTTCCAATGCTTCAAGAAGATGCACGGTGTGCCAGGCATGGCAAGAAGATAGGCGTTAGCAGCCTCGATATTTTTACTGATGGGGTCTTGTGGTGCTGATGCACTACGGTATTCCGTGTCGTGGTTCTCGATAAAAGTCACGACATAACGCTTGTAGTTGTCCTCCATACAGAGGCCCTTGTTGTTACCGCCCAAGTTGGCCCAGTTATTGTTATTGACCGCATCGCGTATAGTATAACGGAAAGTGAAATCAAAGGCAGCACTCTGTATCGCACCGTCAACCTTGGTTCCCTCAATCCAGTTCTTGAGAGCCGACGGATTACCGTCCCAGTACTCACCCACCGAAAATTCAGGAGCGGCATCCTTGTTATACATACCAGTATAGGAAGCGGCATAACCCTTGGTCATATCGTAACGGAAACCCGCGTAGCCCAAATCGTTAAGTAAAAACTTCAAGTAGGCCTTAACGCAGCGTTGCACGTTCGCACTCTTGTGGTCCAGGTCGCGCATACCGTCCCAATCCTCGCCCGTATCGGGATTGCCAAGTTGTACACCCAACCGATTGGCCTCGGCCAGAGCTTTACCGCCATCATCGGTGGAGCAAACGTCGGTAGATGACATCGAATAGGTCGTACCCTTATAGACCTCAATGGGGAAACCAAACCAGCCGTTTTTGCTCTTGCGGTGATTGATGACCACGTCGGCTATCGTGCCAATGCCTTTAGACTTAAAGGTATTGATCATTGAGCGCAACTGGGGCTCATTACCGAACCCACTATTGTAATCGGTGAACCAATACATGTCATCATAGCCCATTGAATAGGGATTGTCACAGTTTCCGCTCTGAGGTATCCAAACGAGTTTGAAGAACTCGGCCAGCTCATCTGCTTGCGATTCGAGCTTGGTCCATTTGGAGTCATTATGGGAGTCCCAATAAAAGCCCTGCAACATCACGCCATCATAGCGTGCGGGCCAGCCCTGCGCCAAAATGAGCAAGGGCAACATCACAACAAACGCAGTAGTAAAGATCTTTTTCATAGTCTATATCGTTTTAGTAGTTATATTCCCCACAAAGATAGTACAAACCGAAAACAGAACAAAAAGAATTTATTCTTTTTTTATGTTGAGGTGAAGTCTATCTTCGCCGAACAACGAGAGGCAACGATAGTACAAACCGAAAACAGAACAAAAAGAATTTATTCTTTTTTTATGTTGAGGTGAAGTCTATCTTCGTCGAACAACGGGAGGCAACGATAGTACAAAAATCCGATTAAGCAAAATCAAAGAGAAAAATTCTCATTGTCGAGCGTTAGGAATCATCACACAATTGGTCGCAATGTCCCTCGGAAATCTCGGATATCTCAGAGGACTCGGAGATCTCCAAGGGGGACAAAATATCAGGGGCGCACCGCAATGGCACGCCCCTGATAATTATGATTAGATTTCTCTACTGGATTACATCCTGATGAAATAGTACTTGCCCAAGATGTCGTTAAAGACAATCCTGTAGGTACCAGGCTCAACGGGGATGTTGGGACCACCATTCCAGCCAGTTCCCAGGGGGAAGGTGCCAGAACCCCAATTGAAAGCCCAACTGCTGTTTCCAGCAAACTTAAGCTCTGAGTTACCCTCAAAGGTCATCACCTTCATCCAGTCATGGTTCTCAACCACAGTACTCATGGGATCCATAGGCGTATCACCTACATTCCAACCCTGATAATCTCCAGGCATACACATCATGCTGTATGTACTAACTGCATCAATGTAAGGCTCAATGGTCAAGGTCTCGGTATTCATGTCGTAGGTAATCTGATAGTAACCATCTACAGACATTTTGATATCACTACTGCCACCATCGTTCTTCACGTAGCCGTCAGCGCCCATACCCCACTGCTCGTCCCAGTTACCGGGATTGTGGATGAGCTTGAAGCCCTGTCCAGCGGGGAAGTAGCCAATATAAGTCAGTACAGAGAAGTCATCATCGGCCATAGAGTACATGGGAATCAACGCGGTGCCAATGTTGGCAGGATCATTGCCCCAAGAACCGTTACCGATGCACGAACCCACCAGATACCACAAATCAGGAACTGCGATAGGTGCGGGAATCACGGTAAGCACAAACGGGTCACTCAGAATCGTCACAGCGGATGTTAAACTGTCTGACATCACCCACTTTACCTGCGCATCTAACTGACGAGGCTCGGGAGCCTTGCCATAGAGCGATACCACGTAATTCTGCAGTTCATCGGCATCCATTGTACCATCAGCATCCAATGCAAATGTTTGTCCATTGAGTAAGATAGAATACTCGGGAGTGAATGCGGGATTACTGGCCGATGGATCAGTCAAATCACACACCTTAACACGCTCCTCAGTTACCTCGGCAAAGTCAATTACATCGACTGGAGTAACAGTGCCATTACCGAAGGCCAGCACTTCACCTTGAGGATTGCTTTGGGGCTCTGCCCATTCCTTGTAATCCTCGGTACAGCTTGCCATCAAAGCCACAAGGGCTATTCCAAATAATATTTTCTTGATCATAATTGTCATCTTAATAAATTATTATTTCTCGATAAGCATGTAATCTCCTGTGATATCATTGAATATAAACAGGTAATTGCCATCAGGAACAACGAGATTACCATCAGCATCATTGCTACCAGCAAGTCCTTGTTTATAACCCCAGCAGGTATCCCAGCTGCCAGGAATCTTCACTTTGAGCTTATCTCCACCCTTGACATTATAGGACCAGATATGGTTCTCAGCGCCATCCAGGGTGAATACCGGAGTCATGTCGGAATCGCTCCATTCATTGAACGTTCCAGCGATACAGAGCTGGGAATAGACATTTACGCTCTCCTCATACTTAGTGATAGTAATCGCATTATCCTCTACATTAGGACTGGTGCTTATCTCGATAGTGTAGTAACCAGCTTGAGTAATCTGCACATTGTGGTTATCACCATCAGCATCGTTCAGGAAACCGGCAGGATTCTTCACTTGTGTGAAGTTGAGCTGAGGATCCCAGTTACCAGGCACTTGAACGAACTTGAACTGTCCATTCTCAGGGAAGTAGCCAGTAAATGAGATCACACCGGCACCTGTGCCGAGGTCATACTGTCCACCAGGCACGAGGAACAACGGCACGAGACCCACACCAACACCATTAGCGTCATTGCTCCAAGAAGCAGAACCAATACAGTCACCAACCATGTACCAAATGATGGGTGCCGCAGGCTTGAGCTCTACATAGTAAGGAATAACATTCATCTTCACTACATTGGAGTAAATGGTGCCATACTCGTTAAAGGATGCATCCTGCACGGCAGCCTTAACACGGATATAAACGGGCACTTGCTCGGGTACTGAATCCTCAGTCCAACCATTGAGCTGCATCAAGGCCTTGGCGATACCGCTGGAAGGCACATCGGCAACACATGATGAATAGGTCTCGCCGAGGGTGACAAAGTCAGCACTAGAATTATCCTCAGCCGAAGGATTGTACTCCTGGTTGAAGGTTCCCTTCGTGGAAACCTGCACCGAATAGGTACCGATAACGGGAGCGCCAAAGTTGGTGAATTTAGGCTGCGACCAAGAGAGATTAATGTTCTTGTTAATTTCCATCTGCAGATCAATCAGACCATCACCAACTGAAGGAGTATTAAGGACAAACTCCGTTGGTTGGATGAGTGTCGGGTTGGAGTCGTTGTCGTCACTACAAGATGAAAATGCTGCAGTGCAGGCCACCAACATCATTGCATAGAAAAATATCTTTTTCATAATATATTTACTTTCTTAATAATGTGTATGGATTAATAACCTGGATTCTGCACAAGGTTTGGATTGGCATTCACGTCCTCAGAGGGCAGGGCGAAGAGATTGCGGAAAGCGGGAATCGGGGCACCATTCTGTGAACCACCTTTCCACTCCCACAGGTATTCACTGCTCTTGTCACCACCGAAGTATCCGTAACGGATAAGGTCGGTGCGACGGAAGCCCTCAAAGTAGAGCTCACGTGAGCGCTCGTCGAGAATCTGGTTAATCGAGTATTGACCCTGAGTCTTGGCATGTGCACGGTTTCGCAGTGCATTGATATAGCCGGCACCAATCGTTGTAGTCAGGCCACCATTCATGCGGGCATCAGCCTCGGCAGCGATCAGATAAGCTTCGGCAGCACGCATCAAGAAGTAGTCAGCATCAATAAACTGGGAATTGTGGGGGTTAGCTCCAGTCGAGTAAGTGTTGCGGTACTTAGCCACTGCATAACCCGAAGTGTACTCAGAGGGGTTGGTAACACTCAAGGTACGGTCAATTCCGAAGAACAGAGCACGGTCATCACCAGCAAACTCGGCCATCTCCTGAGTGTTCACTTGAGGAGCATCATCATTGGGGAAGAACTTCTCGATGAGCTGAACACGGGCACGGTTACCAGCCCAGTACTCGCTGGTACCGTAAGCATAGCTGCGCACCAGTACAGTATCTACATGGTCCTTCGAGATGGGGATAGTATCCTTAGTACCTGACGGCAGCCACTCTTCGATACTGAAATCGAATTGGTCATCCTCAGTATAATAATTGATTGAGTAAAGACTCAGATCCATATCACTCTTCCAGGTCGAAGCCATCAGGAACAATGTAGTACCCCAACTGGTTGTCGTCTTGCCATCCTGCAGCAAAGGGAGGATAGCCTCCTGTGACGCACCGTTTTCACCATTGTCGCCCATGAAAAGCATCTGGTATGCACTCCACTGGTCGGTACCGTTAGTCCACAACTTGTGGGGACCATTGATGACCTTCTCGGCATACTCCTTAGCCTCTGCCCAGTGTGCAGTACCGGTATAGACCTCGGCATTGAGGTACATACGGGCAAGCAGCAGATTGGCGGCATCCTGGTCGGCACGGCCATAGCCCAGGTCAGAGCTCTTGCGGGCAGCAGGCTCCAGCAACTGGTCCTTAACGGCCAGTAACTCACCCTCTATCCATGCAAAAAGGTCTGCACGCTGAATCTGGTCAGGAGAAGTGGACATCAGCTTGGTTGCAAAGGGCACATTGCCAAAGCAGTCCATCAGATGATAGTAATACAGGCAACGCAGGAAGCGCACCTCGGCCTCGCGTGTAGCATCAACACCTGAGCACACTTCGAGATAATGGTTGCAGTAAGAGATACTTGCATACAAGCGGTTATAGAAACCCATCAGCATGGGGTGTGCAGCATCCCACTGGTTGTAGTTGAAACCGGGAATACCAGGGTCACCCCAAGCACAGATGGCCTCGTCGGTAGTCAACTCATTTGCATTCCACAGCTGGCGAACGAAACCTGTCGTACCACCATCCAAGCCGTCGATATCACAGTCGCCATTGGCACCACCGTTACCAGCCAGGGCCATGGTTGCATAGCACTTGGTGTAAAGGGCAGCCTCATCAACAGTCATGGTGCTGCTGGGGTCAATCGGCGTCACGTCCAGATCACCGACACAAGAAGCTAATCCAGTGGCAATGACACAGCCAAGCATTATCTTTTTGAAAAAACTTAAGTTCATCATAATCTTAAAGAATATTGAAGTTCTTTGGTCACTATAAAATTAGAAGTTCAAGTTCAGACCCAATTGAATCGTGAAGGGACGGGGATAGATACCATTGTCGATACCACTGAACACTTCAGGATCAATACCGTCATACTTGGTGATGGTGAACACATTGGTGGCGCTCACATAAACACGACCGTTCATGCCATGCCAGTTGCCCTTGTGAAGGAGATTGACAAAGCTGTAACCCAAGGTGATATTGTCACACTTGAGGAACGACGCATTGCGCACAAAGTAGTCGCTAACCACCTTATCATAGGTTGTCCAACCGTTAGCAACTGCCTGGGGAATCACATTCTGGAGATAGCCGTAGGAACTGTCATAGCGCTTAGCAATATTGGAATAACCGGCACCCCTATCCCAGTAAACATAATTGTCGAAGTTGGCACGGAGACCGAAACCGAAGTCCCAATTCCTGTACTGGAGGCGAGAGCTCAAACCTGCCGTGTAAGGCGCTGCCGGGCTCTTGTAGAAGTAAAGGTCCTGATCTGAGATCTGTCCATCGGCGTTACGGTCAACGAAGACACCCTCCAACGGCTTGCCATTCTCGTCATAGACCTGCTGATAAACATAGAACGAGTAAGCAGGATATCCAACAGCATGTGCCTGAACGGTATTGCCTGTACCTGCTGAGATGCCACCAGTATTAATGATAGCCGACTCACCTGTCAGCTCGGTGATCTTGTTCTTGTTATAGGTAAAGTTACCGGTGATTTCCCACTGCCAGTCCTCGGTTGAAATAGGACGCACGGTGAGCGAAGCCTCAATACCACGGTTCTCGAGAGAGCCGATGTTAGAAGGCACCCTGTTGCGGAAATTAGAGCCAGCAGATACCGGAGCAGTATTAATCAGGTCGGTAGTCTTGCGGTAATAGTAATCCAAGCTACCGCTCAAGCGGTTGCGGAAGAAGGTGAAATCAAGACCAACATTGTAGGTCGTGGTGGTCTCCCACTTCAACTCCTGATTGTAGGCATCAGGACGATAGAGCAAACCTTCATCGTTCACACCCGAGATGGGATAACGGCCATCGGTGTTGTTGATGTTGACATTGTAGGTAGCAAAATAGTTGTAGTTGCCAATGCCGTCCTGCTGTCCGGTCTTACCCCAACCCAGACGGAGTTTCAACTCATTCATCCACTCAACATTCTTCATGATAGGCTCTTCGCTGATTTTCCAGCCTAAAGCCAAAGAGGGGAAGGTGGCCCAGTGATTGTGGAAACGGCTCGAACCGTCACGACGAACGGTGAATGTCAACAGATAACGATCCCAAGCAATGTAGTTGGCACGGCCGTAGAAGGAAACCAGATAGTTCTCCTGCCTCCACTCGCCTGGTTTTGGATCGTAAAGCTGACCGGCATTAGGAATTCCTTCTTTATTTACAGTTTCGTTGGTCATCGGATATACTCCAGTGTAGTAGCTGTTGCCCCAGAATTTATTATGGCTCCACTCATAACCAGCCATGATATCGAAATGCTGGGTCTCGTTGAAGTCCTTGTAGTACTGAGCGTAGGCTGTGTAAGCCAAATTGTACTTGCTCTCCTTGGTGAAACCATCGTTGCCATAGTAGAAGTTGGACGGACCCCAGGGATAATAGGTAGTCTCTTGCTTACCATTGGCCCAGTCACCACTGAAGTTCATGTGCAGGCGCAAATCCTCAAATCCATGCACCTGATAGTCCACCTCGACATTACCCATGAAGTCGTGTGAGTTGGCATGGTCATTTACCTCGTTTAACAAGGCAACAGGGTTCTTGGCAGTGTTGCGGTTGGGCATCAAGGGGAAGTTGGGGTCACCCAAAGGATTACCGCTGTCAGTCCAAGTGAAATAGCCACCGAACAGGTCATAGCCGTCAGCCATAACAGGCTGTGTGGGATCCATGCGAACTGCTTCACCGATAGCGCCACCACCGGCATAACGGTTCTTGGCATACATGTACTTACCGTTGATGTTGAAGTTCAAGTGGTCGTTTAAGAACGACGGATTGAGGGTTGCACTCAACGTAGTACGCTGGAAGTTAGAAGTTTTCAAAATACCATCCTGATAGGTATAACCAGCACTGAAACGATAAGGAATATCTTTCAAACCGCCAGAAACAGTAATGTTGTGGTCGGTAGAAACACCCATACGGTAGATTTCCTTCTGCCAGTCGGTATTGGCATTACCCATCAGTTTTGCAGCATCACTATCCGCACCATAATAGGTGTTGATGAAGTTGCGATACTCATCGGCACTGAGCACGTTAAGTTTCTTCTGAATAGTGGAGAAGCCCACATTACCATTGTAGCTCACACGGGGAGCCTGACCCTTGTGGCCCTTCTTGGTAGTGATGATGATGACACCGTTAGAACCACGGCTACCATAGATAGCGGTTGCCGAAGCGTCCTTGAGGACAGTAAAGCTCTCGATGTCGGCGGGATTCACCATTGTCAGGAAGTTAGCGACACCCTTAATACCCTGCCTATCCAAGGCAAGACCATCGATAACGATGAGAGGATCGTTAGAAGCGTTCAATGACGAACCACCACGGATGCGGATGACGGGAGCGCCACCAGGAGTACCATCACCACTGGTCACATTCACACCAGCGATTTTACCCTGGATCATGTCCTGGGCGTTAATGATCACACCGTGGTTCTTTTCATCGGGCTTGAGGGCAGTTACCGAACCCGTCAAGTCTTTTTTCTTAACAGCACCATAACCGATAACAACCAGATTTTGTAGCATCTGGGTGCTCTCGTTCATAGTAACCACGACATTACTAGCTGCGGTGACCTCTTGGTCTTCGAAGCCAATAGACGAAATCAGGAGCTTGGCGCCCTGGGGCACACCTTCAAGGGTGAAGAGACCATCAAAATCGGTCACCGTACCCTGCTGTGTGCCAACGACACGAACACTCGCGCCGATGACAGGCTCGCCGGTAGCATCCTTCACAATGCCATTCACAGTAATCTGTGCATAGGCTCCCAGTGACAGGAACAGTCCCATCACGAGGGTAAGAATCCTAGAAGGAATTCTGATGTTTACCTGCTTCATTTTAAAATTTTTAAAGTTAATATTATGTTGGTAATCAATAAATTATTTATTCATTGAATTATAGTTTGCTAAGTCGGTATCAGCACAGGTGCATTATGATTTGGCGCTTCTACTGCAATTAAGCAAGGCAAAAATAGAATTTTCCTGCCTATTTATCTTTTTTTATAATGTTAAAAATTTAATTAATTAAATGCAATCGTTTGCGCAATCCAATTCTTTATTGTAATTTCGCCCATTCACATGATTGTGGATATCATCTCATGTTTGAATATTAACCAAATTTAAGAAGCATATCAAAATGAATGACCGACAACAGTTGACGATGAAGGATATCGCCCGTGAATTGGGCGTATCGGTCGCCACGGTGTCACGCGCGCTGAGCGACAGCCCCAGCATCTCGCGCGAGCGTCGCCAAGCCATCCAGCGATACGCCCGCGAGCATAATTATTTCCCCAATGTCATTGCCGAACAGCTGCGCCACAGCCGGCGGAACCCGACAAGGGCCATTGGTGTGATTGTTCCTGAACTCGTGCACTACTACTTCTCTTCCATTTTGGATGGCATCGAGTCCGAAGCCTCGTCACGTGGATACCATATTATCGTGGCCAAAAGCAACGAGAGCTATGAGCGAGAGGTGCAGATTTGTGAGTCAATGCTCAAGAACAAGGTGTGCGGCATCATTGTTTCACAGGCTAAGGATACTGAGCAATATGAGCATTTCGAGCACCTGGAAGCGGCTGGCGTTCCGTTGGTGTTCTATGACCGCATCTGCCCTGCCCTGAATGCCAGCCGCGTGGTGGTTGATGACTACATGGGAACGATGAATGCCGTGTCACACCTCATCGAGACGGGTTGCCGGCGCATCGCATTTTTCGGCACCTCGATGAACATGATCATCGGCAAGAACCGTTTTAACGGCTATCGTGACGCCCTGTACAAACATGGTCTCACGCTTGACGAGGGACTGGTGCGCATCTGCGACAACCGTGCCGACGCCGAGCGCATCACACCCGCCATGATGAACATGGAAGACCGTCCTGACGCCTTCTTCGCCGTCAACGACGAGACGGCCATCGGCATCCTGTCGGTAGTCAAACGGCTGGGGTATTCGGTACCCGATGATGTGAGCATCTGCGGCTTCACCAATGGTTTCCGCGCGACGGTGTGCGACCCGATGTTGACGACGGTTGAGCAACGCGGCTCCCAAGTGGGCAAGGAGGCAGCCGACATCCTCATCGGTCTGGTTGAGGGCACCCTCCCCGCCAACCATGCCGAGAAACGCATCGTCAAAACCCGCCTCGTTGTCCGTGGCACCACCCGCCACCTCTAAATTCTCAAAAACATAAAAAAAGAAAACAATAAATACAAATCAAACAACTGATAATGATAAATTTAGAGAACCTTAAGGACCATATATTTGATATAGTTGGAGCCTTGTATGAGGTTCACACAGAACTGGGACCAGGTCTAAACGAATACTGTTATCAGGAAGGACTAAGACTGCAATTTGAAGAACAAGGATATACAACTACATGCGCCTGCTCAAGTGTCCTTGTGACATTATTGTAAACTTTGCAGGAAAGAAAGCCGATGTTGAAAGATATTTTTATGATGACCAGACGCGCAACATTCTGACTGTTGATGGGCGCAGCGTACATAAATATCGTTAATCAATTATTGTATTTATTGTACTTATTGTTTTCCTTTTATTAAGAGCTAATAAATGATTGTCTTTTAGAAATTTAAGATATGAAGAACATGAAGAAAGTTTTAGTTGTTGTGATGGCAGTTGTGGCATTGTGTGCCAGCGGCCAAGTGGAAAGACCCAAGTTGATTGTGGGACTCGTTGTGGACCAGATGCGCTGGGACTACCTCTATAACTACCAATGGGGCGAAGGTGGGTTCAAGACCTTGCTCCAGGACGGTTACCTGTGCAATAACACCATCATCGACTATGTGCCCACTGTGACCGCTGCAGGACATGCCACCATCTACACCGGCACTACACCTGCCTTCCATGGCATCGCGGGAAACAACTTCCTGCTTGACGGCAAGAACGTCACCAGCGTGCAGGACGACAACGAGCGTGCCGTGGGCGGCAACGAAAAGACGCGCGGCAAGTCGCCCCGCAACATGATCACCACCACCATCGCCGACCAGCTCCAGCTGGCCACCAACTTCAAGAGCCGCACCGTGGGCATCGCCCTTAAGGACCGTGCCGCCATTCTGCCGGCAGGGCATCATCCCGTCGGCGCCTACTGGTACGACGGGAACAGCAAGTCATTCGTCACCAGCACCTATTATATGCAAAAGTTGCCGCGTTGGGTCAGCGACTTCAACAAGCAGTATCGTGACGAACTCGCTGGTGACATCTATCAGTTGCCCACAGGCACCTCGCTCACTTTTGCCCTTGCCGAGCAGGCGCTCATCAACGAGAGGCTTGGACAAGGCGACGTGACCGACATGCTCACCATCAGCGTTTCCAACACCGACATGTGTTCCCACTACCACGGCACACATTCGCCCAAGGTGGACTCCATTTACTGGCAACTTGACAAGGAAATCGCCCATTTCATCGACGTTTTGGACCAACGCATCGGGCGCGGCAACTACCTGTTGTTCCTTAGCGCTGACCATGGTGGCACCCACAGCTATGCCCGCTTGACAGCGAACGGACTGCCCAGCGGATGTTGGCATAACCCCGACGCTCTCACTGCGGCCAACGAACAGCTGGAAAGGCTGTTTGGTGTGAAAAAGTTGATCAAAGATGAGATGGAATACACATTCTGCCTCAACCATGAAGCCATCGACAGCGCACGGCTGGACTATGACCAGGTGATGCAGGCTGCCTGCCGGGTGCTGGAGCAGCCCGAGGAAATTCAATGGACAATCGATGTCGCACACATCGACTCCTACCCCATTCCCGCCATCCTCAAGGAACGCATCAAGCTGGGTTATTTCCCCGGACGCAGCGGCGAGATTTACATCGTGCCCCGCACCGGCATCTATGCCGGCAAGAAGGAGTGGGCCGGTTCAAATCACGGCAGTTGGAGTCAGAGTGACTCCCACATCCCCCTCATCTTCATGGGCTGGCACATCACCCCAGGAGAGACCTCGCGCCTCACCCACATGACCGACATCGCCGCCACCGTCTGCGCCATGCTCCATGTCCAAGCTCCCAACGGCTGCATCGGCAACCCCATCTTCGAGTAAAAGCAACCCATCTGCTACCTCATCACACCGCCCTTGAAAGAAAAATCAAGGGCGATGCGTTTTTATTGATGATAAAATAGTAACTTTGCGGTTCAGTTAGTCAGACACAAAAACAAATTCAATAACGACAAATGAGTAAAGAGACTTATCCTCACCTTGAGGCGCTGCGCGAAGAGATGCGCCGCCTGAACGTCGATGCCGTCATCATTCCCGGCACCGACCCGCACCAGAGTGAATACATCTGTGACCACTGGAAATTCCGCGACTGGGTCAGCGGCTTCACAGGCAGTAACGGCACGGCTGTGGTAACCCTTGACCAAGCTGCACTGTGGACCGACTCCCGCTATTTCCTGCAGGCAGGCATCGAGCTGGAAGACAGCGGTTTCGTGATGATGAAAGAGAACATGGGCAACGACCCCACCATTCATGAATGGCTGCAACAGGTGCTGGATGATGACTCGGTCATCGCCATCGACGGCAGACTCTACAGCGCTCAAGATGCCAATCAGCTGGAGCGCTTCTGCGGTGAAAACGGCTTTATGCTCGCTACCGAGTTCTATCCTGCCGACACCATCTGGACCGACCGTCCCGCTCGTCCCAGTGAGCCTGCATTTGTCCATGACGAGCAATATGCCGGCGAATCGGCTCAAGACAAGATTGAGCGCCTGCTCCAGGTGCTCGAGGACAACGAAGCCACCGCCATGCTGGTGACCGCACTCGACGACATTGCCTGGTTGCTGAACCTGCGCGGCAACGACGTCGCCTTCACACCTGTAGCCATCGCATTTGCCTACATCGGCAGCAACAACAGGGAACTGTTTATCGACGAGAACAAGGTGACCGACGAAGTGCGCCAGCATCTCAAGGCCTGCGGCGTGAGGGTGCGCAACTATGATGACATCGTCCACTTCCTGGAGCGTGTGAGCGAGCACGAGGTGGTCCTCATCGACCCGCAACGCGTGAGCGACACGCTGGCCAATGCCCTACCCTGCCAGAAGGTCTACTTCCGCTCACCCATCACCGACCTCAAGAGCATCAAGAACGAGGTGCAGATCAACGGTTTCCGCCATGCCATGGAGCGTGACGGCGCAGCCTTGGTGCGCCTATTCAAGTGGATCGAGGAAATGGCGCCCACGGGCACCATCAACGAGGTAGACGTTTGGACTAAGGGACAGGAGTTCCGTGCCCAACAAGACCTGTACCGCGAGGACAGTTTTGCCATGATCTGCGGCTACAAGGAGCATGGCGCCATTGTGCACTATGAGGCCACCGACGAGAGTGCTTCGACCCTGCACGGCGAGGGCATCCTGCTCGTGGACAGCGGTGCGCAATTCCTTGACGGCACCACCGATATCACCCGCACCGTCACCCTGGGCAACCCCACTGCACAGGAGAAACACGATTTCACACTTGTGCTCAAGGGACACCTGGCCCTGCAACGTGCCAAGTTCCCCGTGGGCACTACCGGCTGCCAGCTCGACGTGCTGGCACGACTGCCGCTGTGGCAAGAGGCAATGACCTACGGCCACGGCACGGGCCATGGCGTGGGCCACTTCCTGGGTTGCCACGAGGGACCGCAAAGCATCCGCACCAACTTCGTCAATGTTCCCCTCACGCCTGGCATGGTGATGAGCAACGAACCCGGTCTGTACAAGACCGGCGAATATGGCATCCGCACCGAGAATCTGTTACTCGTCATTGAGGCCGAGAAGACCGAAGAATTCGGCAACTTCCTCGCCTTCGAGCCGTTGACGCTCTTCCCCTATGACCTGCAGCTCATCGACCGCTCGATGCTCACCCAAGAGGAAGTTGACCAAATCAACAACTATCACCGCATGGTGCGCGAGCGCATCACTCCGCTGCTCAATGCCGACGAAGCCGCCTGGCTCGCCGCAAAAACCCGCGACCTTTAACCTTTAACCTAAAATAATGGCTATCATCAAAAAAGTAAGGGGCTTTGACCCCAAGATTGGAGAGAATTGTTTCCTGGCCGACAGCGCTGTCGTTGTCGGTGACGTGACCATGGGCAATGACTGCAGCATCTGGTTCAATGCCGTGTTGCGCGGTGATGTGAACACCATCACCATCGGCAACCGTGTCAACATCCAGGACAATAGCGTGATACACACCTTGTACGAGAAATCGGTCACCGAAATCGGCAACGATGTGTCCATCGGGCACAACGTCGTCGTGCACGGTGCGAAAATCGGCGACATGGCACTCATTGGCATGGGCAGCATCATTCTTGACCATGCCGAAATCGGCGAGGGCGCCATCATCGCCGCCGGCAGCGTGGTGCTGAGCGGTACCAAGGTCGGCCCTCACGAGTTGTGGGCAGGCAGCCCGGCGAAATTCAAGAAGATGGTTGACCCCAAGCAGGCCAGCGAAATCAACGTGAAAATCGCCAAGAACTACTTGATGTACTCGACCTGGTATGAGGAGTAATCTATGATCTCTAGATTTCCTAGAGCATCTAAAAGAAAACGTGAATAGCCAAAATTCAAGATGAAGAAGTATTTATTCATGACTTTGACGGCTCTCGTGCTGACACTGATGCCAGCACGAGCAGCCATCTACATGGTAGGCAATACTCCGTTTGGCGACTGGAATCCCGGTAATGGTGTCGAGATGATTCATAACGGGAACGGTGTTTACACATTAACGGCCAAAATCAGTGGCAATGTGTGGTTTGTGTTTGCCGACGGGTTGAACAGCGATTGGACTGTCTTTAATGCCAATCACCGCTACGGCCCCTCAGGAGGAGGCAGCCAAGAAGTGTTCATCGGACAAAACTATACCACCCAAAAGAGCAACAACAACCATTCCTACAAATTCGCCGGCAGCGGCTTGGACTACACGTTCACCTTCAACCTGAATAACCTCACTTTCAGCATAGCCGAATATCATGAGCCTCCCGCGCCCGACCCGTCCAGCCTCAGTCTGGGCGACGTGAATGGCGATGGCGAGATCACCATTGGCGACGTCACTGCTATGATTGACATCCTGTTGGGCGGTTTCGCCAATTATGACACACGACAGCGCTCTGACGTCAACTATGATAGCGAGTTGACCATCGGCGACTTGACCACAATCATCGATTATCTGTTGGGAGGCAGTTTCCCCGAGCGTGTCAAGGAAGGCTATGACTACGTATGGGACGATGAAGTCATTCCAGAGATTCACATCTCGGTGAGCTTGAGCGAGTGGAACAGGCTCCTTGAACTGTATGACGCCAATGCCTATACCACACAGTATGTGATGGTAACTGCCACCTTTGTCAAAGAGGGCGAGACCACAGTCATCGACAGTGTGGGCCTGCGGATCAAGGGCAACACATCGCGCCGCCGCCCCGAGGGGTGGTACGGACAAATGCACCAGCGCGACAACACCGACTGGCATCATGCCCACTTCGGGATCAACCTGCGCAAATTTGTCGATGACGACGCTCACGACATTCAAGACGTGCGCAAACTGCATCTCAAGTGGTTCAAGGACGACCCCGCCTACGTGAGGGAAATGTTCTGCTACGAGCTATTCCGCCGCGCGGGTGTCTGGACTGCCGTGCGCGACAACTACTGCCGCCTGTGGGTTCATGTCGAGGGCGACAGCAAGGAGGCCTATTTCGGAGTATATGAGTTAATGGAGCCCATTGACAAACGCTATCTCAAGGATCGCAAGGACCGCTTCGGTTCCAACAACGGATTCCTGTGGAAATGCCGCAATGGCGCAGCAGGACTCAATAACCCTAACGGTGACATATGGTACGACGACGACACCGATGACCGTCATGCCTATACCCTCGAGACGCAGACAGCAGACTTTGACAGCGCTCGTGTGCAGCTGATTGATTTCATGAACAAAATCAACAACTTGAGTGACAACGAGTTCTACACCTGGATTAAGCAGGTCACCGACATCGACCTTTTGCTCAAGACCTACGCTGTCAATGTGGCCGTCGGCATGTGGGACGACTATTGGAACAACGCCAACAACTACTACATCTATTTCAACGGGAAAGGGTTAACAGGGTACAAGTTCTATTTCATCCCCTTCGACTACGACAACACGTTGGGAACAAGCCTCAGGTGTGGTAACCAGAGCGATGCCGGGCGGCAGAATCCGCTCAATTGGGGTTCGGATGCCAATAAACTGATCTACCGAATTCTTAAATTCGACGACTTCAAGGCCATCTACGTCCAGCATCTCAAATTCCTCGTCACTGCCGGCAACGCGATGATGGACCGCCAAACTGCCCAGGCGCGCATCCGTTCATGGCAGAATCAAATTGTCGATTATGTTGACAACGACACGGGCGAGGACACAGCCATCGAGGACAAGCCCGCCCCATGGGGCAACCACGGCGAGTACAGACTACTGGAAAACAACAGCGACAACTTCTTCACTGTCAAGGCCGCCAGCATCAACGCCCTCCCCTAGCCTCACAGCCCGGAGCAGTGCAAATATTCGCACATCACATTATATCGAGCAAAGCCCGATAAAAACTATTGACTCGTCAAACCGATTCGACAAATCATTCCAATCCTAGGCCAGGCCGAGGTCGAAATCTTTCAGGAACTGGTTGAAATTGGGGTTGCTTTGGCGGATTTGCTCCACGACTTCGCGGGGCGACAGGATTTTTGGGGTGTCGATGGGCACTTCGCTCACCTTGACATCCAGCGTGAGGTGGTCATTCTCCAGATGGTCACACAGGAATCTCAACAGGGTCTCACGGTGATCCTCGACATTTTTCATCTCGGTGGGACTTCCCACAATCATCACATAGTGCATGTCACCGTTTCCCGGCTGCGGCAAAGCGTAGGACATGGTTGTGCAAAGGGCACGTTCTTGCGGATGATTGTCGATGTAACCTTGCCATGCAGCATGCAATTGCTCTATGCCGAAAGGTTTATCCCGCTTAGGCACAGCGGCAGGTGCTGACGTTTGCTGCTGAGCGGCATGGGTATTGCCGATATTCACATTGATGCGTGGCATGTTGCCCATGGCACGGGGAGCCGGCCGGCCTGTCGGCGCGGCCTGTGATAATGTCTGATGGGGTACTTGTGCAGGGTGTGGGGGCTGCTCGACTGGTTGAGCTGCAGCGGGTGCTGCCGCACGAGCGGCCTGAGACGTCTGAGGAGCAGCCGGTGCCACTGCAGGCTGTGGCGCCGATTGGGCTGTAATCTTCTGGAGGGGAGGTTGTGCGGCCTGTTGCGGCTGCGGACTCACAATCTGGCACAATTTGATGAGCGTCAATTCAACCAGCAGTTGCTTGCTGCTGGCATTGCGATAATTCAGGTCACAGCTGTTGCACAGATCCAGGGCACGATAATAGAATGCCGGTGACAACTTCATGCTCTGTTCGCCATAGCGTTGAGCCACCTCGTCGTTCATCTCGAGCAATTTGCGCGTTTGTGGCGTGCTGGCCACCATCAGGTCACGCAGGTGCTGTGCCAAGCCATTGATGAAGAACTGCGAGTCAAAGCCCTTGTCGCGAATCTCCTTGTAGATGAGCAACGACTGCATGACGTCGCCCGCGAGGAAAGTCTCCACAAGCCTGAAGTAGTAGTCATAGTCCAGCACGTTCAGGTTGTCGAGGGCACTCTGGTAGGTGATGTGCCCTTCTGTCGATGCGGCCACCTGGTCAAAGATGGACAAGGCATCGCGCATGGCGCCATCAGCCTTCTGCGCAATCACGTTGAGTGCGGCAGGCTCGGCCTCGATGCTCTCCTGCTCGCAGACGTACTGCAGCTGCTGTACGATGTCGGGGACGGTGATGCGCGCGAAATCATATATCTGGCAACGTGACAGGATGGTGGGAATGACCTTCTGCTTCTCGGTGGTAGCAAGGATGAAGATGGCATATTCGGGCGGCTCCTCCAGCGTCTTGAGGAAGGCGTTGAAGGCGGCTTGCGACAGCATGTGAACCTCATCGATGATGAACACGCGGTAACGGCCCGTCTGCGGCGGGATGCGCACCTGCTCGGTCAGGTCTCGGATGTTGTCAACGCTGTTGTTCGACGCGGCATCCAGCTCGTTGATGTTATAGGAGCGCTGCTCGTTGAACGCCTTGCACGACGGGCACTCGTTGCAGGCCTCGCCCTCGGGCGTGGGATGCTCGCAGTTGATGGTCTTGGCAAAGATGCGGGCACAGGTCGTCTTGCCCACACCACGCGGACCGCAGAAGAGGTAGGCATGTGCCAGCCTGCCGCTGGCAATCGCCGTCTTCAACGTGTGGGTCAATGACTGCTGTCCCACCACGCTGCGAAACGTCGAGGGCCTGTACTTGCGCGCCGAAACGATATACTTCTCACTCATCGGATTACAAAATAGTTGCTAGAGTTTTGTCTGTCTAATCTGCAAAGATAATCATTTTCGCCCAAAAGAATTCTATGGCTTCACATTTTTTTCCAATTTTCTGCCATCAAAGTATGTTACCCCACCTCAATTCAAAACAGCTGAAAAATCTGAAATTTCTGATGAACATTCGCCCCCGTGATAAGGGGAAACAATAAATGCATCAATTACAACAGCTATCCTCACCCCAACCAACGGGATACTGTTGCAAAATAAACAATTATTCGAGTTGTCCGATTGAAGGCATTGTCTATGTCCTGGAGGCATACATATGAAAAAATTCAGGGGTGAGTATTGCACATTTTTGAGAATTGGTGTATTTTTGTCGCTTGGTTAGAAAACATAGACCTGAACATAAACTTTTACTGCAATGAAAAATATCTTGATCATCGGCTCGACAGGCCAAATCGGTTCCGAGCTGACAATGAAGTTAAGAGGCATCTACACAGGCAATGTGGTGGCTGGCTACATTCCCGGTGCTGAACCCAAGGGAGAACTCGCCGAGAGCGGTCCCTCGGAAATCGTTGACATCACCAACGCTCAACAGATTGGAGCCGTGGTGGACAAGTACAACATCGACACGATTTACAACCTAGCTGCCCTGCTGAGCGCTGTTGCCGAAAACAAGCCCCAGTTGGCATGGCACATCGGCATCGATGGCCTGATGAACGTGCTCGAGGTGTCACGCGAGAAACACTGCGCCGTGTTCACCCCCAGCAGCATCGGCTCATTCGGCCCTAATGCCCCCAAGGACGGTACGCCCCAGGACACCATCCAGCAGCCGCGCACGATGTATGGCGTGACCAAAGTCACCGGTGAGTTGTTAAGCAACTACTACGCTCTCAAGTTCGGCGTGGACACCCGCTCGGTGCGCTTCCCCGGTCTCATCAGCTACGTCACCCCTCCGGGCGGCGGCACGACCGACTATGCCGTGGATATCTACTACAGCGCCGTTCAGGGCAAGAAATTCATCTGCCCCATTGCTGCCGGCACATTGATGGACATGATGTACATGCCCGACGCCCTGCGCGCCGCCATCGAGATCATGGAGGCCGACCCGTTGCGTCTGGTACACCGCAACTCGTTAAACATCGCCTCGATGAGCTTTGATCCCGAGGTAATATACCACAAGAT
>JAEEGL014155599.1_pt1 | contig 21555 bp, 15 predicted proteins | sample 9134231 | NCBI WGS metagenome assembly JAEEGL01 (sample SAMN16246548, study PRJNA631951) | gut metagenome | biome: gut microbiome; feature: rumen; material: fiber-attached | host: Bos | place: Iran: Karaj | collected 2018-10
CCTCTGTATCCCTTGGCCAGCTTAAGTACTCTGTTGTGCTTCTTCTTGGCATTCATGCCACCTTTAATTCTTGCCATCTGTATATCCTCCTAATCTGAAATCTGCCCTGTACTAAAAAACTTATAGATAAGGGAGAATCTTCTTCATGTTCTTAACATTCGTTGAATCGGTCATGGCCGGCTTACGAAGATTTCTCTTATTCTTGGTCGTCTTCTTGGTTAGGATATGGCGCTTATAAGCCTTGTTTCTCTTGAGCTTTCCGTTACCTGTCAGCTTAAATCTCTTAGCAGCAGCTCTCTTTGTCTTAATCTTAGGCATAATTAAATCCTCCTATAACTTTTACTATTAACTGTCCGTAATGAATCCGATATGTTAAAGGATCACTTCTTACCAGTCAAAAACATCGTCATGCTCCTACCTTCTACCTTGGGAGCTTTCTCTACAACAGCGATCTCATTCAGAGCCTCTGCAAAGTCATCCAGAATGTGCTTGCTGCTCTGCATATGAGCCATCTCACGTCCTCGAAACCTCAGCGTGATCTTGACTCTGTCGCCCTTAAGAAGGAACTTCTTAGCGGCATTTATCTTGGTATTCAGATCATTGGTATCAATATTGGGAGATAATCTGATCTCCTTGATCTCAACAGTGTGCTGCTTCTTCTTGGATTCCTTCTCCTTACGCATCTGATCGTACTTATACTTGCCGTAATCCACGATCTTGCATACAGGCGGCTTGGCCGTAGGAGCGATCTTTACAAGATCAAGTTCTGCTTCTTCAGCAAGCGCGAGCGCTTCTTTGGCAGACATGATTCCAAGCTGTTCTCCGTCAGCACCGATCACACGAACTTCCTTGTCTCTAATCTGTTCATTGATAAATAAATCGCTAATATCTGTACCCTCCATAAAAAAAGTGGATAACGCAAAGTTATCCACGAAAAGTCAATCATCGGTCATGCATAATATATGCTGCCGTTATGAACCTTGTGTACCTGTTAGCTGTCTAAGGACGCCTGCAGGCGAGAGTGGATACTCTGCTTGTTGTAGTCTGCGCTTACCACGCGACCTAGAGTAATATAACACAGGCTTTTCAGCCGTGTCAACACATATTTCGAATTTTATTGCAATTTGATGCTGCTTTAACAAACAGCATTCCATTACATTTTCATCTTATATAAGAGTCCAAATGTTCCGGGGCCGGCATTGACTGCCACTGCAGGGGAAGCCTTCTGGAAATAGACTTTCTCAAAAGGAACCTTTTTAAGAGCCTTCTCCTTTATCTTCTCAAGGTCACGATTGGAGATTCCCACATAGGTGATAAAGAGTATGCTCTTATCTATCTCACCGGCCACATTAAGGCATGAAGCAATATATTTATCCCATGCACGCTCTCTCGTGCCGAAGCATATACCGCCAAGCGTAAGCCTGCCTTTTTTCATCTCCAGTACCGGATGCAGCATGAATGCCTTTAATACCTTCGCTATACGGTCACTCACCTGTCCGGCTCTCGCAAGATGCTCAAGATTGTCCGCAATAAAACTTGTACGGACATACTCTCTCATATCCTTGACTCTCTTAACGATCTCAGATACCGAACATCCTTCGGCTGCCATCTTGCATGCCTCTATTACCAATAATCCCTGGCCGCTTGACAGATGTCTGCTGTCTATGACGGTTACATTGTCAAATGCCTCAGCCGCTTCTTTGGCAGCCTGGTATCCGCTGTTCTCTATCCTGCCGGATACAGCTATATGTATGACATTATTGGCATTCTGAAGGCGTTCAGCAAAGAAACTCTCATGCACCTGCGCATCGGGAGCCGACGTACCCACCTTGGCATCGGATTTGGCGATATAGGCAAGCAATCCTCCGGATTCGATCTCCAAACCATCCATGAATACTCCGTCTTCAGTTAAAACACAGTGAGGCAGAACACCTATATTATACTTCTCCGCCATCTTAACAGGCAGATCGGCAACACTCTCCGTTGTAACGGCTATCATGGATTTACCGCGTTTGTCACTGAGCCATGACAGACCATCCTCTATAAGCTCACTCTCATCGCCGAATATGGTCACCATATCCTTTGGAAGCAGTTTCTGCAGACCGTTCTCCAGATCATCGGCGCTGATAGGTTTAAGCAGATATCCGTCAAAACCTTCCTTTACATACATTGCCTGCGCTTCACTTCCGGCATTGGCCGTTAGCGCAACCACCTTGGTCTTCTTATTAAGGCCGCCCATCTGATTGCGGATCTTGTGAAGACACTCTATACCGTCCATCTCAGGCATCATGTGATCCATAAGTATCACATTGTATGTCTTCTCAACAGTCTTTTCCAAAGCCTCTTTACCGCTTAAAGCCGTATCTATCTTAACCCTGGTATCTCTTAGAAGTTTCGATACCACCATAAGGTTGCTGGCATTGTCATCCACCACGAGTATCTCTGCATCGGGAGCCTCAAAACTCTGATGATATCTCGCCTTCTGCTTGACATTATGACCCTTCTTAAGATCGATCCTGCCGATCTCCTTGGCATTGACCACTTGCTGCGGTATCTCTATGACAAAAGTAGAGCCCTTGGTATATACGCTGTTTACGTTTATCTTACCGCCCATAAGATCAACTAATGACTTAACGATCGACAGCCCCAGACCCGTGCCTTCGATATGCCTGTTCTTATCTTCATCCACACGTTTAAATGCCGTGAACAGATAAGGAATATCCTCTTTCTTGATACCCATACCGGTATCCGTGACAGAATAGATCACATTGACTATTCCGTCCTTTGGCTTATCACATTGTATCGTAAATGTGATAGAGCCCTCAGTCGTATACTTTATCGCATTATTTAAGATATTGATAAGTATCTGTTTGATCCTGACTTCATCGCCATAAAGTTCCGACGGAAGCTCCTGCGATACATCGATATGCAGTTCCAGATTCTTATCACGCGCACGTCCCCACATCATACCCACAATATCCGAGAGCATATTGCCCGTATGATAGGCCGCAGGACTTAACTGCATCTGTCCTGATTGGAATTTGGACATATCAAGTATATCATTGATCAGGTGCAGCAAAAGTTTGCTGGCTGATTGGATATTGGCCGCATCTTCTGCCACTTCAGCGGATACGTTTTCCCTTAGGATCATCTCGTTAAGACCAATGATCGTATTGATCGGCGTACGTATCTCATGGCTCATACTTGAAAAAAAGTGGTTCTGAGCTTTACTTAATTCCTCAATCTCCTTGGCCTGCTCCTTTGAACGCTTAAAGTCCTCTCTCCATGTATGGATCTCAAACCCGACCATTATTCCGACAACCGCACATATAAGGACAAGCGAAGCGTAGGAATCCATATAGAATTCCCTTTCGGTATGTCCGTATACGATCACGATATTCTTATATTCCAGAAAATAACAGATACCGGCCGAAGCAATATCCATCACAAGGAATATCCACTTGGCATAACCCTCAATGACCATGCATATGAGAAAAGCCATGAAGAAAAACCACATCGGGCACCCGCCGCGTATGCCTCCTCCGGTAAAGTATGTAAACGGAAGAAGTATGATCGTTGCGACCGCAGCCACTATACAGGAGCCGATCTGTATCATGTCAAGGAAGATCGACCAGACCACTATACCCGTGCAGAACACAAAGAACAGCGAAAGGATCAGCAGATCCGTCGGAGATTCCCCGAGCACAAAGCCGATGATTATTACAAGTAAAAGCGCAATGAGCGCTATCGATGACAAAAGGACAAAGAGCCTCTCCCTTATGTCGCGATCTTTATCTTTGATTATATGTAGCCATCTCCTGATCATCGAATCATTCCTCCCCGGGTGCAAACTCAAAGATCTCTTCGTCGTCCGCAACCGCATGCGATTCAGCCCTGTCCGCTTCCATTCCGAACACTTCGCCTATGTTCTCACACAAAGACTCATATGCAGTCATCATCTCATCATTATGCGCCGAAATATACTCATGATCCCCATTGGAAGCCGCCTGTTCCAAAAGTCTGGCACTTTCAGATATATCCATTGCCCCTATGGTCTTGGATGAACTCTTAAGCGCATGCACAACTATCTCATAATTCTTGACGTCATCCTTTTTAAGGAACTCTGTCATTCTAGTCCTCTTATCAGGCCCGTCCTTTACATACTGCATTAACAGTGTCTTGTAAAACTCCTCATCCTCCTTGCAGAATCCAAGTCCGACGGATGTATCTATTCCGTATGCCTTAAGTTTTCCGAAGATATCATCGGCATATTCCTGTGCAGCCTCATCCTCAGCGGGCTGCGAATTGGTAACATGTGTTTCTTTATCCGATGCTCTTCTTTTGGGATTGGCAGTATCCGTGATCTGTTCAAAAGTAACTGCATTCTTGGGAAGGACCTTTTTAAGAACCCTCTCAAATTCAGCCTCTTCTATGGGCTTACTGATGAATCCGTCAAAGCCCTCACGCATAAACATCTCTTTTGCCGAACTTACGGCATTGGCAGTAAGCGCCACGATGGGAAGAGTCTTCTTTGCTCTTTCTGCCTCAGTCCTTATCCTCTTCATGGCTTCCACACCGTCCATCTCCGGCATCATGTGATCCATGAATACCACGTCAAAATCATTCTCCCTGCAGGCAATGATCCCTTCAATACCCGAAGAAACGGTAGTAACTTCCATGCCGTATCTTCCAAGGAAGCTCGTGGCCACTATAAGGTTCATCGGCTCATCATCAACCACCAAAGCTTTTACGCCTCTGCAGTACATACGGCCGTTTTCATCATTTTCATAATCCTCGATCGAAGAATCCAGTACGGATATAACAGGGAAGCAGTAAAATGGCTTGTACATTACTCTTACTTTAGATCCGGGATTGGGTTTAAAGCCCGTATCGGCCACTACCACCACAACCATGGAGGAGGTCAGGGAATCAATATAATCAGCACATGATTCATACTCCTGCTGAGCAACAAACAGGTGTGTAAGCGAAACACTGTTGACAAGGCTTTTTAACATCGAAGCCTTGTCCACTCTGTGCATACTCACCTTAAGTCCTTTAATGATATCCTTTAACATATTGTTATAGAACTCACGGACAAACGGATTCATGTATTTGTCAAAGTCAAGATATGCACCTATCGAAAGTGTCTCACGCCTCATAAGTGTCATACATTCCGTCTCATCCACCACGGTCTGGGGAAGGGATACTCTTACCGTCGTACCTTCGCCCTTCTCACTCTCTATGGTCATGAATCCCTTAAGCGAGCGTACAAAGCCGGACACGATCGACAGACCGAGTCCGAGTCCATTGGTGGATCTGTTACGGCCCGAATTGGACTGATAAAATCTGTCACATATACGGTCAAGTTCCTCGGGCGAAATACCCACACCCGTATCCCTGACTTCTATTAACATATTGATCCCGTATTTTTCCTTGATGGGCGAGATATGTACATATACTCCGCCCTCTTTGGTATACTTGAGTCCGTTCATCACCAGATGCCAAAGTATCTTTTTAAGCTTACTGACATCAGTATTCATGATAGCCGGAAGATCCGGAGCAACATCTATGATAAGTTCTATCGAATCATCCTTATAAGGAGCCACCGAAGCCGCAAGATCCGAAAGCAGCGATGACGGCATGTAATCTTCTTTATTAACGGCAAGCTTATCCATGTCGATCTCCGAAAAATCGAGGATGTCACTTATCTGCTCGCCGACACGTTTGCCCGCATCCGAGATGGCCTTAAGGTTATCACGCATCTCGGTGCTCGTATCCATATCCATGCACACTCTGGTAAGGCCCATAACGGCATTGACAGGCGTACGTATCTCATGTGATACATTGGCCAGGAAGTCACTTGCGCTCTCAGTCTCTTTCTCAAGTTCCCTTATTCTCTCGTTCTTGGCATCCTCGCCCCTCTTTATGGCCTTAAGCAGTTCACTCGTTACTACACCCGCAATGATGATGAGCGACAGATGCCATACTGTACGAACCACGTGACCTCTTTCAAAGATCAATTCACCCGCATTGCCTTTTTCCACAAAATGCCACAGATCGCCCACACATGCGACTATCATGCATAGCATTGAAAGGACGAATTCCTGAGTCATGGCAAATATGACCAGGGCCACGGCAAATACCGCAGTACTGTCATATATCGTCTCCACATTCACACTGTAGTAGAAAAGTTCCACCAGAAAAACGGCCGAATAGACATATATCCTGCCCATATCGGACAGTTTACGGGTAATATGAAGTATCGGACATACCATCGCCGCCACCAAAAACAGCGGTATCGTCCACTTCTCCCACCCAAGAGATATGTTGAGAATGATAAGTACAAAAGAAAAAACTATTATGGTAATGACCAGTGCCAGGTGTGACACCGCTCTGATCTCATTGTCTTTTTGCATGTAAAACGCCCCCAATTACATCAACAGTCAGTTCTCTCGCATAGTGTAATCCGGATCTTCATCAATAAGGTGTATCATGATATCCGCAAATACAGGATCAAACTGCGTCCCCTTACCGTTTTCTATTTCACTGCGTACCACCGCCTGAGGCATGATATCTCTGTAACTTCTTCTGCTGGTCATGGCATCATATGAATCTGCCACCGCAATTATCCTTGCAGCCTCCGGAATGTCCTCGCCCTTAAGGCCGTCAGGATACCCTCTTCCGTCAAATCTCTCGTGGTGCCATCTTGCTCCGTTGGCCAGTTCCGGCATCTCCTTGATATTCTGCAGTATCCTGCTTCCCACTACAGGATGAGTCTTGATGACAGCAAACTCTTCATCCGTAAGTTTGCCGGGCTTATTGATTATCTGATCGGGAACACCGATCTTGCCTACATCATGCAAAAGCCCCATCATATATATATCTGTCAGTTTGTCGTCGCTGTAACCGTATTTCTCGGCAATTCTTAACGAATACTCCGCCACTCTGCCCGAATGACCGTTGGTATATGTATCTTTCGCATCTATGGCTTCCGCAAGGGATCCGACCACATGAACGAATATGCCTCGAATATCCTTGGTCATCTTATCCACTTCGGATTTGAGGTCGTGCTGCAGTCTGACAAGCTCTATGGCATGCTTGACTCTTAATGTAAGCACATCAGGAACAAACGGCTTCTTGATAAAGTCCATGGCTCCGAGTGCCAGGCCCTTGGTCTCCGATGATTCATTCTCATCCGATGTAAGGAATATGACCGGAATGTCCGAATTGGCTCCCTCTTCTTTCCTTAATTTCTCCAGAGTCTCAAATCCGTCCATCCCGGGCATCTTGATATCAAGTAACACAAGGTCAGGTCTGTTCTCATCAAGATAGTCAAGCAGTCCCTGTCCCGACTTGATCGCAGTCACGCGCATTCCGCTCCCGCTAAGTATATGCCCGGCCATCTTAAGATTAGCCACATCATCATCTACTACTACTACCCAATCAGCCATAATTCTTCTTTACCCCTATCAAAATCAATATTGCTATTTCTTCAGATACAACAGTCCAAAGGTGCCCGGGCCGCAATTGACGGCAATAACCGGTGATGCCTGCATGAAATGTATCACTTCAAAAGAGGCTTTCTCTTCTATGATCTTACGGATCTTATCGATATCTCGCTTCGTAAGGCCAACATAAGTCACAAAGAGCATTCTCTTATCGGTTATATCCGAATCAGTCAGGCACGAATCGATATAATGCTTCCACGCATTCTCTCTGGTCCCGAAGAATATCCTTCCTACTCCCATCTTGCCGTTTTTCATAACAAGTGTAGGTCTTGCCATGAACGCCTTCATCAGTCCTGAGATCTTATCGCTTACCTGATTGGATCTGGCAAGGAATTCAAGACTGTCAACGATAAAGCTCGTATGTATCTTTCTCTTGATCTTTTCTAACTCGCTTACGATCTCCGGCACCGTCAACCCTTCTTCTGCGAGACGGCAGGCTTCTATCACGAGCAATCCTTGGCCGCTTGATAAATGTCCCGAGTCTATAACCGTAACATTATCAAAAGCTCTGGCCGCTTCCATCGCATCCCTGCATCCGCTCTTTGTCACTTTGGATGAAAGCACGATATGGACGACATTATTGGCACCCGAAAGCTGCTTTGCAAAAAATGCTTCATGTTCTTCCACTCCCGGCGCCTCTGTCTCGACCTTATTATCCTTGTTCTCCATATATGCAAGCAGGCCCTTGGTCTCGATCTCTATGCCATCCTTAAATACGCCGTTCTCGGTATATACCCTGTGCGGCAAGGTAGCAATATCATACCTTTCGATGATCTCCCGGGGGAGATCTGCAATACTCTCGGATGTAATGGCTATGGACTTCTTCTTATTACCAAGTCCCATCCAAGACATCGTCTCTTCTATCACTTCTTCTTCATCGCCAAGTGACATGACAATGTCTTTTGGAAGAAGTCTGTAAAGTTCTCTCTCTAAAGCCTCACCGCTTACAGGCTTTACAAGATATCCGTTAAAGCCTTCTTTTTCATATAATATCCTGCTCTCCGGACCTGCGTTGGCCGTAAGTGCCACGATCTTGGAATTCCTCGAAAGACCGCCCGTCTGTGTACGGATCCTCTTATGGCATTCTATGCCATCCATCTCGGGCATAAGGTGATCCATGAATATAACATGATACTCCGTATCCAAAGTCTTCTTAAGTGCTTCTGCACCGCTACTTACACTGTCAAGCTGCACTTTCGTATCACGTAAAAGCTTCTGAACAACCAAAAGATTGGAACCGTTATCATCCACGACAAGCACTTTAGCATCAGGCGCTTCGAATCTCTTCTTGTACTCCTCGCGTCTGTTTAACTTATGGCGCTCTTCCATATCAAGTTCGCCGATCTCTTTGTCATTTAATATCTTCTGAGGGATACTGACAACAAATGTGCTTCCTTTGGTATATATACTGTTGACGGTTATACTTCCGCCCATTACATCCAGCAGTTGCTTGACTATGGACAGACCTAAGCCCGTTCCTTCGATGTGACGGTTCGTGCCCTCATCCACACGTTTAAATGCCGTAAACAGATAAGGAATGTCTTCTTTTTTGATGCCCATGCCGGTATCCGTAACAGAGTAAACGATATAGGCGATTCCGTCTTCTTTCTTCTCACACTGTATGGACAGCGTCACCGAACCCTGCCCTGTATATTTGATCGCATTGTTAAGTATATTGATAAGGATCTGCTTGATCCTTATCTCATCTCCATATAGTTCCGAAGGGATATCATGTGCCACGTCGATATGAAACTCAAGACCCTTATCCTTGGCACGAAGCCATAACATACCCACAATATCCGAGAGCATATTGCCCGGATTATAGGCCACATTGGTAAGCTGCATCTGCCCGGACTCAAGCTTGGACATATCCAGGATATCATTGATAAGGTGCAGCAACATCTTACCCGCTGCCTGGATATTGGCCGCATCTTCTGCCACTTCATCCGATACCTCTTCTCTTAATATCATCTCGTTAAGACCGATGATGGTATTGATCGGAGTACGGATCTCATGGCTCATGTTTGAAAAGAAACTGTTCTGGGATCTGTTGAGCTCTTCTACCTGTTTCGAATACTCTTTGGCCTGTTCATTCTGAGCAATAAAGAGCATATTTTGAGTCATGACGGTCATGTATATGAGCAGACCCACAAGGATAATGGCCACAAGTGTATCCATAAACATCATACGCTTGGTGTGCGGCCCGATTATCAGGTATGACTTGTAGAACGTCAGATAAAACTCGACACTTGTTATGACCACTATGGCCAAGAGGAAAAATCTGCGCCATCCGCCTTCAACGATAAGTCCGATATACAAAAACGCAAAAGCGATCCATATCACTGCACCACCGTACAGTCCGCCTCCAAAGAAGAAGGCTATCGGCAGGACAAAGAAAACCGTCATGAATGCCATGAATATTCCGGCCTGGCGCACCCAGTGTTTCTTAATGACTAACCACGATACTATAGGTCCTGATGTGGCAGTGGCTCCGAGGATGATTATCTCCACAATATTCTCGCCAAGCAGAATATCCGCTATCATGGCCAAGAATACCGCTATACCCGCAACCATGGTCAGGAGAACGAAATTCCTCTCCTTAAAATCTTTTGCAGGATCCAAAATGTAATTTTTGATGCTCTTAAACAGTTTCATCCTGTCCCTATCCCCATAAGTCATGAACAATAAAAAACTTTATACCCGCCCCCGTATGCTACGAAGGATCAAATTCAAATATTCCGTCATCATCGTCACCGTCTGCCCCCATGGCATCCGATTGCATATCATCTCCAAGTGCTGTCTTTATCGTCTTAACCGTAGTCTCATACAGTAATACGAGGTCCTTATGCATCCTGTCAGATATATCCGTACCTCCTGCCACAGCCATATCCTCTAACGACTTGGCCATCTTGGAAAGCTGGATGGCACCTATCATCTTGGATGTGCTCTTAAGCGCATGCACATATATCTCATAATTCTTAAAATCGTTCTCGGCAAAGGATCTCTCGATCCGCTGCAACTTCTCAGGCGCCTCGGAAGCAAACTGCATAAGCAGTGACTTGTAGAATTCTTCATCATCATTGCAATAATGCCTGCCATTATCGACATCGATCCCGACACTTCTTAACTGATGTTCCATATCGCCGGTATTGTCATCTTGTGCAACACTGCCGTATGAATCGGTCACATCATCGGATACAGGAATGCCCTTATCCATATCCGCAGGATTCTCATACGATATCATGGATTCAGGCAGGACCTTTTTAAGAGCCCTCTCCAGTTCGATGAGTTCTATCGGCTTACTTACAAATCCATCAAAGCCTTCTGCCATAAACATCTCTCTTGCCGTACTTATGGCATTGGCTGTAAGAGCTATTATCGGAGTGCCTGCATTGGGAGTTCCCTTATCGGAACGGATACGCTTCATCGTCTCCACACCATCCATGCCCGGCATCATATGATCCATGAATATCACGTCAAAATGTTCATTTCTGCACGCTTCTATAGCTTCATAGCCCGAATTGACAGTCTCAGTGACCATTCCATAGCCCTTAAATACACCTCTTGCAACTACGAGGTTCATGGATTCATCGTCTACCACAAGTGCTCTCACTCCGTTTAATCGAAGCTTTAGATCATTCTCATCCGCCTCGCCGAACTGTCTGTTAAGCACGGCAGCTACCGGCACGCAATAGAATGGCTTTTCCAAGACCGTTACTTTGGAGTTCTTAGGAAGTTTAAAGTCGCTGTTCGAAACTATGGTCACTATCATCTTATGCGCGAGTTTCTCTATGTAGTCCGGAGCCGAATTGTATTCTTCCTCAGCCACAAACAGATGCGTGAGTTTAACGGATTCATCAAGTTTCTTAAGATTATCCGAATTCTCCACGCGATGCATCTGCACCCCGAAACCGCACACTATATTGCGCACCATCGTATCATAGTATTCGCGTACCCTTGGATTGGGATATTTCTCGAATCTAAGAAAAGCGCCGAGACACAGCCTGTCTCTGTTACTTATGGACATGCAGCCTCCCTCTTCCACTACCTTCTGAGGAATGCTTACACGTACATGAGTACCGACATCAGGCTTACTCTCAACGCTCATAAATCCGCCAAGTGACGCCACAAATCCTTCCACGATGGAGAGCCCCAGTCCCAGTCCGCTGCTGGATCTGGTCCTGCCGGAATCTCCCTGGTAGAAGCCCTCAAATATATGCTCAAGTTCTTCTTCATCCATACCCATACCGGTATCCGACACCTCGATACACAGATTGATGCCGTATTCCTGGGGCAGATGATACAATCTTACATATACTCCTCCGTCCTTGGTATATTTAAGTCCGTTCTGAATAAGATGCATAAGGATCTTCTTAAGCTTCCCTACATCAGTGTTCATCACGGCAGGGATGGACGGTTCTACATCTATGATAAGCTCTATATCAGGATCTTTTTCCGGTCTTATCCTTGTCACAATATCATTGAGAACAGATGTTATCATATAGTCCTCGCAGTTATTGGTAAGCTTATTGCTGTCTATCTCGGAATAATCCAGAATATCGCTTATCTGGTCGGCGACCTTGCGGCCCGCCTCGAGTACAGCCTTCATATCAGACCGTATATCCTCTCTGTCTTCCTTTTCAAGACAGACACCGGACAGACCGATGATGGCGTTGACCGGCGTACGGATCTCATGGGACACATTTGCCAAAAAGTCATTAAGTCGCTCTGTGGCATCCGACAGTTCCTTGATCTCCTCGTGCGATCTGTTGAGCACGCTCGTCCATCTGTCTATCACCACTCTGGCAAACCAGCCGATCATAAAGATCATGGCGATATGAAGCATGATCCTCGATATCTCAAGACTGTCATAGACCGTACCGTTACCGGCCGCGCTCATCAGATCATATGATAACGTAATAAAATATGTGATCTGGCAGAACAGGATGTATTTTTTCAATCCTGTCATGGTGTAAAGCATGATAAGTGCCGATATCACAGTCGCCAGATCCAATGTGCTCGTCTCATGTATACCGTAGAAAAAGAAGGTGAGCATCATAAACACGGTATACAGGTTCAACCGCATATCATCAGAAAACACACCCTGAATATGGATGACCCAGGCTGATACCACCTCAACTGCGATAAGCATCAGTGCCCACTTCTCCCATCCCAAAAGCAATGATTCAGCTATGAGCATCGCACAAAAAAGTGTAAAGCTCATCAGAATGACAAGATGTGATGACTCAAATACCTCACTTTTCTTCAGATTACGGTTCATAGGCTTATCTCTTCTTCTCTTCCTCCGGAAGCTCCGTTCTTATCTCCTTGGTAGCAATCTCCTTAAGGATCTGCCCCATGAATTCATCGAGAGACTTCTGTCCTTCATTGCCTTCAAAACGGGAACGTACTGATACGAGTCCCGCTGCCTCTTCCTGCTCACCTACTATGAGCATATAGGGAAGCTTATCCATTCTGGCTTCACGTATCTTATATCCGATCTTCTCCGAACGGTTATCAACGGTAACATCTATGCCTGCTGCACTTAACTTGGCTCTTACACTCTCAGCATAATCTTCAAACTTATCGGAGATAGGAAGTATCCTGACCTGTTCTGCGCACAGCCATGTCGGGAATTTGCCGGCATAGTGCTCTATAAGCCATGCCAAAGTCCTCTCATAGCATCCCATCGATGTACGGTGGATAATGTACGGACGCTGCTTGTCACCGTTCTGATCAATATAGTACATGTCATAACGCTCGGCTAAGAACATATCAAGCTGAATGGTGATCATTGTATCTTCCTTGCCGTATACGTTCTTGGCCTGGATATCGAGCTTGGGTCCGTAGAAAGCAGCCTCGCCGTCTTCCTCCGTATAATCAAGACCGATATCGTCAAGGATCTCTCTCATCGCATTCTGAACTCTGTCCCAGTCTGCTGCAGTACCGAGATACTTATCAGGATTGGCCGGATCCCACTTACTCATGCGATATGTCACTTCATCTTCAACACCGAGAGTGGTCAGGCAGTACTTGGCAAGCTTTACACAGTTCTTGAACTCATCCGCGATCTGTTCGGGCGTACATACAAGATGTCCCTCGGATATCGTGAACTGTCTCACTCTTGTAAGACCATGCATCTCTCCGGAATCCTCATTCCTGAAAAGTGTGGAAGTCTCACCCATACGATAGGGAAGATCTCTGTAGCTGTGCTGCTTGGCCTTATATACAAAATACTGGAAAGGACATGTCATGGGACGAAGCGCCATAACCTCTCTGTCCTTATCATCCGTATATACGTGTTCCTGAGCGTTCTTCATGGCCACATCAGGATCACTGTATAGTTTCTGATCCTCCTTGGCATCCGCTTCACTCATAAGATCGTCATTTAACACGAACATTCCGTCCTTGTAATGGAACCAGTGGTCAGAAAGCTTATAGAGGTTGGACTTGGCCATAAGCGGAGTCCTCGTGCGGACATATCCCCACTCTCTGTCCTCCGTATCCTCTATCCATCTCTGGAGCTTCTGGATCATCTTCGTACCCTTGGGCATGAAGAGCGGAAGTCCCTGTCCAATGACATCGACCGTCGTAAAGAGTTCCATCTCACGGCCGAGTCTGTTGTGATCTCTTAACTTAATGTCCTCAAGACGTGCCATGTGGGCATTAAGATCTTCTTTATTGGTGTAGGCAGTTCCATATATACGCTGAAGACGTGCTTTATTGGAATCGCCTCTCCAGTATGCCATCGAAGACGATATGAGCTTAAACGCCTTGATTGCTTTGGTGCTTGATAAGTGAGGGCCTGCACACAGATCCGTAAATCCTTCGCCCTGACTGTAGAAGCTTATGACTGCATCTTCGGGAAGATCATTTATAAGCTCCACTTTATAAGGCTCTTTTCTCTCTTCCATGAACTTGATCGCCTCAGCTCTCGGAAGTTCAAACCGCACAAGTTTATTGCCTTCCTTGATGATCTTCTTCATCTCTGCCTCGAGCGCATCAAGATCTTCTCTTGAAAAAGGAGCGTCTACATCAAAATCATAATAAAATCCATCATCAATGGCAGGGCCTATGGCAAGCTTGGCCTCAGGATACAGGCGTTTTACCGCTTCTGCCAGGACATGTGAACATGTATGCCTGATGACTCTTAATCCCTCAGCGGATTCTCCTTCAATGATATTACCGTCAGTTAACATGATCGTACTCATAATTCATATCTCCTCTCAATTTAATTCTGCTGTATTACTGTATGGGATATATGAAAAATCCCATACACGTATAAAGTGTATGGGACGATATAAGATCTACCGCGGTTCCACCCATCTTGCCTTAAGTCCCATGGATCTAAAGCCTCTTAATAGTGCCTGTAACGTAGGCTTACGGACCTGATTGGGGTCACTCGGAGGTGGTCTTCATCTGGTTCCGGACCGGTCGCTTCCAGCCTGTCGGATACGCACTGTCACGTGCTTCTCCGCTCCGGCGACCTTCTCTGTGACCTTCCACAGACTACTTTCCTCGTCATCGTTTTATATATAATTGATAATATTATGTAACAAAAATCTCAAAAAGTCAACAGCAATGCCCCGGGATTTGGGCGTTTTTATTTATAAATTTTTGCGGTCTATTTGAGCGAATCATCGTAATGTGCCCGCTCGCCACCGATGAACTTGGGACGGACTCTTGCAGCCACTACGCGCGCCTCACCGAGAGTATTGTGGGTCAGTCTCACAGGTACCGCCACCTTTTTAAGATGCATGCCTATGAGCGTATCTCCTATATCAAGTCCCGCATCCGCACGAATCTCCTCAAGTGCCACAGGCTCATCAAACGCAGAATATGCCGAAGTTGCCCATGATCCGCCTGCTTTGGGCTGCGGCACCACATTGACGTACTCTGCACCGGGAACTGCCTCTTTTTCTATGATGATCGCTCTGTTAAGATGCTCACAGCACTGCGCCGCAAGATATATTCCCCGATCCTTAAGAACGGCATACATACCTCTGAATGCAGCCTCTGCCACCTCGGGCTTGGAATCCGAGCCTATGCGGCTTCCGCATATCTCAGAAGTAGAGCATCCGACCACCAGTATCTGCCCTGCCTTAAGTCCTGCTTTTTCAATGATCTCCGCAGCCATCTCTCCTGCCTGCGTTTCAATATCTTCGTACATTTTCTCTTCCTTCTTTCTGCCGGGATCCGAATGTTGATACGTATCGCTGTCGTCATCAACTATGAGAGCCTCTTAATACGCTGTGCCGGTTCATTACAATGAGTTGATCGCAAATTAAGCGACTTATATTCCGCACCACATTTATTACACTTAAACAGATATACTTTCATCCAACTTTCAAACTCCCCGCCGGCTACTTCATCCAGCTCTTCATCTTCAAGTACTGTTCCGGCTTCTTCGACTTTTTCCCTTGTCTCTCCGGCAATCGCCTTTGCTTCCTCTTTAGACTGTGTATCAATGCTTTCCTGAATAATCTTAGTAAGCTTCATACCCGAACCCTCCTGTATACTTTGCTTTACAGTTGATATTATTATATACGAATCAGATCGGGAAATGTCGACATTTTTCACAAAAAATTATAAATCAGCCCCTGCCGCAACATGACATTTTAATGAAACAAAAAAACCGGAAAACCGCAAAATACGGCATTCCGGAATTTGCTTCGCAGGGGATGAGAGAATCGAACTCCCACCAAAGGTTTTGGAGACCCCTATCATACCATTTGACCAATCCCCTGTATGAACGGCTTTTTAAAAGCCACATACACCATTATACCTACGGGCATACAAATGTCAAGAAAAAAATAGGGTTCTCAGTGATACGAATCGACGATCGGAACTATTTCCGATGGCTTGTCAAAGAGATAGTTAAGAAGGTCTTCCTCATCTCCTGTGTATGTATATCCCATATATACATTGGAAGTCCCGTTTTTACTGCCGTCATAATACGGTACATCCGGATAATCTTCGCTGTAATCTCTGAAATACAGAGTCCTTGTTCTCTTCTGTCCGGGTTTGTAATCATATATCGTTTCGCCTATCACACTGCTGTCCATACCGGCAAGAGATGCCAGCGTAGGCAGAAGCTCCTTATGAGATATGGGCGCGTCCGTTTCCTCCATCTCATCGCTCTCCCTGTATTCCTCTTTTATGAAAAATACGGGCTGCTGACCATATTCCCATCCATGATCCGCCGTTATAATGATGTCAGAGCAGTCATACACACCCAGACGCTTTAATTCATCGAGATAACAGCGCAATATATTGAGACATCCGAGCGCCGTCTCTTCATATCCTGCATCTTCCCTATAGTTTCCGTTTTCATCATTTTCAAAAACATGAGTGCCCATAATATGCTGCACTATGAACATCTTTGGAGACTCCTTTACAGACAGGCCTTTTTCGCAGAGTTCGCCATAGAAATCATAGTTCTCATGCATTATCGGATCATCCACCACCTTAACGGTATCGGTATACTCGCTCATGGATGCATAGTAATTATTCTTCATAAATTTGGGCACGAGCCTGTATGCGGACATTTTCACCATAAGTCTGCGTATGGCTTCATTATCCACTTCTCTCGTAAGCGGTGCATTGGTCAGATTATCCCATTTTCCATCCAACAGTTCCTCAGCCGGATTGCTTCCGCACATTATACTCAGCTCCGGAGTATATATATTACATTCATAGCCCAGTGCTTTCATATTGCTGTAAAAATATTCGCATTTATCACAGGTCCACGCTCTTTTCGTCCAGTCATTGACAGAGATGTCAAAATCATAAGGATCATTGGTCAGCATATTGTTAAGCGACGGGAATGTGCCGAAAAAGCATGCATCAGCATTGGAATAGAACACAAAATCATGAAGCATATCTATCGCATCAGGCTTTACAGCAAGGGCGTTGCTTAAATCCCTGTCACTGAAACAGTCCACTACAAAAAGTATGATATTGCCGCTTGAGGATACGGTATATTGCTCATATCCGGAAAGATGATACTCGGTATCCGGATATTCATAGAACTGCTCATCCGCTTTTATAAATACACTTACAAGTCCTGCGATCTGTATCATAAGCAAAAAGCCTGCCAAATATGTCAGAACCGGCTTTTTCCTACTCACAGCCTCTACTGCCATACATATGCCTATCACAACCAGCCATATTATCAGATTGGCCGCGATCTCACCCTTCGTCGCAACATATCCGTCAGGATTCTCACCCAGCATGTCGAGTCCTTTATTAAGAAACATATATTGAATATATGCCCCCAGATCCACCGCAAATACTCCGGCAAGCAGCCAGCGCAGTATACCATGCGAAAGAAACGACAATACAATCGCAGCTGTCAGAGTGATCAAAACAGCCATCCGACTCAGATAAAGTCCGTATTCGGCGTATGTAAACGGAAGTTCACTCACATTGGCATATAAAAGCTCTGCCGGAAGCAATACCAACAGCATGAATCCCAAAAGGCCGACTATCAAAAAAGAGCTGATGAACTTTTTCATATACTCCTTAATAAACATATATTTTTCCTCCGGACTTAATCTTATGAATCAAGGCATATCTGAAGTCACTTAAGATAAAAAAATAAACAGGCATTCTGTGACAACGATAAAGCGGCGGAGGTTACTGTGCCGCTTTTGTTATTTATGATCTATCCTGAATAGCTGGACCGCACAGCCTTCGACACCGTATATACCGAGGTAGCGCATGTCCAGATTATGCTCCATACAGTCAAGTTCCGTGATCGGCCACTCATTATATGTGTTTAGGAACCACACATGGTCATAATCACTGTCAAGATCAAAGTCTTTGACATATACCAGTCTGTCTGCCGGGAAATAGTAGTCATAGACAAATTCCATTGCTTCGTAGTTATATACGACATAATCATTCTCGCCGAGGTATTTATCGAAAAACTCCACTGTCTGCGCGGTATAATGACCTCTGTACTCCTGTACAAAGCATTCCTTATACTGGATCGCACCGCTTAAGAGAAGGAATGCCGTAACCGCCAGTGCGATGATCCTGCTCACGCCCCCTTTTCCTGCAAGCTTACCGAATATGATCCCGAAATAAAGCGCCAACATCATCATGGCGACAATCACATATCTGCCGCAGAATATCGGTGACTTACGAAGTGAAATAAGTGTACCCGACACCGTAGTCATCGTAGGGATAAGCATTGCAGCAAAGGCTGCGATCATGCCGGTCTCTTTCTTTTTAACAAGCAGATATATGCCATACAGGCCGACCAAAACAAGCATAAAGATATATACATATACAAATCCCGTGAACGTCTCTGCATCAAATGCCCACGTAAAATATCCCCATATGGTCTGCGCATCTATGGGCGGTATCCAGTAACTCTCTCTCACTGATGTGACCTGCCTGTAGAAATACGGCATCCACGGAGCATAAAGTATCAGCATGGCTATTATACTTATCGCCCATCTGAGTAATCTGTTATCCTTTTTCCTGTCGGTAAATCTGTCATAAATGAGCGCAAGGAACAGCAATCCTGCTTCGTAACACACTGCAACAAACGAAAAATAGTGCAGATAAGCGGCACCAACCGCACCGATGACGAAAAATACCCAGTCTCTTATCCTGTTCTCACTGTATGCTATATAAGCAGATGCACCACATACCGTTACACAAAGGATCGCAAGAGAATACATTCTGATCTGGACGGCATACTCCATGGTGCAGGGCACGCATGTGAAGAACAATAATGTAAAAAATGTCGCCTCATCCCCAATGCGCTTCCTTACTACAGTCGCCACATATATGAGTGTACCTGTCATCGGAATGATCGTCGCTATCTTCTGCAGTCTGATATTCTGCGGAGAGATCAGCTCATATATATATGCATAAAAATAATATAACGGCGGATGAACGTCCGCTGCCGTCCCGCTTATGATGCCCGGTATATCAGTCTTTAACAGTTTAAGAGTAAATATCTCATCCGTCGTGACATTGATATTGAATATGAGTGACGCATACAATACGGTAAAGAATCCCACAAGTCCCCATATCAATATATCCCACAGATGTTGCTTAATAAATCTCATATCACGCCATTCCTCGCTGCATTCATATCACTTTATCCAAAGCTTCCTCGATGGAGCTTACATATATCAGTTCTATGCCCTTTACATCGACCGAATCCTTATTGGAGACAGGAAGCACCACACGCTTAAATCCAAGTTTTTTTGCTTCACTCACACGTATGGATGCATTGCTCACGGCACGTACCTCTCCGTTTAGTCCGACTTCTCCGAATACCACAAGATCATCACTCAAGGCTCTGTTTCTAAAGCTCGATACCACCGACAGCACTATTGCAAGGTCTATAGCGGGCTCCTGTATCTTAAGTCCACCGGCGATATTGACATAAGCATCATGATCGCCGATCTTCATATCCAGTCGTTTCTCAAGCACTGCCATAAGGAGATTCAGTCTGCCGGTATCGCTTCCCGTACTCTGACGTCTGGGAAAACCGAAGTTGGTCCTGGTGACAAGAGCCTGAAGTTCAATGAGTATCGGTCTGGTACCTTCTATTGCACATGATACTATTGCCCCGCTGGCATCCACGGGTCGTCCCGAAAGCATGTATTCCGAAGGATTCGGCACTTCCGCAAGGCCATCATTTTTCATCTCAAAGACACCTATCTCATTGGTCGAGCCGAATCTGTTCTTGACTCCGCGCAGTATCCTGTACGACGCATGTCTGTCGCCCTCAAAGTAAAGCACGGTATCCACCATATGCTCAAGCACTCTGGGACCTGCTACCGTTCCCTCCTTGGTCACATGACCCACTATAAAGACGGATACACTCTTCTCCTTGGCCATGCGCATAAGCATCGCCGTGGCCTCTCTTACCTGCGATACGCTGCCTGCTGCCGCATCCAAAGAATCACTGTACATGGTCTGGATCGAATCTATCACAACAACCTTCGCACCGCTCCTCTTAACCTGCTCGCATATATTCTCAAGGTTGGTCTCACAAAGAAGCATCAGCCTGTCGTTCATGGGACCTATCCTGACCGCACGCAGTTTGATCTGCTTAAGGCTCTCCTCTCCTGATATGTAAAGGACATCTGTTCCTTTATCCGACAGCTGTCTGCAGACCTGCAAAAGAAGGGTCGACTTGCCTATTCCGGGGTCTCCGCCTACCAATGTAAGTGAGCCCGGCACTATCCCACCGCCCAATACTCTGTCAAGTTCGCCTATGCCTATGGTAATGCGATCTTCCTCATCAAGCGAGATATCTCCTATAGAGACAGGCTTATTGTCATCGGCACCGTTCCCCAACCCGATGCCTGTTTTGGCGGCGATTTTCTTATCTACCTTCTCTTCCACCATGGAATTCCATGCCTTGCAGGCCGGACACTGACCCACCCATTTGGATGACTCATATCCGCACTCATTGCAAAAGAATATGCTCTTAATGTTGCTTTTTGCCATATGGCCCCCTAATATCCTGCGATAACAGAATGAGGACTCATTGAGTCCTCATCGATAAACTGCACAAAATGTTAAATCTCATCAGGCTTTTTTAACAGCCACCTCAACTGCTGCTCCGGAAAGCTCAGCATTGAAGCTTAATTTGCCTCCCATATTGGTCTTCATGACACCGGCACTCACACCGCCCACTATCACTTCATAATCTGTCTCTTCCTGCAGGCCGACCGTGATCTGTGCATCCTCAGAGCCCTCTACTTTAAAAGTAACTCCTCCGTCGGTCTCAACGAAATTATAAACACTGGTGCCCGGTACCGACTCATAGACAAGCATACCGTTCTTCTCAAGCTTGGTCATGGGCTTGTACGTCTTGACCTTCATCAGGTCTCCGCCATACTTAAAATCCTCAAGCTTTGCCTTCTCAGCAAGTTCATGATTGCCAAAGCTAAGTGATCCGTCCTGTTCCTTGCGCAATAATTCTTTGACTGCCATCGTCGTAATCCTCCGTTAGATATTATTATACAGTAACTGATCGCGTGACACCACTACAATCTATGATACTGAAAAA
>JAEEGL012739382.1_pt1 | contig 21554 bp, 20 predicted proteins | sample 9134231 | NCBI WGS metagenome assembly JAEEGL01 (sample SAMN16246548, study PRJNA631951) | gut metagenome | biome: gut microbiome; feature: rumen; material: fiber-attached | host: Bos | place: Iran: Karaj | collected 2018-10
ACGCTGCTGCAAGGTTCTCAGCGGTGCTGCCGATGCAATTTAACTCATTGAACCAGAACTTTGCGTGATCTTTCTCGTTGTCAGCGGTCAGAAGGAACAGCGCTGCGATCTGCTCGAAGCCTTCCTTCTTCGCCTTGGACGCAAAGTAGGTGTACTTGTTGCGAGCCTGCGACTCACCGGCAAATGCGGCCTGCAGGTTCTTCTCCGTCTGCGTTCCGGCATAAGGATTCTTCGCGCCGGACTCTTCCTTGATTTCCTCTAAATTGTCGCCGGTAGCGCCGCACAGCGGGCAAACAGCCTCCTCGCCGTCAGCAACGGTGAAAACCTCACCGCAAAGCAAACATTTATACTTTTTCATAATATCTTCTCCTTTACAAAACGTGCCTCGGCACGATTTTTCTTTACGACAAATGTGACGTTCGCATTTAACGCATCAGCTTTCTGCAGCGGTGTGCATCCGCCTTAGTTCTTCCACAGGCTATGCAGGTTGCAACAAGCGTAAACCGCTTCAACCTCATCACCCTCGCAGATAGCGAAGCATGCCTTCGGGGCATCGCCCGGCTTCAAAGCCTTTCTCTGATTGCCTGCCTTGGTCTTAAGGGCAATCCATTCAATATAATGCTCCGGGAGCATCGGATGCTCAACACTTCCGACGGTCACCGTAACAATGTTGCCGCTCACTTCGTAAACCGGAACATGCTTCTCAACGGAAGCATCCGTCGTGCCGGCCTCAATCTTCTGCATCGGTTTGCCGCAGCAAATAATCGGAACGCCGGTACCTTTGACGATAGCTACAATCTGTCCGCATACGGGACAACGATAGAAAACCATCTCCATATAAACCCCTCCTTATAAAGTTTTTATGCTGTCTTTTCTTCCTTCTTCTTCGCCACAATAATCATGCACAGGCTCACGATAACAGCCAGTGCGGTGAAAGGTCCTGTCGTCTTGATAGCCGACTTAACGAACGCACCCGAAACAAGCTTCGGAGCATAGTACTTCGTGCCGGAAACCGTAATCGATAGATCATTCAGTTTCGAATCATTCCAAGCCTTCACCATCGTCGAAAGGTCTGCCTCAACCGAATTAATCTTGCTTGCAAGCGTTGTCAGGTCTCTCTCAAATGCTTCCTGTTGATTCTTCGCGGTCTCTTCGGAAACCGTCTTCTTGCCGGTGTTAGCAGATTCTTTCTTGTCCGTGTCATTGGAAGCCGAAGTATCGGTACCATCGCCGGTCACTGCGTTCTGACCATTATCGGTAGCATTTCCCGTGGTATCATCGGAACCATCACTGTCGGTATTGGACGTATCATCGCCGCTGTCTTCCGGCTTGTACTCCTCTCCGGTCAAGTCGGAAAGCTTCAGGCGATACGTTGCAATCTTCGAGCCTGTCAGCGTATTCTCTTCGGCAAGCTCCTTGCGGATGTCCACGAGGGCATCATACGTCTCAGTCGAGTTGCCGTCAATCTTCGTCAGCGAGCTCTCGGTGCTGATGTAGATAATCTCACTCTTCTCGTAAGAAGCAATCAACGCCTCAAGTTTGGCTAGTTCCTGCTTGCGACGCTCCAGACGGTTGCTGAGATCCTTCAACTCGAACTCATACTGCGTGCGCAGACGGTCCGGATCCTTTGTGAGTGCGTTCAGTGTCATCGTCGCATTCAAGCGGCCTATGTCACTGTCTTGCAGGCTCTCAATCCGCGCCACAATATCATTGAAACTGTTTCCGCCGTACCGGAATGCAGGCTCGCGCTCATACATCTCTGCCGCGTAATCGGACAGGAACTCAAGTCTCTGCTGCAGAATCTGAAGCTGCTGCGGGTAGTCATAATCCGAAAGGACAAACACCACACCCATATTGTCAGACGGTGCGCCCTGCGCGTATACCTTCGCAAAATGCTTCTGATAAACGGAAAGCAGATTGGAAAGCAGTTCCGTCAGCTTCGTCTGCGAAATCTTTTCATCGAAACGGTTGTAAAGCGTCACACCGAACAGTGTCGGGTGGAACCGATCAATCGTCAGCGTACGGCTCGCCGTCAGATTCAGAAGCGAGTCATAACTCATCGTCTGCCCGACAATGTCGGCCGGATAACCGCCGGATACAACCATCGCCTGGCGAATCTGCTCCGCTGTGTACTTACCGGAAAGCGAGGATGCTTCAAGCGCGGCCTCAATCACTTCATCCGAAAGCAGATCATCCACATGAAAAGCATACCCGTCGGGGGCTTTTCCTTCCGCAGCGCCCTCAAATGTCAACTGCATCGTCGCGGAAGCATAGGTCGGTTTTGCATCCTTTTTGAACAGGATGACTGAAAGAATCAATCCGAAAACGGTGGCACACACCACAATGATGAGCACCTTAGTCCAAAGGGAGAGCGGCTTTCGGGCGCGCTTTTCGGTCTTTTTCACATTTTTCGCCATTACTGCTCCACCTCCCCTTCACTGTCCTTCTTGCCGCGTTTCATTTCCGCGGCAAATGCGACAACGAACCAGAGTCCGAAGCCAAGGAATGCGCCTACAACCGCGCCGAGAATCATCTTCTTCAGATTGGCCGAAAGGAAGTTCGGCTGCGCAATGCCCTGCGCTGCAGTTGCGTCCGCATAGGTTGTAAAGAACGGGGCCGCCATGATTTCTTCCATCTGCGCGCAGATACTGTCATACACGTTCTTACATACAGAAATGGCCTTTGTCAGTTCAGCCTTTGCCTGCTCAGTGGTGAGTGAGGACGTGTTGGTTTCGAGGTTGGCAATCTTCATCTGCAAATCATCAATGGTGATAGCAAGGTCAACCGCCTCATCATAGTTCTTGGCCTGCTGCAGAACCAGCTCATTATAGTAATCGGTCGTAAGTTTCGTGGACTTCGCGGAGTCCTTCTCCTGATTCTCGACCGAAATCTGATCGTACTTATAGGAAGCAAGAATCTCCGCCGTAGTTGCGATGTTCTCGTTCGCAACATCAAGCTTCGTCTGCGCTTCACGGAGCAGATAGCGATACTTGCTGAGCATCTCCTCACGATCCTTCGCGATACTGTTCGCATAAACATGTGAATAGAGATACTCCACATTAACATCCCGCGCGGTCTGAAGCATCTCCATAAGGTCTGCAAGAGAACGCCCGTCGCGGTAGGAACGGTAAGATTTAACCTCGTCTGTTTGATTGTCACAGTACTCGTAGAGGTTGTCCATTGCGGAGCGAAGCTGATCCAAACTTTCCATGATATCGAGATTCTCGGTATCAATAACCGAGATGGAATCTCCGGGAAGCTTGTAGTCCGCATAAGTCATAGCAAGAAAGTCATTATAGGAAGCAAGAATGCGGTTCAAAAGGATGGCAAGCTCATCGTTCGGAAGATAAATCTTGTCATCACTGTCTTGCTGACCGAAACCGTTATCAAGCGAGACAACAAAATGATTAATATAGGTTAGTTTCACGCTCTGCAATTGCGCATATGCACCAGCATTCTTATCCTCAAGCATCTTAGAGGCAACTTCCTGCTGGCGGCGACTGTCCTCAGTAAGAATACGTTCCACCTTGACGTTATCCCGTAACTGTGCAATCGTAATACTCTCCGAAAGTACAAGCCCATTCAGTGCATTCTGAAGAACATATGCAGAGGTTATCTGGGACAGGTCCAGTTCCTCTCCATCCGGTGCGGTGAGGTCGGTTACCGGTTTCGGAACCGGTGTAACCAAAGGATTTGAGCGGTTCACCACATCATAATCCAATGTTACCGCGGATGAAACACGATATTCCTTCCCCGGGTCGGACAATTGATACAAAAGAAGCGGAATGCATGCGCCGATAATGAAAAGCAAAATCATAACCCATACATAAATCCGTCCCTTTACTCTCATATTTTGAAAGACCCGCAGTAAATCAACGACATCGTCTTCCCCTTGCCGGTTCACAACGACATTAATTTGAGAGTCTTTTTCTATGGACAAGGATTTATCCTTATCCTGCCCTATTATATCAGACACTGATTCATTTCCTTTCCTCAATACTAGCAGATGCTGATTATGTAATAAGTCTAAAGCAAGACATTGGAAAAGTCAAGGCGTATGACTACCTAGTGTCTCCGAACGATTCCAAATCAAAAAAGATATAGAACTGCTTTTCTTTGTCAAATATTCCCAGTTTTTCTATACACCATTCGTATTTCGCGAGCAGACATATATATCACCAGCCTTGCTTATCATACTAGAGCCAAGAACAAGCATCAAAACTTAAATGTATCCCTAATTCCCATCCATTTCTGATCTTTTTCACTCAAATTCAATGGGACTCCGTTAAACATATACCCATCAGCACTTGCTGTTCCATTATATACTCCGACAATTCCAGGCCACACAACACCAATCTCCGGATCATTCCAAGCCATCCCACCTTCATCGTTAGGATGATAAAAATCATCTACCAAATAGCAGAATTCTGCAACATCAGAAAGAACAAGAAAACCATGCGCAAATCCGCGGGGAATCAAAAACTGATGTTTGTTCTCTTCTGTCAGTAACTCCCCGTGCCATTTCCCATAGGTTTCAGAATCAGAGCGAAGATCCACGACAACATCATATACCTCTCCTTTAATTACGCGAACTAGTTTTGTCTGCGGATACTGTTTCTGAAAATGTAACCCCCTCAGCACACCCTTCGCGCTCTTGCTCTGATTGTGCTGAACGAAATTATACGTAAACCCGGCGGCTTCCATGTCTTTTTGATTATATGTTTCCGTAAAATACCCTCTGTTATCACCATATACCGCAGGTGTAATCAGACATAAACCCTTAATACCATCAAGGTCATATTGCACGTCAATCTTTCCCATCTTAAAGCTGCGCCTCCTTGAGATATCGAGATACTGCATCTTGCCAAGCCGGCAGCGGCGAAAAACCGGATGCACGAATCTTGGACTTGTCTAATCTCGAGTTTTCCGGCCTGGCTGCTTTCGATAGGCCATATTCCGACGTACTTACCGGGATGACCTTTGTTGACAATCCATACTGTCTGTAGATTTCAACGCAGAAGTCATACCAAGAAATATATCCGCCTTCATTTGTAGCGTGATAATATCCGTATTTATCCGTTACAATCATATCTACAAGAAGCTTAGCCAAGTCTAACGTATAGGTCGGTGTTCCTATCTGGTCGTCTACAACACGTACCGAATCATGTGTTTTTCCCACATTGACCATGGTTTTAATAAAGTTTTTGCCGTTTAATCCGAACACCCAAGCAATGCGAACAATAAAGTATTTATCCAAGATTGAAGCTACAGCCAGTTCGCCATCGAGTTTGCTCTGTCCATACACATTCAGAGGAGCATAGCACTTATCATCCGGTTCCCACGGGCGCTCTCCTTTTCCATCAAACACATAATCTGTGGATATATAGAGCATCTTTGCATCTATTCTCTTTACTGCGTCAGCGATGTATTTTGTCCCTAAATGATTAATGCGGTCAACTTTTTCCTTATTCTCTTCATCTTCAGCGGCGTCCACGGCCGTCCATGCCGCGCAATGGATGACGGCATCCGGCTTCAATTCCGCAATTGCCTTCTCGACAGCAGCCCTGTCAGTTATATCCAATTGCGAATAGGAACATCTGGTCACCGCAGATCCATCTGCCACACCCGAGTATTGTTCTGCAATATCTGACCCGATTACTCGATGACCTTTGGCAACTGCTTCATTTACAACATCGTGTCCGAGTTGACCTCCAACTCCTGTAACAAGAATTACCATTTCTTCCAATCAACTCCTTATATCCTTATCTGTCTCCGTACATCTTCTCGTAATACTTCTGATACTCGCCGCTGATTATCTCTTCCCACCAGCTTCGATTATCGAGGTACCACTTTATGGTCTTCTTAATTCCATCTGCAAACTTTGTCTCAGGCAACCATCCAAGTTCATTGTGAATCTTTGTGGGATCAATCGCATAACGGAGGTCGTGTCCTTTTCTGTCTTTCACATATGTGATAAGGGAATCTTCTTTACCAAGTTCTTTAATGATGAGTTTTACAATATCAATGTTCTTCATTTCATTATGACCACCGACATTATAAACCTCTCCGATTCTCCCTTTTCTGACAATCAAGTCTATTGCCTTACAATGATCCTCCACATAAAGCCAATCACGGACATTAAGTCCCTCGCCATACACAGGAAGCGGTTTGTTATTCAAGCAATTAGCAATCATCAAAGGAATCAGCTTTTCCGGAAAATGATATGGTCCATAGTTGTTAGAACACCTGCTGATAGTCACAGGGAGCCCATACGTTCTGTAGTAAGCCATAACCAAAAGGTCTGCTCCTGCCTTCGAGGAACTATATGGGGAACTTGTATGAATCGGGGTGTCCTCAGTGAAAAACAAATCCGGTCTGTCAAGAGGGAGATCCCCATAGACTTCATCCGTCGATACCTGATGATACCTGATATTTCCAAACGTCCTGCACGCATCCATCATTGTAGCCGTACCTATAATATTGGTTTGCAGGAAAATGCCCGGATTCTCAATCGAACGATCCACATGAGATTCTGCCGCAAAATTAATTACCGCATCGGGTTTTTCTTCCTCGAAAAGATTGAATATCCCTTCCCGGTCACAGATGTCCAGTTTGCAGAACCGGAAATATGGGTTATCCATAACAGGAGCTAAAGTGGAAAGATTTCCCGCATAAGTCAATTTGTCAATGCAAACAACTCGATCCTCCGGATGCTCAGCAAGATGGTAGTGAATGAAGTTTCCTCCGATAAAACCAGCTCCGCCTGTCACAAAAATCGTCATAATTAATACCTTACCTTTCCTTCTGCTACTGCCTTAAGATGTGCTCCATAGGGAGATTTCCCATAAGCTTGTGCGCTTTTCATCAATCCGTCACTATCAATCCATCCATTGATAAAAGCGATTTCCTCCGGTGCAGAAATCATTATACTCTGTCTTGTTTCAATTGTCTCAACAAAATTCGCAGCTTCTAACAGCGACGAGAATGTCCCGGTATCAAGCCATGCAAATCCGCGGCCCAACAACTGAACATCAAGCAGCTCGTCTTTAAGATACATCTCATTAAGTGTCGTTATTTCCAATTCTCCTCGTGCAGATGGTTTAACCTGTTCCGCTCGTTCTGCCACTCCGGATGGATAAAAATATAATCCGATGACAGCATAGTTAGACTTTGGATTCTTTGGCTTTTCTTCGATAGACAACGCTCTCCCCGTTTCGTCAAATTCGACAACGCCGAAACGTTCCGGATCATTCACATAGTATCCAAACACCGTCGCTCTTCCGGATTCAGCATCTTCAACCGCAGAGCGGAGCACTCGCTTAAATCCGTTTCCGTACAGCAAATTGTCACCTAAGCACATGGCACAAGCATCATCTCCAATAAAATCCTTTCCAAGAATAAATGCTTGAGCCAACCCATCCGGACTCGGTTGAACACAATAAGAAAGATTGATTCCAAACTGGCTTCCGTCTCCCATCAAAGCTTCCATTCTGGGGGTATCCTCCGGCGTGGAAATAATAAGAATATCTCTTATACCGGCCAGCATAAGTGTCGATAAAGGATAATAAAGCATGGGTTTCGAAAAAACAGGCAATAATTGCTTGCTGGTAACTTTCGTGAGGGGGTAAAGGCGCGTACCGCTTCCTCCCGCTAAAACGATTCCTTTCATAGAAAACCTTCCTTTCAAAAAAAGTTTCTTACTATAGTTTACAGTTCCATCGGACACCTTAGGTAGTCTTGAAAATATCCCAGTTTCATATCCCTAGCGCTATGAATGGCTTCCATCTCATCAATCGGCCAATTGATTCCTATTTCCGAATCATCGAATCGGATTCCCGTATCGGTTTCCGCATCATATTTTCCGTCACATTGATAGAGCATAACCGTATTATCCTCAAGGCTTGCAAAGCCATGTGCGAATCCACGCGGAATATAAAAACTCAAATGATTTTCAGCACTCAATTCATGTGCAACCCATTTCTTATACGTCGGGCTGTCAGGTCTGAGATCTACAATCACATCCCAAACCTTTCCGGCAACAACCGATACCAGTTTGGCCTGAGGATTATGGGTTTGAAAATGGAGTCCGCGAATGACATTCTTCATAGATAGGGAAGCAAACGTTTCATTCAGAGAAAAAGTAATTCCTGAATCCATAAATATATCCTTTTCAAAACTTTTTGTAAATCCCCCGCGATTGTCTCCTGCATGGAAACTACTGATAAGGTACGCCCCCTTCAGTTCTAATTCTTTAAACTCAAAACCAGCCATCAGCCAACCTCTTTAATCCAAGCCACCGTATTTTTGACTCCCTCTGAAAAAGAAATCTCAGGAATGAATCCCGTGTCTTTTTCCACAGAGAAAATATCAAACTCTTTATACGTCAAACTAACGCCATTGAAAGGAAGTTCTCCAAGTCCGATTTTAATGTCCGGATCCACACAATCCCGCAACTCAGCTAGGAAGATTTTCAGCGGTTTAGGCTCTTGGCTTCCGATATAATACGTTCTGTTATTCTTTCCTTTTTCTCCAATAGCGTAAAACGTCTTAGCCGCATCCGATATATAAATAAAGTCATATAGTTGCTCACCAGCGGAGAAAGAGCAATGTTCTCCTTTCAGCATCTTTCTAATACTTGTATTTATCAGTCTCGGACTAAACTCTCCCGGGCCGTATATGTTCGAGATTACAGCGCGGATATACTCGATTCCCAGACTTCCGGCTATCGTTCTTGCCATATAATCTGCGGCAACCTTTGCGGAACAGTATAAAGTGTTTATACCGGGAGTATCATCAGAAGCCATAATTGCTTCTATCTCATACTCCATGATGCTGGAAGCGAAGACAAAACGCTTTATGCCCATCGCTGCACAAGCTCCCACCGTATCGCATGTGTATTGCACGTTTTTCATCTGAACATCCGCGTCCCCTCGCAATGGACCGGCGCTTCCGACCCAGGCAAAATGATACAGTATATCCACATCTCTGTCCGGAATAGTGTCTGCCAGTTTTCCAAAAGCCGACAAATCACTATACACTATGCGAATTCCTTCGATTCCTGCGATACCGGCTATATTCTCATCAGGATGTCGGATAACAGCAATTACCTCAATTCCATGCGCAGATAACTCCTTACATACTGATGTCCCAACAAACCCATTTGCCCCTGTTACAATAGCCTTTTTCATTATTCACTTACCGCCTCAGTAATAACCTTAGCCATATAATCTATCATCAAATCCGTCATTCCGGGATAAACCCCAACCCAAAATGTGTTATTCATGACAAAATCCGTGGATTCCAAATCACCAACCACCCTATATGCGTCTGTTCCCCTGATCTGATCAAACGCAGGATGCTTAATGAGATTTCCGGAAAACAGTAACCTAGTCTGGATATTCCGATCTTCAATATATTTTGTTATCCTGTTTCTTTCTAACCCACTACCCGACTTAACGGAAATCAAGAAACCAAACCATGACGGAACAGAGTTTTCTTCCGGTTCCGGAAGTATTAATCGATCTGATACCGTCTCCAGCGCAGCTCTTAATCGAGCCCAATTATGTCTTCTCCTCTCGATAAAACCGGGGAACTTTTTAAGCTGTTCACATCCAACCGCCGCCTGCATGTCAGTAACCTTAAGATTATACCCGAAATGGCTGTATGTATACTTGTGGTCATATCCGAACGGAAGTTCACCATACTGCCCGTCAAATCGATGGCCGCATACTCCATCATGCCCGGACGGACAAATACAATCCCGCCCCCAATCTCGATAAGACAGGATAAGCCGATGGAGAAGAGCGTTATCTGTATAAACAGCCCCTCCTTCTCCCATCGTCATATGGTGCGGCGGATAAAAAGATGAGGTCCCGATATCCCCCCATGTCCCGGAGTATTTTGTTACGCCGTCAATTGTATACTTCGTTCCGAGGGCATCACAGTTATCTTCCACAAGCCAGAGATTATGGGCGTCACAGAATGCCTTAACCGCCTTAATGTCAAAAGGATTACCGAGAGTATGCGCAATCATAACAGCCTTTGTCTTCTCAGACAATGCTTCTTCCAGTTTCGTCACATCAATGTTATACTGGGGAATCGTCACATCCACAAAAACAGGGATGGCGCCATATTGAATGATTGGTGCAACTGTTGTCGGAAAACCGCACGCGACAGTAATCACCTCATCCCCGCGCTTAATCTGTCTTTCTCCCAGTTCGGGCGCGGTAAGTACTGAGAAAGCGATAAGGTTGGCCGATGATCCGGAGTTTACAAGATGTGCATAGCGTACGCCAATCCAAGATGCAAATTCCCGCTCAAACCGCTCAGAAAAACGCCCTGTAGTAAGCCAAAAATCAAGAGTGGCATCCGTTAATGCCTGCATTTCTCTCTCATCAAAAACTCGCGAAGCATAAGAAATGCGTTCTCCGGGAATGAATTCCTCTTTCTTTTCTTTAAAATCATGATAATACTCTGCCACAAGGGCTTTTATCTGTTCTCTCGCTTCAGCTTCATTATCCCACTTTCCCATTAATCTTATTCTCCTTTCACAGCTAACTCGTATGCGCTGTATCATTTATATTATATATCACTCTGTCTCACTCATTAAGAAACTCAGCAATCTGCCTATCCATTATGTCCCTGACATTTTCTCCCGCCTGCCAGGCTTTCGACCATTCCACAACCTTTTCAACAGCCTTCTCAAGATTCCAATGGGGGGCCCATCCAAAGGTAGTTTTCAATTTTGAACAGTCCAGTTTCAAAAACCTTGCCTCGTGCGGTCCTCCGTCATACTTATTAATCCATTTAAGCCCCTCTCCCCAGTGCTTAACGAACAAATCCACCAAAGCACCTGTCTGAAAACAATCTTTGTCATCCGGCCCAACATTATAGTACGACTGATATTTTATATCTTCATACTGCTTTGCTGCTATCATCAGGTAGACATAAATCGGTTCAAGAACATGTTGATACGGTCTTGTTGAGAAAGGATTACGGACAACAATATCTTCATGTCTTATCGCTGCCCTGATGCAGTCCGGAATAATCCGGTCATTTGCAAAATCCCCCCCACCTATTACATTACCTGCGCGCGCCGTGGAAACTGCCACTCGACCGCCGCTGAAAAAACTGTTCTTATAACTATGCGTTACCAGTTCAGAACATGACTTGGAATTCGAGTAGGGATCAAAGCCATCAAGCGGCTCATTCTCTCGATATCCCCACTCCCATTCTTTATTCTCATATACTTTATCCGTAGTCACATTGAGAAACGAACGAACTGATTCCGTGTGCCTTATTGCCTCACAAACGTTCACTGTACCCATAACGTTAGTACTGTATGTACATACCGGGTCTTTGTAACTATCTCTCACGATCGGTTGCGCCGCCATGTGGATAACAATTTCCGGTTGGTAGGTCGCAAATACATCCAACAAACCATCCAAGTCTCTGACGTCACCCTTGATATGCGTTATCTGTTCTTTTATATTGCAGAAATCAAACAGTCTCGTTTCCTTTTTACTACAACTTGAGTATCCAATAACTTCCGCCCCGGCATTCAAAAGCATCACAGTCATCCAGGTCCCCTTAAACCCTGTGTGTCCGGTCAGCAACACTCTCTTACCCTTATAAAAGTTCAAATTGAAATTCATTTAATCCTCCCAAAGTTTCCATGGTGCCTTTCCGGAATCCCACAGCTTCTCTATCTGCTGCTTCTCTCGTAATGTATCCATACACTGCCAATATCCTTTGTGTACAAATCCCGCAAGTTCTTTTTTCTCAACAAGACGTTTCATCGGTTCCTTTTCGAAAGGAACTTCGTCTCCGTCAATCAAATCAAAAACTGCCGGTTCCATAACCATAAAGCCGATATTAATTAAGTCCCCATCCATATCGGACTTCTCACGGAAAGCAGCAATCAAACCATCTTTTCCCACTTCCACAACACCTTTATTCTGGCCGAAGTTATACATTGACATTGTGCCAATCTTTCCATGAGATTTATGAAAATTAAGCAATTGGGGAATATTGACGTCTCCAACCGCATCCCCGTACGTGAGCATAAATGTCTCATCACCGATGTATTCTTTAATACGCTTCACACGCCCTCCCGTCTGCGTATTAAGCCCTGTATCGACTATTGTCACTTTCCACGGTTCAACATGCTTATTATGAACTATCATCTCATTGTTACCACTCGTATAGTCAAAAGTAACATCTGAGGTGTGAAGATAATAATCTGCGAACCATTCTTTTATTACATGTTGCTTATATCCTGCACAAATAACAAACTCATTAAACCCATAATAAGAATAAGATTTCATAATATGCCACAGTATTGGCATCCCACCGATTTCTATCATGGGTTTTGGTTTGAACGCAGATTCTTCCGAGATACGGGTTCCAAATCCCCCGGCCAAAATTACTGTTTTCATATAAAACTCCTCCGGAAAACAATTAGATTCGTAACGAGTAATACTTTCTTATCACCCTGTATAATACACTGTACTTAACAACATCCGATGTTTTAGAGGCAAACTTCTTATCAAAGTCTTTTCTTAACATCTTGTAAAACATACTGCATAGCCGGCTATGTTTCATGATCTCCTTTAACACAGCAATGCGGTCTTTTCGTATTTGCTCCATCGTAGATTCGTTCAAAGAAGCATTTACCGCCCACAAGTAAGTTCCGGTCTGTTTTTTGCACTTTACAATTTTATGATTTCTGGAAAACCGAGACATCAAGTCCCAATCCGCCGCAATAAAACGATCCGAGTATCCCCCGAACTCCATAACGGAACTTTTCTTCAGTGTTAAACCACATGTGGGCGGTCCGTATATGTTGTCACAAAAAAGATTCGCGGCTAATGGCAGGTTCCTGGGAAAAGCAAAACGAATCATTTTCTTAAATGGGTTCCCCTTTTTCGCCCTATTATCAGCATCTTTGGCATACGGATTACCTATTTGAACAAAGTTCGGCAAAACAGCATCGATATTCGGATGCGTACTGACAATCTCATCGATGCAGCTCAAACAGTCTTCTGTCAACAGATCATCATCGTGGACGAACACAATCCATTCACTCTCCGCAACGACAATACACTGATTCCAATTGTTTATCATGCCCACATTTATACTGTTTTTATAGTATGAGACCCGCGGATCCTTGATTCCTTCCATGAATAGTTCGGTATCATCCCCACGATCCGGATTATTATCCACTACTATAACAGAATAAACTTCTTGGTAGTCTTGCGACAACACACTTTTCATTGTATGTTGCAAGGTTTCAGGTCTTTTATATGTCGGAACAACTATCGTAAACTTGGGACGTTCAATGACAGACTTTTTAATCCGTATTAAATCAGCTTTTCTCTCAATCATTCGATATTCTCTCCGTCCAAACTATGTTCTTCAAACCATCTTCTAACCTTAATCGGAAGAACAATCACTGATAGAATCGTCACCCCAAGAGTTCCCCCAATGATTCCGGATAACCCCATTTTTAGGTAAACCGCAAGAAAAATAGAGAGCGGAATATTCAAGACAGCTTGTATGGCGGCTATCAATGTGCTTAGTTTTACATCGCCAACTCCATTAAGCAGAGTAGCATAATTACATGAATAGTTCATTGCTATAACATATGCCGCCATTAGTCCTAACATCAGAGGATCATAATCCAGATGGTGCTGAAGCCAAATATCCGAGAATGTCGGTAACAGGAAAACCAAGATGCCAACCGCTATGCTCAGGAAAATATTGACAATATTCATCTTTCTGAGTCCGCGTTTCATCCATGAATACTCTTTTCTTTCACAATGAAGAGTAAACGCAGACCACATTGGAGTAATGATTATTCCATTAACCATAATGAACATCTGAAACAATCTATATGCTGTATTATAAGGAGTTACATTTGTAGCACCGAAAAACTTAGAAATAAGTATGTTATCTGTACTATTCATTACTGTCGAACAAATCTGACTTACAAACAACATCAAGCCAAATGAAGTAATCGCTTTAATATACTTTTTCTCATACAAGTTCCACTTGGGTCTTAAAAATCTATACTTTTGAAAAACCCAAACAGAAGTCGCCAGTCTAGTTATAAGTGTTGATCCGCCGAGAATAATACTAATCAATGATAAACTCACCGGAATCGTTTTACTGGCTAACAAAAGCAAAGAAATATTAATAATCTGATCTGCGACGCCAATGCCAGCCGGTATAGCCGCTTTTTGAAGCGCATACAACGCTGTATTTATCAGTCCCAGCCAGAAATTTACACACATAAACGCCATGGTAATCGTAATTGCCAGGTTTGTGTCTTCGCCCTCAATAGAAATATTCAATACCAGACCCAAGTCCAAAACGCGACTAATGATAAAATACAAAGAAAAAATCAGGGCGCAAATCCAAAACATTATTCTATATGCGGTTGAAATCAGTCTTTGCGCCTCTTCTTTGTTATCCTTTACCAGCGCTTCCGTCAATCGGTTACGAAGACCATACCCTATGCCGATATCCGACAGTGTAATCCAGGAAACCAGAGAAGAAATGGTCGCCCACACGCCATATCTTAAATCTCCAAGATAGGCTCTGGAAATCGGAACATACAGAAAAGACAGCACGATTGAGGCCATTTTGAAAATAAAACCGGCCCCTATGTTCTTTAATATATTACTTTGCCTGAATCTATAAATGAGTTTCACGATCCAAAAACTCTCCTATGTAAACCATCCAACGCGCACTTAAAAACATCAACACAGATTCCGCACCACGAATAGTAGTGTCCAACGGCCTTATTAAACCCACCCAACTCATATGAACAGGGTTGCTTCCGAACAACATATCTGTAGTATAAACCGGCGACAAAACGCCTGTTTTCTTTCTTTACATAATCAAATGTCCGCTTCGTTATATGCCCCTGTGAATAAAGACTCTCCAACACTCTGACATATTCGTACGCGAAAGCGTCAAATAAATCATACCGTCCCTTCTTCGTATCGTCTACAGAGATTTCACTCATTAATACTTTATTCACTATTTTATACTTCGTTCCGGTTCGATTGAAGAATACCATATCAATATGGGGAAAGAATCGATTAAATGTCATATTCTTGTCCATCATTTCGAATTCGGTTTTCCACATTGTTGTTCCCGCGGACCAAGATGAATAATAGGATAGTTTCCTGACATATTCATCAAAAGTACCGATTTCAGATACTTCCGGAAGGTTTTTCAGTTCCCCGTTTGAAAAATAGGTCGTGGGTTTATCCTCTGAATTCTCTCTTGCATATTGTATCAGATAATTCAAGGTTCCCGGCAACAATACCATCCGATGGTTAACAAACTTAATCAGACTACCTTTTGCAAGTTTAAATGCTTCAATTTGGTTTTGAAACTGTACGGCCTCCGTTTGTACATATATAAGATTATCGTATCGTTTTTCATATTCGCTCATCAATGCGGCGAACTCGTTTTTTTTGCCATTGTCCGTAACGATAACTTCAAAGTCACTCAAGGGAACCTTATCCGCATAAATACTATCAAGTACCGGAACGACCCACTCAATAACTCCATTTGTAGGTACGCACAAGCTTAACAGAATGTTTGCATCCATCGGCTCACACCTCAAACCATCTTTTGCTTAATCATAAACTCTGCTGTTCTCTGTATCCCGGCTTCCAGACTAATCGGATTCAGTTTTCCATAAGATGCTTCATATCTGGAAATATCCAAATAATTAACGGGAACATCCACCTTTCTTCCGGGAGTATGGATGATGTTCATCTTTACATCAAGTGAAGACGCAATTATGTCCAAGATAGAATTGATACTCGTCCCATATCCACAGCCGAGATTATAAACCTTATACTTTTCTTCTCCCTCAACTATGTTTTTAACTCCTCTGATGGCATCATCAATATAGATAAAATCTCGTACAACCGATCCATCACCATATACTTCTATCGGTTCATGCCTTAATGCTTTATAGGTAAAGGTTGTTACTGCTCCCAGCACGCCGTTCGGTCTTTGATATGGTCCATAGGGATTTGATAAGCGAATGACTCTGTAATCCAAATCGTACAAATAATTGTACAGGTATAACAGCTTTTCAATTGTTAGCTTCTGTATTCCATAAGAAGCTATGGGATTTGTCGGATTATCCTCCGACACCGGACAACAGACTTCTTTCCCATATACAGTGCCTCCCGACGAAAAGAAAACCACTTTCTGGATTCTGTTCTTTACACAAGCATCAAGCAGTTTTGAAGAAAGAACCACGTTTGCCATCAATTCCTGGGAAATATGCTGATTCGATGTTGTCGGTACACTTGTACTTATCAGATGATAAATAACATCCTGTCCGGCTGTCAATTCTTCAAAATCCGTATCAACAGAAAAAGAACTAGCCTTATATGTTACGTTATTAAGTTCTTTCTCCCTAATATGTTTGAAATATCTCAGATCCGTATCTACAACCGTGATCTCATTCTTCTTATCCGCCGCCAAAGAAAATGTGAGATTCGTACCTATGAACCCGGCAGCGCCAAGGACCGTAATTTTCTGACCAAGCGATGTTTTTTCCATTTTCTCCTCTTGCTTTCGATTTACTATCCTCTACTTATTTTTTGGGAAACCAACTATATAACTGTCGGATTTTTTCTATCGGTACACCCTCTATATTTGTATATAAGTCATCCACATGCTCTCTCACAAGGTTCTCCGTCAAAGCCCCATAATCGAGCGTTAGAAGAAAATCAATACTACTCTTTTCAAAGCGGTAACGAATAACCTTCGCCGGGACACCCCCGACAATTGCATATGGCGGGACATCTTTACTCACCACAGCACCGGCAGCAACAACAGCACCTTGACCAATATGCACACCGGATAGAATGGTTGCTCCATACCCCAGCCAAACATCATCATCAATAAGGATATCTCCTTTTCCAATCCCTTCCTTTTCTCCGCTCACGATATATGCTTTAAACGGGAACGTGGACAGGTGATTGAAATCATGCTCCGCACTCAGTAAAAACTGAACACCCGGGCCGATTGAGCAATAGTTCCCAATATGTAATTTGTTCGTGTCATTAAAAACTAAGACGCCGACTTCACCATAAGTGTTATTTCCCACTTGAACACAACTCGCATCAAAAATGTCTCTGGCCGATGTGTTATTGTGTTTGTTTTGCTTCCGCCACTTTCGATTGAACAGCTTTCTTTTAATCTTATATAACACTCCCATCAAGATTCCCTCTTAATCATTCGGCCATTCATTCGTTTGAATCAAAGCCTCTTTCACTGCGTTCAAATATCCATACCCGTTTCTTTCGTCAGGCTCCAAATAGCATCCTTCCGCCCATTCATTCCACGCGTTGATGAATATATAGTCTTTCTTGTACTCATCTCTTGCTTTGGCAATCAGCTTTGTGAAATAGTATTTGAATACCTTGGGATTACTTCCCAGAAAAACATTTGCATCTTTTCCCCGTCTGGGAGTATTGTCCCAATCTGTAAAAAATCCGGGAATAAACTTCTCGGGCATGTCTTTTCGATTAGTTATACTTTTAGCATATTCGACAAAGGACAGCTTATTGATGTTATTGAAAGGATTCAAACGTCTTCCGATCTTGCTTGCATACTTTGAAATCAAAAATGATAAGCGCTGCTTCTTATTCGGCAAACTCCCTGTAAAACCGGGCTCATACATAATCTTATAGTCAATGAACCGGCTGTCGTTTTCCGGGTTTGCATTCCAGCTTGGTCCCTGAATCAGCCATGTCAGCCCGCCCAACCCGTTTTCTATTGCCAACTCATTCCACAATTGAATCATTGTTTCTAATTGAGGAAAAATTTCCGGGCGATAAAAAACAAAGGCAGGTTTTCCGTCAATCCTGATATATCTCTCATCTAAGAAGAATGGTAGCAGGTATTCAAAGTGCTTTCTCCATTCCTGTTCATCTCCGTATTCTTGCGGCATGATAATGCTTTTATTCTTTCCGTCCCAGCTTCTTGTCCATGGTTCATTTGCCCATGAAAGACAAAACGGCATCTTGATGTCGCTGTTCTTCAAGAACAGTTCAACTGGTTTCTCAAGAAGTTGTTTCCCATCCTTAAACCAATAGTGATAGAAGCAAAAACCGTAAATGCCATGCTCTTTCGCTATCTCTACCTGCCACCTTATTGCCTTTTCATCGACTAAGCAATAGTAATTCTCATCTTTCGGAATCCTCGGCTGATAATGATTCCGAAACTGCGGGACGGCTTTTTTTGTATTTGTCCACTCCGTAAAACCTTTTCCCCACCATTCATCATTTTCAGAGAATGAATAAAACTGAGGCAAATAGAACGCGATAAGTTTCATATTTGTTTTCCTTACATATGTCGTTAAAAATTTTTATATTGTATACCAATCCAGAGCCCTTTTCTTCTCTTTATCCGATAATCCCCATATACTTACTCTCTTTTTAATTGAAATCTGGATTAAAAAGAGAAACACCAACACCCATGAAAAACGAATATTGTAAGTTAAAAACATAGTGAAAACGGATAAGAAGAAAATGGTATAACGATTATCTATCTTGCTTCCGCGTTTTACAGCCCTAATCATCCAAACACTCAGCAGAACAAATCCAATCACTCCATAACTAATCAAGTCGGCAATTACCTGGCTCTCGACATCCCACGGCGGCATTCCGACATACTGATCAAACACTCTCATAAACGCGTATCCTGAGCAACCTCCGCCTATTCCAAAGAGAATTTGGAGAATATTCGCGTGACTCGCTATCTTCCCGATTCCGAGATAATATCTCACATGGTAGTATGTGCTGAAATTATCCGCAACGTATACATTGGCCGTTTGGACTCTGGAAAAAACTCTTTCAATCTCCGAAACAGCAAGCGAAATCAACCCGCTCTTAACTGCAACAACAGATGCCGCTATAAGCACAACGGAAAGTGTAATCATCGTTCTTATCTGAACTTTCAGATCTGCTTTTCGAATTCGGAAGAATCCTTCCAATAAAACACAGATAACCACGCCTACCGAGCAAGTCGAACTCTTCGTCAAAAACGCCATTCCTATTATCATAGCTTTCACAAGGAAGTTATCATAAAACATGCAATATGCAGTAACCAGGATAGGAGCATATGCCCCCGGATGCCATGTGAAACCGGATGGTACCAGTTTTCCGAAATGATAATGGCTGGAAGTGTTAACCATTTTCAGGGCTTTGACAAAAATCAGATCATTGATATCCAGACGGAATAGTTTGTCCAATAACACCTGAACATATCCATAAATTACATTTACAAGTAATCCTATTCTAAGTCCGGAAACTATCCTCGCTATCGCAAAACCGGACTCCCTTTGAAGGAAATAATATATGGCAAATAACACAACCGAATAAGCAAAAAAAACAAATGCCTGCCATTTCCATTGGTCCGGGCGGCTAAACAGGATACCGATAATCGTTGAGAAAAGAGTTACGAGAAAAAAAACAATGTATACTCCATCTTGTTTCTTTAATGAATACTTGATCTTTCCGCAATTGTACACTACCACAATCACGATTAAGCCGACACTTAACAAGTATATAAATGACGTTCCCTTTATGAACAGAATGTACATCGGCATCAGGAATCCGTACAGAAACAAATAATATTTATATAGAGCTTTCATACCCCTATCCTACTCGGTTTTCTCTTAAACAAAGAGTAAAGTAAACCATTCCTTAAGTTTAATATACCCATTATGTAAGAAATACCACATTCTGGATAATTTGTTTTTCGTCAGCACCTTATCGATTTGCTTCAATTCTTTATCAAACGGTGATCCGGGAATTCCGGAGATATCCCTTATCTGCGACTCGCATTTTTTCACATGTCTTGATTTGCCGCTAAACGATTCTTTCATGGAACGAAGATATTTCCGAATCTTACCTGCCAATCGTTTATTGTCCGCACCAAGGGTGTTCAATCCATGTTGCCGGTACTTCATGAGCGACTCATTTACATATCCGATGCTGCCAAAACATCGAGCCATTAACATAAACCACCAGTCATGCATAACAATGTGGGTTTCATTTGCATTATCTATTGCAAGATTCAGGCAACTTCTGTTAACACCTATCGTACATCCCGCCGCACAGTTTTCAAATACCAGTTCTTTAAACGAATCATCAACTCCGGCCTGTCTCTTAGAATATGCCATTCCCGATTGCGCTATGAGGTTTAAGTTTCCGTCAACTATTTCCTGATCGCAATAGACCAAATAGGGTTTTGACGGGTTTTCTCCTTCTTTCAAAGCATTTAATTGCTTTTCTATCTTCGTTGGATGCCAATAATCATCCTGATCGCAAAACAAAACATACGGTTCTTCCGTATTGTTTCTTACATAACGCGCCAAAGACATAAAATTCCCAATGGCGCCATGCCCGTCTTTATAATGAACCAACTCAAACTGTTCCGGGTACTTCCGAACAAATTCGTTCACTAACGAAACGGTTCCGTCTTTGGAATCATCATCATGTATGTAACACTTAAAGCTCTGGAATGATTGGTCTTTCAATGATTGTAACTGTTCCGTCACAAATCTCTCACCATTATATGTTGCGAGCAAAACAGCCACTTCTTTCACAGATTCACCCATAGCCAAATAAACCCTTCCCGTATTTAATCGAACCGAGTAATTATATCGTCCAAGGCGTGACAACTGACGCCTTTCCGTCTTTAATGCCCTTCTTTATGGCGCGATAGGTTTCTTTCTTTTTGTCGCTGACCAGCCAACTGTAAACGGAAAATGATAAGAAAAACCCCACATAGGTCTTACAATGATGATTCGAATACCCGATTCCGCCGTATTGCGAATACTTCTTATTCAGGTAGAGAACATTCCGATTCTCATAGTAAATCCTCATCGGATTGACTTTTCGTCTAAACGATAGTTTTTTAATATTCGTGCTATGAAGTAGACTTCCGAGTCGGATAAAAAACTTCTCCGCAAATCTGCATCTTGGTTCTATATTCCCATACTGGTGATCCATGACAATGGAATTAATCCTTACAATCTTATATCCTTTGAGATTGACGCGTTTACAGTAATCATTGTCAACAAGATCAATAAACAGCCACTCATCAAATTTGCCTAATTCTTTCCAAAAAGAAATCCTTGTGCAGCTTCCGGAGGTGTCACACATCTTTACCTCTTCGAATTCAGGCTCCATGACTGCATTCATGTATTTTCTTCTTGAATCTATGTTCTGCGGACAAATTATTGCCACATCTTCCTGCTTCGCTATTTGCCGAAACGCTTCAAGCATATTCGCAGGGACAATTGAGTCCTGATCAAGTGTCAGAACCCACTCAAAGCCAAGCTCGTCGCCCTTTTCCATAATCCCGTTCAAAGCGGCGGCAATCCCATTATTCTGTCCATCCCCGACAAGAATAATGTCCAACTTGCGGTCTTTATTCCAATCTAAGATTTCATCTGTCTCGGTGCCGTTATTATATAGAATTACTACATCTGTCTGCTTCGAAAG
>JAEEGL015540922.1_pt1 | contig 21554 bp, 15 predicted proteins | sample 9134231 | NCBI WGS metagenome assembly JAEEGL01 (sample SAMN16246548, study PRJNA631951) | gut metagenome | biome: gut microbiome; feature: rumen; material: fiber-attached | host: Bos | place: Iran: Karaj | collected 2018-10
CCCTCGCCGCCGTGAGCACCTCAATCAGCTTCTCATTATCCCACGGCTTCACGATGAAATCAAACGCCCCACGCTTCATCCCTTCCACAGCCAGAGCAATATCGGCATAGGCAGTGAAGAGCACCACTTCTACCTCCGGCACCATCTTCTTGATCTCTCCCGCCCAGTACAGGCCTTCGTTGCCGGTATTGATAGAAGTGTTGAAGTTCATATCCAGCAAGACCACATCCGGCCGGAACTGCTCCAGTGAGGACACCAATGTCGACGGCGACGGAATCGTCTTCACCTCCGCAAAGTGCATCGGCAACAGGATTTCCAGCGCCCGGCGAATCCCCAGGTTGTCGTCAACTATCAGAATCTTTCCTTTCTTAGATGCCATAATCCAAATCCAAATGTAGTCAATTATTCCCGCACACGCAAATACAACCCCCGTGCCGTTAAATGTATCTCTCTTAAAATCAGAGCCTTCCGTCAAAATATAAAAAGCGGGATTGTAAAGGAATCATACACTCTTGTAAAGATACTTTACAATTATCCGCTGCAAGGTGAAACTTGCGGCGGATTTTTCCGTATATAAGGTACACAAAGGATTTCTATGAGACAATTAAAGATTACCAAATCCATTACCAACCGCGAGAGCGCCTCGCTCGACAAGTATCTCCAGGAGATCGGCCGCGAGGAACTCGTGAGCCCCGAAGAGGAAGTGGAGCTTGCCCAGCGCATACGCAAAGGCGACCAGGAGGCACTCGAAAAGCTCACCCGCGCCAACCTGCGCTTCGTGGTTTCGGTGGCAAAACAGTACCAGAACCAGGGCCTGAGCCTTCCCGACCTTATCAACGAAGGCAACCTCGGCCTCATCAAGGCAGCCGAGAAATTCGACGAAACCCGCGGATTCAAATTCATCTCCTACGCAGTCTGGTGGATACGCCAGAGCATACTCCAGGCACTTGCCGAGCAGAGCCGTATCGTGCGCCTGCCCCTCAACCAGGTGGGCTCCCTGAACAAGATCAACAAGGCCCTCGGCAAATTCGAGCAGGAATTCGAGCGCCAGCCGTCGGCGGAGGAACTCTCCGAGATGATCGACGTGCCCAAGGACAAGATCGCCGACACCCTCCGCGTCTCCGGCCGCCACGTCAGCGTGGACGACCCCTTCGTGGAAGGCGAGGACAACTCGCTGCTTGACGTGCTCCCCAACGACGACTCCCCGAGCGCCGACAAGGGCCTCACCAACGAGAGCCTCAGCACCGAAATAGAGCGTGCCCTCCAGATCCTCACGCCCCGCGAGCGCGAGATTATCAAGAGCTTCTTCGGCATCGGCTGCCAGGAAATGACCCTGGAAGAGATCGGCGAGCGCCTCGACCTCACCCGCGAGCGTGTGCGCCAGATAAAGGAGAAGGCCATCCGCAAGCTCAAGAAGCCTTCGGCAAGCAAACTTCTCAAATCCTACCTCGGCTGATGACAACTGAACAATTCATAGCGGGGAAGGCCGTAGAAGCCGTAAAGGCTCTTTACGGGGCCGAAGTCCCCGAGAGTCTCATGCAGGTCGGCGTGACCCGCAAGGACTTTGAAGGCGACTACACCCTGGTGGTGTTCCCGCTCCTCCGCACTTCCCGCCAGGCTCCGGCCGCGACGGCGCAGGCGATAGGGGAGTGGCTCACCGCCAACTGCCCGGAAATCAGCGGTTTCAATGCCGTCCAGGGCTTCCTTAACCTCAGCCTGAGCAACATCTACTGGCGCGAGGCGCTTGAGAGCGTGATCGCCGACGCGGACTTCGGACGCCTGCCGCAGACGGGCCGCCGCGTGATGGTGGAGTTCTCGTCGCCCAACACCAACAAGCCCCTGCACCTCGGACACATACGCAACAACCTTCTGGGCGCCTCCGTTTCGGAGCTCCTGAAGGCTGCCGGCGACGAGGTCATAAAGGCCACTCTCGTGAACGACCGCGGCGTGCACATCTGCAAGTCCATGTACGCCTGGGAGAAACTCTTCGACGGAGCCACCCCCGAGAGCACCGGCATCAAGGGCGACCACCTGGTGGGCGACTGCTACGTGGCCTACGCCAAGCTCGAAAAGGAGCATCCGGAGGTCATCGACGACGTCCACAAGATGCTGGTACAGTGGGAGGAAGGTGACCCTGCGGTGCGCAAGCTCTGGGAGACCATGAACGGCTGGGTGTTCGACGGCTTCGAGCAGACCTACAAGGCCCTCGGAATCACCTTCGACCGCACCTACTACGAACACGACACCTACCTGCTCGGCAAGGAGCTCGTGCAGAAGGGGCTCGACATGGGCGTGCTGGTGCGCGACCCCGACGGCTCCGTATGGTGCGACCTCACCGCCGACGGACTCGACCGCAAGCTGCTGCTCCGCTCCGACGGCACCTCCGTGTACATGACGCAGGACCTCGGCACCGCCGAGCGCCGCTTCGCCGAGTACAAGCTCGATTCCCACGTGTACGTGGTGGGCGACGAGCAGAACTACCACTTCCAGGTGCTCAAGCTCGTGCTCAAGAAGCTCGGATTCGACTGGGCCGACCAGATCTTCCACCTCAGCTACGGCATGGTGGAGCTCCCCGAAGGCAAGATGAAGAGCCGCGAGGGCACGGTGGTCGACGCCGACGACCTCATCGAAAAGATGTACCAGGAGGCGAAGGCCACCAGCGAGGAGTCCGGAAAGCTCGAAGGCATACCCGCCGACGAGCGCGAGCGGCTCTACCGCATGATAGGCCTGGGCGCCCTCAAGTACTTCATACTCAAGGTCGATCCCAAGAAGAAGATGCTCTTCAACCCCAAGGAATCCATCGACTTCAACGGCAACACCGGACCCTTCATACAGTACACCCACGCCCGTATCTGCAGCATACTCCGCAAGGCTGCGGAGGCCGGCGTGCAGGCCCGCGTGGCCCCGGAGGCCGTGCTGAGCCCCAAGGAAATCCGCCTGGTCAAGATCATCGGCGGCTATCCGCAGAAGGTGGCCGAGGCCGCCGCGGCATACTCGCCCGCACTCATCGCCAACTTCGCCTACGACCTTGCCAAGGAATTCAACCAGTACTACCATGAGACTCCCGTGCTCAAGGAACCCGATCCCGTGCTGCTCGGCATGCGCCTGGCGCTGATCGACACCCTTGCCGCAACCCTGCGCAAGGCTACAGGCATCCTTGGCATGGAACTTCCCGAACGGATGTGACAAGCGAAGGGGCATATATGTTCCCGACCTCCCTCAAGGAGGTCCAGGCACTCGGGTGGGACTACATAGACGTCATCTTCTTTACCGGCGACGCCTTTGTGGACCATCCGAGTTTCGGTACCGCCTGCATATCCCGCTGGCTCCAGAAGGCCGGCTACCGCGTAGCCGTCGTTCCCCAGCCCAACTGGCGCGACGACCTGCGCGACTTCCGCAAGCTTGGAGCACCGCGCCTATACTTCGCCGTCAATGCCGGAGCCATGGACTCCATGGTCAACCACTACACCGCAGCCAAGCGCCTCCGCCACGACGACGCCTACACCCCCGAGGGCCGCGCCGGACAGCGCCCCGACCGCGCCGTTACAGTCTATTCAAAGATACTCAAGCAGCTCTGGCCCGACGTGCCCGTCGTCATCGGCGGCGTCGAGGCCTCCCTCCGCCGTCTCACACACTACGACTACTGGGACGACCGCCTCATGCCCTCCATCCTCGTCGACTCCGGCGCCGACTGGCTCTGCTACGGCATGGGCGAAAAGCCCATGCTCCAGCTCACCAAAGCCATCGAGAAAGGCTGGTCCCGCCGGCAAATCGAGAAATTGCCCCAATTAGCCTTTTTCCGTAGTGGCAGGAACGTTGGAGCGGAGACTGGCAGGGGCTCTCAGAACCGTGGCCGCCCATGGCCGCGTGAATGGGAGGGGCCCGCTGACGGAGTCAGTGGGAGGGATGAGCAAAGCGAAGTTCTGAGAGCCCCTGCCAGCGTAGCGGATCCGTTCCTGCTTCATTCTTACGAAGAATGCTGTAAAGACAAACGGGCGTTCACGGAGAACTTCCATCATATTGAGATCTACGCCAACATGCTGCATCCGCCGGTGCTGGTGGAGCCGGTTGGCGGGGGATACGTACAGGTCAACCCGACATGCGAGCCGTCCACGACGGAAGAGATGGACTCCTTCTGGGACCTCCCGTTCACCAAACTCCCGCACCCCCGCTACAAGGGCAAACGCATCCCGGCGTACGACATGATCAAAGACAGCATCATCACGCACCGGGGCTGCTTCGGAGGCTGCAACTTCTGCACGATAGCCGCCCACCAGGGCAAATTCATCCAAAGCCGCAGCGAGGAAAGTATACTCAAGGAAGTCCGCAAACTCGCTGCTATGCCCGAATTCCACGGCAACATCTCCGACGTCGGCGCCCCCACCGCCAACATGTACGGCATGACCGGCATGGACCCGAAACGCTGTGAACTCTGCCGCCGCAAATCCTGCCTCTACCCGGCACCCTGCGTCAACCTCGACCGCTCCCACGAGCGCCTCCTGCGCCTCTACGAACGCATCGACTCCGTCAAGGGCGTACGCCATTCGTACATCGGCAGCGGCATACGCTACGACCTCTTCCTGGATGAGAAAGGCTTCGTCGACAAGACCTCCTGCCCCTACCTCGAGACCGTGATGCTCAAGCACACCTCGGGACGCATGAAAGTTGCCCCCGAACACACCTCCGACAAGGTTCTGGGGTACATGGCCAAGCCCTCCTTCCGCCTCTTCGAGCGCCTTCGCAAGGAGTTCGACAGCATCAACCGCCGCAACGGAACCCATGTGGAACTTGTGCCGTATTTCATCTCGTCGCATCCCGGATGCACGATGAAGGACATGCAGGACCTGGCGCATCACCCGGCGCTGAAAGGCATATGGATGGACCAGGTGCAGGACTTCATGCCCACACCCATGACCACCAGTTCAGTCATGTTCTACAGCGGAATAGACCCCAGAACGATGAAGCCCGTTTTCGTCGAGCGTGACCCCGAACGGAAACGAGCCCAGAAATCCCAGTTCTTCAAGAAACGCTAGAACGCCGCGGTGTCGGGATGCGAACCGAAACGGGCTTCGGGAAGACCGGCTATAGCGTCCATATCCTCCTGATCCAGAACGAAATCCGAGATCATGAAGTTCTCGCGTATCCTGTCGGCGTGCACGGATTTGACAAGCGGCAGCACTCCGCGCTGGATTACCCAGCGGAGGATCACCTGCGAAGGCGACTTTCCGAGCCTCGACGCGACGCTGCAGATAAGCGGATCGCTCAACAGGTTGCCGCGTCCGAGCGGGCTCCATGCCTCCACCAGAATACCGTTTGCGTTGCATGCCGCCAGCGTTTCTTCCTGAAGCAGCCCCGGATGGAATTCGATCTGGTCCACCGCCGGAACGATGTTGGCGTTTGCCAGCACCGCCGCCATGTGGTTCGGATAAAAGTTGCTCAGGCCGATTGAACGCACCACCTTCTCGTCCACCAGTCTTTCCATAGCGCGCCATGTGTCGGTGTTGATGCCGTCGGCCCTGTCGCCGAACTGCATGGTGTTGGCTGGCCAGTGGATCAGGTAAAGGTCCAGATAGTCCATGCCGAGGTCTGTCAGCGTCTTCTCGCAGGCTTTCAGCGTTGAGTCGTAGCCGCGCTCGGTGTTCCAGAGTTTGCTGGTCACGAAAAGGTCGCCGCGGGCCTTGCCGCTCTGCCGTATGCCTTCTCCTACGGAGCGCTCGTTGCCGTACACGGCGGCGGTGTCGATATGGGTATAGCCCACCGCGATCGCTTCGCGGACAGCGTTCACGCAGATTTCGCCGTCAGGGGTCTTGAATGTCCCGAATCCGGGAACGGGAATGGTATAACCGTCGTTGAGTTTCATAACGGTCGCTAATATACGCTTTTTTCTTCAAAATTTTGAACTGAAAATGGATGCTTAACTACAGACTTTTCTTATCTTTGAAACAGACTCGGTCGGTACATTTTTTAGATACTGCCATATGAAAAAATACATAGTCCTGTTATCCTTCCTTCTGGTCCTGGCCGGTTGCAAGACCAACTCTGCCTACGTAGACTGGCTCTATGAATCCATGCCGCTTCCGGACAGCCTGATGTACCCGCGCAGCTTCTGGGAGGCCAACGTGGCCAAGACGCTGGAGGTGCGCAAAAACATGCGCTGGCGTGTGCCGGAGCGGGAATTCCGCCACTTCGTGCTGCCCCTGCGCGTGAACAACGAGACTCTGGACGATTTCCGTACGACCTACGCCGACACACTCTGCGCCCGAGTCAAGGGTATGAGGCTGAGCGAGGCCGCGCTGGAAATCAACCACTGGTGCCACGAGCAGGCCAGCTACGAGCCTTCGGACGGGCGCACCAGCGCACCGATGGCCACCGTCCGCAGGGGAGTGGGGCGCTGCGGCGAGGAGTCGGTGCTGGCCGTGGCGGCGCTGCGTGCTGCAGGCATTCCTGCCCGCCAGATCTACACTCCGCGCTGGGCCCACACCGACGACAACCACGCCTGGGTGGAGGTGTTCACCGAGGACGGAAAATGGCATTTCATGGGCGCATGCGAGCCCGCTCCTACGCTCGACAACGCCTGGTTCAACGGCCCCGTGTCGCGCGCCATGCTGCTGCACACGAAGGTCTATGGCAACTATGACGGCCCGGAGGATGTAATACGGCGAACTCCCTGTTACACGGAGATTAACGTTATCCGTAACTATGTTCCGGCGAGGCGTCTGAATGTGACCGTCATGGACGACGGTGCTCCCGTTGAAGGCGCCGCCGTCGAGTTCAAGATATACAACTACGCAGAGTTCTACACGGTGGCCACCTATCAGACCGGCGCCGACGGCACTGCTGCTCTTGACACCGGACTCGGCGACCTGCTGGTATGGGCCCGCAAAGGTGACCGTTTCGGCTTCGCCAGGGCTGATTCGGAGGCTGTGACTGTCTCGCTGGACCATACGCTGGGCGAGCGTTTCAGCGCCGACATCGATATCGTGCCGCCGCCGGAGAATCCCATTCCCACCGGAGCCACTCCGGAGCAGGAGGAGGCGAACAAAATTCGTCTTGCCGCCGAAGATGCCGTGCGCGCATCGCATCCGCATGGCAATCCGGACGCCGACGCGTTCTGCGAGAAGTACGGCGAGCGGGGGCGCAGGCTGCTTGATATGCTCAGCGCCAAGGACCGCGGCGACGTGACCCTCGACGTGTTGGAAGACGCCCTGCTGGTTCAGAGCGATGATCGTGACGTGCTCTCGCCCCGCGTGGGGCTGGAGTCGCTCAGGCCATTCCGCCGGGAAGTGCTGGCATCAGGCATCGCGGATCGCCTGCATTCGCCGGAGGAAGTTGCGAAGTGGGTGCGCGACAGCATACGGCTTGTCGAGGGCCGCAATCCGCAGGGCCTCCGCACGGCTCCGGTAGCCGTCTGGCGCTCCCGCCTCGCCGATCCCCGCGCCCGCGACATCTTCTTCGTAGCCCTCTGCCGTGCCCTCGGATTCCCGTCGCGTATCGATCCGGTGAACGGAAAGGTACAGCCGTCCTTAGTCGAGGCTCCCGCCGGGGCCGGCGTTCAGGCGCAACTGGAGCTGGCTACGCCTCTGTCGTCCAAGCCTGAGTACTACCGGCAATACAGCATCTCCCGGCTGACCCCTGAGGGTACGCAGCTGATGGAATACGAAGAGGACGGCCCGTTCCGGCTGAGCTATGCCCTTGATAGCGGATACTACCTGCTGACCTCCGGAACACGTCTTCAGGACGGTTCCGTACTTGCCCACATGGAGTTTTTCGAACTTGCCGGAGGCGGCAGGACCTTTGTGCCGCTGGTTCTCCGTAAGCAGGAGGGCAAGTTGTCGGTAATCGGCAACTTCGATGCAGAAAGCCTGCTGGGAGCGACAGGGCGTGGCATTTTCCTTCTTGCGATTATGGGAGACCGGAATGACGAACCCACGAATCATGCCTTGCGTGAGCTGGACGCCGCCGCCGAAATCCTCAATGCATGGGGCCGCCCCGTAGTGGTCGTCGGGCCCGCGTGCCCGGAAATACCGGCCAATACGGTCAGGATACCGGATGTTGACGACAGCCTGCTCAATGCCATGGAACAGACCGGAGCGCCCGGCCGCACCCTGCCAGTCATAGCCCTCTGCGACAGCTTCGGCCGCATCTTCTATATTTCCAAAGGTTACAACACCTCACTGGCGGGCGACCTTGCCTCGATCCTTTGACGGATTATTATTATATTTGCCTTATGAAAAAGAATCTCCTAATAGCGTTACTGCTGGCCGTGTGTGTGCAGACGGCCTGGTCCCAGGACAATTACCGTTTCACTGACGCAGCGGTCTTCCCCGTTTACGGCAAGGCCCACAGCGAAGAAGGGCCCCGATACCGCCGCCTTCCCGAAAGGATGAACGGCGTAATCCGCGACAGGCTGTGGAGCCTGGGCACCAATTCCTCCGGCCTGTACATCCGCTTCCGCAGCAACGCACCTGAGATATATGCAAAATGGACCAATACCGGCAACCACATGCCCCATATGACCGACTGCGGCGTGGGCGGGCTGGACCTCTACGCCTGGATCAACGGCAAGTGGCGTTTCGTGGGCTCAGGATTCGAATGGGGAGCCATCAAGGCCGACCACAAGCGCAAGCTGGTGGCCAACATGGAGCCCGTGGAACGCGAATACATGCTTTACCTTGCCCTTTACGACGAGGTCAAGTCCGTTGAACTGGGAGTCCCCGAAGGCTACACGCTCGAGCAACCGAAGCTTGACAGTCCCCGCAGTGACTCTCCCATAGTCATGTACGGAACTTCCATTCTGCAAGGAGGCTGCGCTTCCCGCCCCGGAATGGCGTTCACCAACATCCTTGGCCGCCGCCTGGACCGCACCGTCATCAACCTGGGTTTCAGCGGCAACGCCTTCCTGGACCTGGAGATCGCGGAACTGATGGCCGGCGTGAGCAACCCCGCCGTCTTCGTCCTGGACAACGTGCCCAACTCCAAGCCCGAAAGGATCTATGCCAACGGTGAGAAGTTCTACCGCATCCTCCGCGATGCCCATCCGGACGTTCCCATCGTCTTCGTCGAGGACCCCCTCTTCCCCCACGGCATAGTGGACAAGTCCATCGCCGAGGAGGTCCGTGGCAAGAACGAGGCTCAGGCCGCACTGTTCCAGCGCTTGAAAAATGCCGGCGAGAAGAATATCTACTACCTCTCTTCACAAGGCATGACCCAGCCGGAAGACTATGTTGACGGCGTCCACTTCACCGACAGCGGCATGGTGCACTACGCCGACCTCATCGAACCCCTGCTGGACGCCATTTTATAGCTTCCATGAAACGAGCAGCGCTTGTATTCTTATTGATCCTTGTCTCGGCGGGCCCATGCTTCGCGCAGGGCTATGAAGAGGCAATAAGGCAGGATCCGCACAGGACGGACGGGGCGTACTATGTTTACGACAACGGTTCGCTGCCGGCCCTGACGCCGGTACCAAAGGGATATAAGCCGTTTTATATCAGCCACTTTGCCAGGCACGGAGCTCGTTGCTGCACCAGCGAGTACGACTCAGTGCATGTATGGTTTTCCAAGGCCGTCGGAGCCGGAGTGCTTACCGAAGCCGGCAAGGACTTCCATTCCCGCTACGAGCGGTTCTTCCAAAAGGTGCGGTATCGTGAGGGCAACCTGACGGAAGTGGGGAAGGAGCAGCACCGCTCCATCGCGGCGAATATGTACAGGCGTTTCCCGCAGGTGTTCAAGGGCAGCACTCACGTCGAGGCGGTGTCCACCGAATCTGCGAGGGTGATCATGAGCATGTGGTCGTTCCTCTCCGGCCTTCAGGCGCTGGACAGGAGCCTCGACATCGCCGCCGACGCCTCCGGGCAGTACGCTCCCTGGCTGCAGCCCGCCCTTCCCTCCAACCCCTATTACCGTGGCGGCATACGCATAGGCAGCAAAGGGGAAGAACTGTTGTCCGATTATTTCCGGCAGACCGTTCCATGGGAGGCCATCCTGTCCCGGTTCTTCACCAGCCCCGATGCGGTCAGGGACAGCCTTCATTCCAGTCCGGAACGGCTTATCAGGTATCTCCACGCCGTGGTAGCCGGCACCCGCTGCCTCGAAGATGACCGCGGCTGCTTCGACGATGTGTTTACCGGGGAGGAGGCCTTCCTGGTCTGGAAGGCCGCGTCTGCCCGTACGTTCATGCTTACGGCCAACTTCGACGGCTCTGAAAGCCTGTGCCCGTATTACGCAGGCTTCACTCTGGAGCAGATAATCGAATCCGCCGATGCCGACATCGCGTCCGGCGGAACGCAGCTCCGGCTGCGCTTCGGGCACGATTCCGGCATACTGCCGCTGCTGGCGATACTGGACGTCGACGGCTACGGCCGCAGGACTTCGTCGCCGGAGGAGTCGGTGGCCATTTTACCCAACTACGAAGTGCCTATGGGCTGCTCCGTGCAGTTCATTTTCTACCGAAAACCAGGCAAAGACATATTGGTAAAGGTGCTGCTCAACGAGCGGGAGGCCACGCTGCCCCTCGAGCCTGTTCAGGGCCCCTGCTACAAATGGGAAGATTTCAAGGCGCATTACCTACCGATAATAAAAGCCGCCAAAAACAAGATACTGCAATGAAAAAGACCTTCTTCGTTTTCCTTCTGCTGGCTGCCGGAATGGCAACTCTGCATGCACAGGGAGTTGAATACGTGTACACCGAAGCGACGGACCTTACCATCGTTGGCAAACTGATGCCCGGTAAGACGGCCAACCCGTACCACCGTGTGGATACCACCACGTATAAGGGATTCACCAAGCGCGAAAACCAGCTCGTGCGCATGAGCTCCGGCATGGCCTGCGCCTTCAGGACCAATTCCAGAAGCATCAGCGTCATCACCGGGTACGGCGAGATGGACGATCCCGTGAACACCAACATCATATCCGCCCGCGGCTACGACCTGTATCTGCACGAGGGCGGCGATTGGAAGTGGGCCGCCTCCGGGGTGAACGCACGCAACAAGACAGGCGCCCCGCTGACTCTGGTGAGCGAAATGGACGGCAGCCTCCGCGAATTCCTGCTCTATTTCCCCCTGTACAGCGAGGAATACTCCATCCGGATAGGCGTGGAGAAGGGCGCTTCCCTCGAAGCGATCGAAAACCCGTTCCGCCACCGCATCGCCATCTGGGGCTCCAGCTACACCCACGGCTCCAGCACCAGCCGCGCGGGCATGACCTACCCGGCTCAGTTCTCGCGTGCCACCGGCCTGCAGATGCTGTCGCTTGGCTGCAGCGGCCGCTGCATGCTGCAGGACTACTTCTGCGACGTGCTGGTCGACGTTGACGCCGACGCCTTCGTGTTCGACTCCTTCTCCAACCCTCTGGCTCCCGTGATACGCGAGCGCCTGGTGCCCTTCATCGACAGGATGATAGCCGCTCACCCCGGCAAGCCGCTCATCTTCCAGCAGACCATCTACCGCGAGAAGCGCCGCGTGAACATGAAGGAAGACGACAAGGAGCAGGCCAAGATGGACATGGCCGCAAGCATCTTCAAGGAACTCAAATCGACCCCCGAGGGCCGCAAGAAATACAAGGACGTATACTTCATCATGCCGCAGGCATGCCCCGCCTCGCACGAGGCCACCGTTGACGGAGTGCACCCCGACAACTACGGCTACACCCTCTGGGCCGAGTCGATACGCAAGCCTGTTCTGAAGATACTCCGCAAGTACGGAATCCGATGAAGACCCTCCTGCGCACGGCTGCGGTACTCGCGTTCCTCCTCACCGGCATTGCCGCCATTGCCGGCGAGCCGTATTTCTGCACCTCCAGCGGCCGCAAGCTGTATTACGAACGCTACAAGGCCGGAACGTCCAAGGTAATACAGACCACGGATGTGAATGTCCTCTCCGTCAGGCCGGAGGGGAAGGACCGGAACGTCTATTACTGGATGTCTGTACGCAAGGCCGACGGCCACGAAATGTACGGCGGCCGGCTGGACCTGATGGCGAAGATAAAGTCAAACGGCGACGTGCTGACCGATTTCGGCGGCACCATCAAGTGCGTGGTCAAGAATCACTTCCCCAACGTAAAGATAAGCTCTTCAGGCGACTGGGCGGTGGTGCCGGCCGAAATGAAGGCCGGAGACACCCTGCCCGACGCACACTGTGTGGTGGATGTGGCCGGCGTCCAGTATACGGTGGATCTCACGGACCGCAAGGTCCTGCGGCGGGAGAAACTCACCACATCTGCGGGAACTTTCGACTGTATCGTCGCCCGCGAGCACCGCTTCGAGAACGGTCCCATGCATCACAACGAAATATGGACCGATACCTGGTACGCTCCTGATATTGGCTACGTGCGCCACGACCATTACAACAAAAAACTCCGACTGGAATCGTCGGAGATTTTGGTGCGCGAAGAGCGCTAGAGTCTTCAGCCTTTCGGCTGGCTACCACTGCTCCCAGTGAATGTTCTCCGGCTTCCATTTGTCCTTGGGGGCCGGATTTTCTGCAGGCACGCCCACGGGGATGATGCACAGGGGCACCACGCCCACGGGAATGCCAAGGGCTTCCGCTATGGGCGCTATGCGCTCCTCTGCGGGATAGCCGGCGGTCCATACTGCACCGAGTCCCAGCGCCGTGGCGGCCAGGAGTATGTTCTCGGCTGCAGCGGAACAGTCTTCATACCAGAAGATGTTGGGCTGCTCGGTTTCGGGTGCATCGGGCTGGCCGAAAGGCCTGCGCATGAAAGTTGTCTGTCCGCAGACTACGATTACGGCTCCGGCGGTGTTGAACATCCCGCTTCTGGGGCCTGTGCCGAACACGTTGCCTATCTTCTCCTTGTCGGTGACTACCACGAACCTCCAGGGCTGGACGTTCATTGCGGTGGGGGCTGCCATGCCGGCCTTGAGGATGGTTTCCAGCTGGTCCTTCGACACGGGGTCGCCGGTGAAGCTGCGGATGCTGGTCCTGGCCATGATGACGTCAAGGGCTGCGGGGGCGTTTTCCTGTTCCTTGCAGGAACTCATGAATACGGACGCCAGCAGGGTGGCGATGATAACGATGTGTTTCATATTGTATTGATTATGACGTTCATACTGCAAATATAACAAAAAGCTGCGTTCCGTCAAGCCTTCCGCTGCTCAGCCAGCTGTGCCTGTATGTCCTTCATTTTGGCGGTGGAGAGAGGATAGAAGCACAGGAATACTATGCCGATGAGTGCACCAAGTGCAGGGATGAAGCTCATCATGGCCTTGATTGCACCGAGAGTCTGGGGCGCCTGGACATCCAGTCCCTTGTCGTAACCGAAGACGCCAAGCAACGCCAGCAGCAGGAAGCCGCCGAGCGCTCCTCCGAACTTCTGCGCCATCGACGACGACGAGAAGATAAGTCCGGTGGACGCACCGCCGTGCCTGAGCTCGGAATAGTCGGCGACGTCGGCGAACATGCTCCAGGTGAGGGGTGCGGACACGCCGAACGAGAGCGACACGATGATCTGGAGGGCGAGCAGCACCCACACTCCGGAAGCCGAATGCACGGGCACGAACCAGATGGCGCAGCTGAACACTGTTACCACCGCCAGAGCTGCTATGAACGAGTTGCGCTTGCCTATCTTCTCCGACAGCGGGACTGCCAACGTGACGCCAATCATCTGCGCGATTTCGCCTATGGTGAGATATACTGCGCAGGTGAGTATGATATTGGTATCCAGAATGTTGGCAAAATAGTACGCCGCCGCTCCGCCGCGTATCGAGTTGCATAGCAGCTGGCCTATCGCGGCGCCCAGCAGCAGCCACCAGGGGCCGTTGGTGGCAAGGGCCTTGAGGTCTTTCCTGATGGACGAAGAGCCTGTCGTCTCTTTCTTCTCGATCTTCACGTGCTCGCGGGTGAGCAGGAAACATCCGACGAAAAGCACGGCGCACATTGCCGCCACGACGGCCACCACCAGGGTCCAGCTCATCGGATCTGCGTCGCCTACGCCTTTGATTATTCTTCCCTCAGCGTTTTCCTTGCCTATGATGCTCTTCTCGAATATCCAGAAGATGCCCATGGCGATGAAGCTGCCTATATAGGCGAAGAACATTCGGAAGCTCGAGAAAACGCTCTTCTCCCTGGAGTCGTCGGTCATCACGCCCAGCATGGCCCCGTAAGGCACGTTTACGGCGGTATATGCCGTCATCATGAGTATGTACATGACATACGCATACACGTGCTTGAATCCGTACGATGCGCCCGGCACGTAGAACGAAAGAATGCCTATGACTGCGAAGGGAATGGCCATCCAGAGCAGGTACGGACGGTATTTGCCCCACTTGGTGTCGGTGCGGTCGGCGATGATTCCCATAACCGGGTCGGACACGGCGTCGTACAGTTTGGTGATAAGCAGCAGCGTTGCCGCATGCACAGGCTTGAGGCCGAACACGTCGGAATAAAAGATGGGGAGGTAATAAGAAAAGATCTTCCAGAACATGGACGACGCAAAGTCACCCAGTCCGTAACCTATTTTCTCTGACAGTTTTGCCATAATCTATCTGAATAATGAAAGGACTTGCAGACACATGCGGGCGTTGTGATAAGGGCATTTCCAGAAGCCGGCCTTGGGGTGTTCCGTGTCGATGCTCCCGTCCGGAAGCACTGCCCACCACCATTCTCCGCCTTCCTTGTCCAACAAGCGCTCGCGTATGTAATTCCAACACGCAATGGCGCGGGCGGCGCCTTCCGGGTCGGAATGGTATTTCCACAGCCACAGGTTGCCCACCACGGTCTCGGCCTGCACCCACCACTGGCGGGAATCGTCGCGGCTGCCGTCGGCGAGGAGCTCGTAGCGCATCGATCCGTCGGGCATCAGGCCCTCGTTGCCTGCGCGTCCCATGGCCAGCGCAAACGGTCGCACGCGGCTCACGGCGTCGATGTCCATTATGGCGAAGGCACACTCGAGGGCCAGCCACGAAGTCTCGATGTCGTGCCCGTAGGATACGCCTCCTGGGAGGACGCTCCAGTCGCGGTTGAAGTATAGCCGCAGATGGCCGTCGGGGCCTATGATGCGCGTGCAGACTATGTCCAGGAGCTGTTCTATCGCCGCTTTCAGACCTTCGTCGGGCCATACCCGGTACAGGTTGGCATAGGCTTCCAACAGGTGGAGATGAGAGTTCATGGTCTTGTCCGCGTTGATGTCGTGTTCGCTCAGCGACATGTCGTCGAGAGGGGAGAAGTCGCGTGCCAGTGCCTCCGTGTAACCTCCGTGCTCCTTGTCGGCAAAGAAGGTCTCCACTACCTTGTACAGGTTGATGGCGTTGCGCAGCACGGAGTCGTCCTTGTTCACCTTGTATAGCTCCGAAAGGCCGTAGATGGCGAAACCCTGTGCGTACAGCTGTTTCTTGGAGTCGAGTTTGCGGCCGTCGGAGGTCAGGCTCCAGTAAACCCCGCCGTAACGGTGGTCGCAGAAATGCTGCAGGAACCAGTCGCAGGCGTGCACCGCCGCAATCAGGTATTTGCGGTTGTGAAGTTCCGCGTATGCGGCGGAGAAGGCCCAGATGATGCGGGCGTTGAGTATCACCCCGCGCGGGGCGTCGTAGCGTATGCTCCCGTCGGCATCGGCCTCGCCGTGGAATCCGCCCCGCGGATCCTTCATGGCGAGCCAGTACGGCAGGATGTTGTCGGTCAGGCAACTCCTGACTCCTTCAAGGAATGCTCCGGTATCCATCAGATGTTCGGGGTTTCCCACACCTTGGTCTTGTTGCAGCGTACGATTGCTCCGAGGCCGCCGCAGCTGATGCGGAAGTCGCCCTCTTCAAGGCGCCACTTGCCGTCGGCGCCAACGAACGCTAGCGCGCTGGCGGGAATCTCAACCTTGACGGTTTTGGTCTCGCCGGGCTGGAGCTCGATTTTCTCGAAGGCGCGCAGACGCCTGACGTCGGGAATCAGCGACGCCACGAGGTCGGAACTGAAGAACAGCACCGCCTCCTTGCCGGCACGGTCGCCGGTGTTGGTTACGTCGACGGAGACTTCAAGGGTGTCGCCGGCACCGAAGCTGTCGGCGGAGACCTTCATGTTCGAATAGGCAAACGTAGTGTAGCTAAGGCCGTATCCGAAAGGCCACTGCACGTCCATGACGGCGTCGTAGTTATAGGAGCCTCCCATGGTCTCGCGGTGCTCGGAAACCTTGTAATCGTATGTGTGAAGGGAGTTTATGTGCTTCGAGTAGGTGAAGGGGAGCTTGCCGGAGAAGTTCTCGTCTCCGGCGAGCAGGGCCGCGAGGGCGTCGCCGCCGTAGTTGGACGGCAGCATCACGTCGATGACCGCCTTGGCGAGTGGCTCGATGTCTCCGATCAGGCGGGGACGGCCTTCGTTGAGCACCAGGATGATGGGCTTTCCTGTAAGGGACAGCTGCCATACCAGGTCTTTCTGGTTTTGGGACAGGTTGAGGTCGTCCATGTTGCCGGGAGTCTCGCAGTAGGAGTTCTCACCCACGCAGCACACGATCACATCGGCATTCCTTGCGGCGTTCTTCGCCTTCTGGACACCGTCGGCGTTGTCTTTCTGCCAGTCACTTTCGTCATATACGACTCCTGGCACCCATGTGACCTTGCCGGGGAAACGGGCCTGGAGTGCCTCCACGATGGTATTGTACTGAGGGGCGAATTCGTCGGCGGAACCCTGCCAGCGGTAGCTCCAGCCGCCGTTGAGGGCGCGCAGGCTGTTGGCGTTGGGGCCGCAGACGAGTATGCGTTCGCTGCCCTTGAGAGGCAGGACGCCCTCGTTCTTCAGCAGTACCTCGCTCTCCACCGCGGCGGCGTATGACTCCTTGCCGAAGCGCTCGCAGGCGAAGTCGGGATAGTCGTCTTCCCAGGTGGGGTTGTCGAAGAGGCCGAGGCGCACCTTCAGGCGCAGGATACGGCGCACGGCGTCGTCGATGCGCGACATGGGAATGAGTCCTTCGTTTACGGCCTCCACAAGAACCTCGCAGCATGTGACGTCGTACGGATCCATTATCATGTCTATACCGGCGTTGATGCCGAGGGCCACGGCTTCTTTCTTGTCGGCGGCCACGTGGTCGCGCACGTAGAGGTTGTCGATGTCGGCCCAGTCGGTCACCAGCATGCCGTCCCAGCCAATCTGCTCCTTGGCCCAATCGGTAAGGATAATCTTGTTGGCATGGGTCGGAATGCCGTTGATGGATGCGGAGTTGACCATCGCGGTGAGGGCGCCTGCACGGAAGCAGGCGAGGAACGGAGCGAAGTACTTTTCGCGCAGGTCGTTCTCGGCGATGTATGCCGGGGTGCGGTCCTTGCCGGAGTGCGGTACTCCGTAGCCCATGTAATGCTTGATGGACACGCCAACGTGCTGGAGGTCAATATGATTGGGATCTTCGCCCTGGAGGGCCAGGGTTTCAGTGCGTGCCATCTCTGCCTGCAGATAGGGGTCTTCGCCCCAGCTCTCCCACTGGCGGGGCCAGCGGGGATCGCGGCCGAGGTCCATGACGGGGGAGAACACCCAGGGCACCTGGGCGGCGCGGGTCTCGTAAGCCATGGCTTCGCCCATCATGCGGGCGTATTCGCGGTTGAATGTGGCGCCCAGGTTGATTTCCTGCGGGTACAGGGAGCCCTCGATAAGGTACGAGGCACCGTGTATCATGTCAAGTCCGTAGATGCAGGGTATGCCTATGGCGTCCATGGATTTTTCCTGTATCTGCCTGACCATTTCGGCCGTCTGTTCGCGGGTGTGAGCGGCGTCGTGCATGACGTTCAGGATGGAGCCCACCTTGTACTCTCCGATTATCTTGTCGAGCTTGGCCGGGTCGATGGCCTCGTGGGTGTCGTCTTCGAGGACGGCGATGGTAAGCTGGACCATCTGTCCGGCCTTCTCCTTCAGGGTCATTCCCTTCAGTACTTGTTCGACCTTCGCTTCCACGGCCTTGTCGGACTGGATTGCGGGATTGGCGGCCCGCTTCTGTGAGCAGGCGCTCACGGCAGTAAACATCATTGCAATAATGGCTATGTAGATTATTCTTTTCATATTGTGGTTATTGTGCTTGTTTGCGGGAACGTTTGTGCCAAAGGGCGTTCATCTCTTCAAGGGTCTTGCCCTTGGTCTCGGGCACGAGCTTCCACACGAACACCGCTGCAACGATGCAGATGATGCCGTAGAGCGCGTACGCGAAGAAGTGGCCGAAGCTATCGCCCATCTCGCCCAGCTGCATGTTGTACATGGGCACGAAGGTGCTGGATACTATGAAGTTGAAAATCCACTGGAACGCCACCGCCCATGCCGTTGCGCGGCTGCGGATGGTGTTGGGGAAGATTTCGGATATGTACACCCAGCAGATGGGACCCCAGCTGAACATGAACGCGGCGCTGTACAACATGATGCTGACCACCGGAATCCATGCCGGCATGGCAATCACGTTGCTGAGGGCAACGCCTATGGCACCGATGGCCATGAGAAACGAACCCTGCATCAGGAGAACCTTGCGGCCAACCCTCTCAACGCTGAAAACCGCCACCAGCGTGAACGTGATGTTGATCACGCCCATGATTACCGTAAACAGCATGTTGTTGCTGACACCCATCGATTCGAAGATACGGGGTGCGAAGTACAGTACTGCATTGATGCCTATTATCTGCTGGAACACGCTCAGCATGCAGCCGATGAAGACCACAAGGAAGCCGTAGGCGAAGAGTTTGCCTATCTTCTCGACTGCGGTATCCTTGATTTCCTGGAGGATTTCGCGTGCGCGCTTCTCTCCGTTGATGCGGGCGAGTATGGTCAGGGCCTTGTCGTCACAGCCGTGCAGCGCCAGGTAGCGCGGCGACTCGGGCACGAGCAGGATGAGCAGCGAGAACAGTCCTGCGGGGACGGCCTCGGACACGAACATGCGGCGCCAGCCGACGGCGTTGGTCCACTCCACGATGTTCGGGTCGCTGCTGTGCGACTGGATGATCAGGAAGTTGACGAAGTACACCACCAGCTGTCCGAAGATGATGGCGAACTGGTTCCACGACACCAGCCTGCCGCGCCTGGATGCCGGAGCCATTTCCGCAATGTACATGGGGCATAGCGCGGACGCCAGTCCCACGCCGATGCCGCCTAGGACGCGGTATAGATTGAACGCCACCAGCAGGCCCCTGGACGGAACTCCCTTGGGGAAGAAGAGGAACTCCGGATAAAAGGAACCGAGGGCGCTCAGAAGGAAGAGTATGCCCGCCAGGAACAGCGAACGCCTGCGCCCCAGGCGCGAGGCCAGAATGCCCGAAACCAGGGCTCCGATGATGCAGCCGATAAGCGCGCTGGAGGTGGTGAAGCCGTGCAGGCCGTCGGTATAGGTGAAGTCGGATGCGCCCTGGAAAAAGGCCTGCAGGCCCCGCTCCGCGCCCGAAATCACGGCAGTGTCGTATCCGAACAGCAGGCCGCCGATCACGGCCACCAGCACTATCCTGATAAGATACGCGTAACTGCCTTGTTGTCTGAGTTCCGCCATGTTACTTGCAATAGAGGGCCACTATGGTTTCGTAGAGTTCCTGCTTGCCGGAAATCTGCTTCGGCTCGCCGTTTGCCTTGGCGTAGGCTACCAGTTCTTCGAGGCTCAGTTTGCCGTCCTCGAACTCCTTGCCCTTGCCGCTGTCGAACGATGCGTAGCGCTCCTTCAGCATTGCGGGGATGGGGCTCTCTTCGATGATTGCGGCGGCGTTTGCCAGCGCGCGTGCCATGGCGTCCATCGCACTGATGTGGGCGATGAAGATATCCTCAGGGTCGGTGGAATTGCGGCGCAGCTTGGCGTCGAAGTTCGATCCGCCGGTTCCCAGTCCGCCGTTGCGGATTATCTGCAGCATGGCCTGGGTGAGCTCGAAGTTGTCGATGGGGAACTGGTCGGTGTCCCATCCGTTCTGCGCGTCGCCGCGGTTGGCGTCGATGCTGCCAAGCAGGCCGTTGTCCACTGCCACCGCCAGTTCGTGCTCGAAGGTGTGGCCCGCCAGGGTGGCGTGGTTCACCTCGATGTTTACCTTGAAATCCTTGTCGAGGCCGTTCCTGCGCAGGAAGGCGATAACGGTCTCGGTATCCTGGTCGTACTGGTGCTTGGTAGGCTCCATGGGTTTGGGCTCGATGAGGAAAGTGCCCTTGAATCCGTGGGCGCGGCCATAGTCGCGGGCTGCAGCCAGCATGCGTCCCAGGTGGTCTTTCTCGCGCTGCATCTGAGTGTTGAGCAGGCTTGCATAGCCCTCGCGTCCGCCCCAGAATACGTAATTCTCGCCGCCCAGCTTGATGGTGGCGTCGATGGCGTTCTTGATCTGCACGGCTGCACGGGCCACCACGTCGAAGTCGGGGTTGGTGGCGGCTCCGTTCATGTAACGCTTGTGGCCGAACACGTTGGCGGTGCCCCAGAGGTTCTTGATACCTGTCTCCTTCATCTTCCCGAGCAGGTAGTCGGTTATGATGCCCATGCGCTCCTCATATTCTTCGATGGTTGCGGCCTCCTCTATGAGGTCTACGTCGTGGAAGCAGAAATACTCGATGCCCAGCTTCTGCATCAGCTCGAAGCCGGCGTCGGCCTTGGCTTTCGCGCGCTCTACCGGGCATTCGGGCTCGTCCCACGCATAGTTGCGGGTCTGGCCTCCGAACTGGTCGCCGGACGCCTGGCCGAGGGTGTGCCACCAGGCCACGGCGAAGCGCAGCCAGTCCTTCATCTTCCTGCCGAGGATGATCCTGTCGGGTTCATAGTAATGGAATGCCAGCGGATTCTTGCTCTCCGGGCCTTCGAAGGGAATCTTTCCGATTGTAGGGAAATACTCTTTGGTCATAGCGTTATGGTTTTAAATATGTTTTCCAGTTTTCGAATGCGGCGCGGTATTCTTCCTGCCGCGACGGCTCTATGACGGCCAGGCGCTCCAGGGTGGAGAACGCCTCCGCGGCGGAGAGGTATACTCCTGCGCCTATTCCGGCGCCGCGTGCGGCTCCCACGGATCCGTCGGTGTCGTACAGTTCGATTGTAGCTCCGGAGGCAGCCGCAAGCGCCTCTCCGAAGATTGGCGACAGGAACATGTTTGCCCTGCCGGCATGGATGCGGTCGACCTTCAGGCCCATCTGCTGCATGATTTCGATGCCGTTGCAGAATGCGAACACGATGCCCTCCTGCGCGGCCCGCAGCAGATGCGCACGGCCATGCCTGTTGAAATCCAGGCCGTGTACGCTGCATCCCTTGTCTTGGTTGCAGAGCATGCGCTCGGACCCGTTGCCGAACGGCAGTATGGCCACGCCTGCGCTGCCCACGGGCGCCTGTGCCGCAAAGGCGTTGATCTCGTCATAGGAGAGTTCTGGCGCCACGTTGCGTCGCATCCAGGCGTTAAGGATGCCGGTGCCGTTGATGCACAGCAGCACCCCGAGCCTGGGTTCTGCTGCCGTATGGTTAACGTGGGCGAACGGATTTACGCGCGACAGCGAATCGTGGTTTACCTTGTCTATGATCCCGTAGACCACTCCGGAAGTGCCGGCGGTGGCGGCTATCTCTCCGGGATTCAGCACGTTGAGGCTGAGGGCGTTGTTGGGCTGGTCGCCGGCGCGGTAGCTTACCGGGGTGCCTTCCTGCAGGCC
>JAEEGL015668476.1_pt1 | contig 21554 bp, 10 predicted proteins | sample 9134231 | NCBI WGS metagenome assembly JAEEGL01 (sample SAMN16246548, study PRJNA631951) | gut metagenome | biome: gut microbiome; feature: rumen; material: fiber-attached | host: Bos | place: Iran: Karaj | collected 2018-10
CTTTGGGAAGGATGACCTTTGCAAGCATCATATAGGGATTCTCGTTCATACCAGTACTCTTTGTGTGCAAAGGTACTAACAAATGACGAGAAATAAACAATTAGACTAATTTTTCAACACAGGGTTTTGCAAGTGACCCAACTTTTCCCTCAAATCCTTGCAAGTTTGGGGATAAATGCTTATCTTTGTAACCAAAATGAGGGCTTCTGCGGAGTAGCGTTGCTGTCCGTATGGTAATTCACAACGATTAAGTGGATCATCGGTTATGAAAGAGTAAATCAGACCCAGGCCGCGAGATGAGTCAGACCTGTGGTGACAAAAATCGTCTCTTTTACCCCTCTGTTTATCGGAGGGATGCATGTTATCCATAATTTCTGCAACTTTTTCCTCCGTAGAGCCCTTTTTATATACAACGAACGCCAATGACAACGCTACTTGAATTTGCTACCGATAATGTTCTCACCACTTTGCTCGTGAAAGAACGGGCGAAATATCTGGGCCGTAACCGTAGTGACAAACACGATACGCTTAATAAACGTGACGATCTTTTCGATCTTACCCCTCGAAAGATGCTCAGTCGTATGATGCCACCACGCAAGACGTGGGTACACCCTTCCAATAGGACGCGTAAAGACAATGATGGCAAAGAACAAAAGCTGAGTAGTAGGAAACTTGCAGAGAAAGCCATGCTGCTTACCATCAAACGCGACAGGAGATGTCAGACCGAAGATGGGATCACATACAGTTATCTTAACGAGATGAGCCGTTTTATGGACAGGATCCGTGAACGTCTTACCGCAGATACTATTAAGTTTGATCCTCCCCAGCTGAAGCCCATTTACAAAGATCAGGACGATGAGAACATGGAAGTCACATGTCGCCCTCTCAGCGTTTACTCTCAGCTTGAAGACAAGATCATCATCGCTCTTACCAGCCGCTATCTTACCAAATACTTCGATCGCTATCTCCATGAGAATATACTGTCATATCGTAAAGTCCGCACAATTGGTGGCAAGAAACATTATGTCACCGACTTCAATGATGGCATTCAGAAGATTAAGGCCTTTCTCGAGGCTCACTATGATGATTCTATCTATGCCTTCGATTGCGACATCAAAAAATTTTACGACACTATCCCTCATGAAGTGGTAAAAGCTTGTATCAGCTGTCATCTCAACCAGTCGCAACTAAGCGACCAGGGAAAGGCCCAGGTGCTGAAAGTTGTAGATGCCTATCTCAACAGTTACAACTTCTACACTAATGCAAAAGAGAAATCCGAACAAGACGACAGCGTGTTCTCTAAAGTGCGTCAACGTCTGAAGGATAAAGAAGGGAATTACACATATAAGTTGAAGTGGGTGAAGGAGATCGAAGCCCTCTCTGTTGAAGAACAGTCAGTCTTGGGAGTGTCGCAGGGTGGGGCTCTGTCGTTGCTGGTAGCAAATATCGTGCTCAACGATGTCGATAAAGTCATTACTTTCACCCCTGATGACAATCGTCTGTTTATCCGCTACTGTGACGATATGATCCTGCTTCACACCGATTATAACGAGTGTTGCCGTCTGAAAGATCTCTACACCCGGTCGCTCAAAAAGCATGGTCTTTATTATCATGGTTTCGAGCATGTTACAGCCCCCAATGCTGATGGCGAGAATCCCCGGAAGCATTTCTGGAAAATAAAGAGCCATGAACCGTTCCTATGGGATGATGGCGACGATAATGCCAATCGTTACATAGGTTTCCTAGGCTATGAGATTCGTCGTAATGGCCGCATTCGTCTCCGCAAGAGCAATATCAGCCGTATCGCCGAGAAATTCCGTCGTCAGCAGTATGCTCTCCGCCGATTTCGCAAGAATCATACTACCGAAGAGTTCTTAGAACGTCAAGAAAAGGCGCTTGATAAAATCATGGATAGCATCGACTATTACAAAGGTCTTGATCTGCCCGTGTTCAAGCTCGGGGCCCAATTCAGCTATTTCGAGAAACTAAGGAAGAAGGTCATGAGTAAGCTTCGCATTAAACCTGAAGATGGATAATATAGCCCTTTTCTACTCGCAGATATTTTAATGTCATAAGAGGGTATTTATCTTTTTTTAAGATAGAATTTTTACATTGAATTAATTTTTTTCCTATCTTTGCATTATAAAACTTAAAACAATAACGAAAAGACAATGAATATAGATATTCTCTCATCCGACGATAAATCATCAGAGTACAAAGCAGCAAAGGAACTTGAGTACATGCTGGCTCATTCTGTTTCACAAGATATAGATGGACAGTTGTATATTGCGTCAAACTTAACTTTGAGTGGCCAAAGAGTAAGAGATATAGATATTGCAATTTGGGGTAATCTCTCAAATTATATATTGCCGAATTACTACTCAAATGACGAAAGCAGATATCCAAAGAAAGATTTAGAGGTTCAAAGTTTTTTTGTTGTAATTGAATTAAAAGAAAAATCTATTGACTATTGTTCTCTTGACGGAACTCATATTTGGATTGATTATGGAGGTGAATTTAAAGATGTAACTCACCAAAATGAGAATCAGCGTTATGCGATGAAGACATATCTTCAAAAGTTTTGCCACCTTAATGTCTTTGTCTCAAATTTTATATGGCTTAATTCTGTGACCGACGAGGAACTGGAGGAAATGGCAAATGGCTTTCCTGTTGGAGCTCTCCCATCCTATTTTGGGCTTGAGGATATTATTGAAGTAGTTATTAATCAGGGTATGAAACCTAGGTATGATAACAATAATAAAAAATATTATCTTTCTGTAGGTGAAGATTCTGATAAGTTGAATACAATAACCCAGAAAATGTTTACAAAGCAGAAGGTGCACTCAAAACTTACAAGAAAGAAACTCGAAATACTGGCCAAACAAGACCTTCCTGATATTCTTGAGACTAGAGATGATGATACTGTGTTGATAAATTTGAAAGGAAAAGCAGGAACCGGAAAGACCATTATTTTGCTTAAGGTTGCTTATCAACTTATTAGCCGTGAAAATGATATTTCATGCGCGCTTCTTACATATAATCATGCATTAGTGAATGACATCCGTCGTTTGATGTACTATTTTGATATTAGAGATAATGCTATTGAACCTGGTACATTGCATAGTTTTTTTATGTCATTAATGAAAGATCTTTCTATTGATACTAGCAGAATTATTGGCTATTTCTTTGATCAAAATTATAAAAGATGCCTTGAAGAATTACATAATCGTGTTATCAATGCAAATGATGATGACGCGAAGAAACTTAGGAGGAAGTATAGTTATATTCTGATAGATGAGGCACAAGATTGGCATCCATTTGAGAAAGATATACTTTTAAAGATTTATGGCCCCAGCAGGTTATTTGTTGCTGATGGTGGACGACAGATAGTGAGAAATAATGAATATCTTCAATGGGGAGGTGAAGAGCATCCCTTAGATAAAGGACGAAGGCAAAAAAAATCTCTGGTAAAATTTGTAAATGCTATCGCGGATGAAAAAGAAATCGGCTGGAAACAGAAAGGTGATGGTAGATTAGTAGGTGGTCGAGTAATTATAAGGCGAGACTATGACAAAAATCTTCATTCTCAATTAACAGATTATTGTAAGCAAAATAATTGTGAGAACTATGATATGTTATTCTTAGTACCTCCTCAAATGGTCTTACGTGAGGATAGACATTCTTACTTTAAAGATTTACAGTTGTGGACAGAAAACGGGATTTCTCTGTATGATGGAACAGATGAAAGGTTGCGAGATGAATATCCAATCAAAGTGGAGGAGTGCAGAATGTATCAATATGACTCTTGTCGAGGCTTGGAAGGATGGGTGGTTGTTTGCATGCAGTTTGATGAGTTTATGAAATATAAGAAAGAATATTTTAAAGCCAATTACAAGCCTAATCCGAATATTATCGCAAGTGAAGACGAACAGTTAAATGATTTTCTTTGGATGTGGACAATGCTTCCTTTTACCCGGGCTATTGATACATTAGTCATTACTTTAGAGAACCCAGAAACAGAAACGGGGGAAATGCTAAAGAAAATAGCTGATGCAAATCCCGATATCGTAAGTTGGGAAATTTAGTGTGCCACTGATTGTACTTGCTATAAATTACATTTAAAATCTATAAGATATGGAAATAAAAATTTTAGAAAAACGTCTTTATAATACATCTCTTGAGAGTATTGTCGCAAGGAATTTAAAAGACATGCTTGCAGCTTCTATCCCTGAAGAAATCGAAGGGCAGATCTATATTGCATCAAACTTTAAGCATTTATATGAATTTTTATGGTTGATAGATATAGACATCGTAGTTTGGGGCGAATTCTCAAATTGTATTCTGCCACATTATTATTCTTTAGAGGATAAAGGTCCTAAAAAGGATTTAGTGGTAAAAGATTTCTTAGTCGTGATCGAGTTGAATAGTCTTCCGGCAGACAGAGTTTCATATAAAGACTCTCAGATCTGGGTAAAATACTCAAACGAGACACAGAATGTTACGCACAATATTGATCTTCAGAGAACACATTTGCTAAATACTCTAAATTCAGAGCGCGTTAATGTCGTCGCTTCAAATGCTATTTGGCTTAATTCTGTGACTAAGGAAGAACTGAGTAAAATAACGTCAGGTCAAAATGTTAACGCTCTGCCAAATGAATTCGAATTCAAAGACCTCATCGATGTAATAATCTCCCATGGGACGAAGCCCCAATACGACAAGGAAAATGACTGCTATATCCTTTCTTCAGGTATATCGACAGACGAGTTTGAGTCAGAAATGACCTGTCTTTTGCAAGATATGGGCTTTTATGATGATGACTATTATGATAACGAAGATGATGGTTCAAACGAGGAATACGAAAAGGAATGCGAAAAACAGAGATATGCAGAAGCAGAGGCCAAGGCTAAGGACTATTTCTACAACAAGAAAGCACACATACCCAGATATCTTAGCAGTGGCTGGCTGGAAGGTTTCCCTGATTGCCCAAGCGTGCATGCAATACCTATATCGGATGAGGAATTGGCAGAGATTAAGAAGATTGTCGTATCTGATGTGCTATCCAACGAAGGCTCGAGTAAAAATGACCTCACCTACGAAGAAGCATTAAAACTGGTATCTTTTGACAAAATATACGAGCGTAACAGCCAACTCCACGATTTACTCTATTTGGATTGCATGATAACTCTTGAAGGCCCTGATGGTATGATGAATATGACCGATTCTCATGTCCCATCAGAAATAATTCTCGATTCCCGTGAATATTATTATAGATTCGTTTACGTTGCATTCGACAGCGATAAAGATATTAACCCAATACGCCGAAGCGTTGATATAACATTGACAGATGAAGAGTATATAAAACTTCTTACCCTATATTTATTATCAGATTCTTTCATGTATACATTTAATCAACTTCTTCTGGATGATCAAGAATTAGCTTGCAAAATTAGCGATGATATAGGATGTAAACTTCCTCCCAATAAAGTTCTGACATATTCCATCTTCCTGGATGAAGTAAAAGAAGATGTGAATTCTATTCGTGGAATTGGTCCAACAGTATCAGCCGATGATCTGCCATTCTAAATGACTTAAAACCTGTTTTTTCATATGTATATACACAAATCGATAAAGCAAAAAATCGAAGAATGCCTGGCATTACTTCGCTCAACCAAAAGAGATAAGATCGAGGATCTTATCAATCATATCACTAAGATGGGCTACTTTGAAGCCCCAGGTTCCTTAAGACATCATCGCTTTGTCGGAGGTTTGGTAAGCCACTCGCTCGAAACCTACCATAAGGCTATGCAACTCAGAGAGAAGAAAATCCAAGAGGGCTTTTCTCCAACTGATATGCCAGAAGAAAGCGTGATTATTGCTGCATTGATGCACGATCTTTGCAAGGCAGATACCTTGCGATACAACTCCGAAGTTCGAAAAGCATACGAATGCAAACGAGGTAAAGGACATGGCTCAAGATCAGTACGTCAAGTAGGCTATTCTGGTTTTCATCTGACACCAATAGAAAAGGATGCGATACTTTGGCATATGGGAGGTAAGCGCATCTGCCCTGACAAACAGAAAAGGATTAAGCATTATAGATTAAATCCTTTAAGTGATATTATCCGCAGTGCTGATGGTAAATCTATCGGTGAATCCAAAAGAAGACATCATCCAAAGATAAATTATTAATTTAACTTCAAGTATTAAATATGCCAGTAACAATAGATATAAAAAAATACGGAAATAAAAAAAACGAGAATCAGGCTGCACAAGAACTGAAGCAGCGATTTGAGAATGATTTTCGAGGGAAATCCGTTAAAGGAAGGATTCTCATTGCATCAAGTGTTCAACTCTTTGGAGGGAGCGTACGAGATTTAGACATAGTGGTTCTTGGCAAATTAGAAGGCTACACAACTACTCTTAACACAAAGGTGAGAAATAAGAACAATCTAATATTTGGTCCATCACAAAATAAAATAGACGTTCGTGATTTTTGTTTTATTCTAGAGCTTAAAGACCATGACGCAAGGCATCTCTCGTATGATAATTTTGCACTTTATGCAGAATATGAAGATTCCACTCGTAACGTTACAGAACAAAGTGAAGATCAGAAATATGCTCTCAAAAATTTTATCATCCGAAATTCTAAAAGCAAAGTTCCAACAATAGTTAATTTAATATGGTTAAGACAGGTTGATGATCTATCGCGAATTCCTGGTGCCGAAAACAAGAACATACTTTCTTCTTCGTTTACTTTTGATAATCTTCTTGAGACAGCGATTAATTGTGAAGAGAAGTTTTTGCCAAAAAGTGATGGAGATAAATATATATTATCTTCTTATTCTATAGGTTTCCCAACTATGGAAAAACTATTTGAGTATTTTGGTAAAGAAAAAGAGCGTCTTGGTAATATTACGAGAAAGAAAGTACAACTGATAACCCAAAATGAAATAGACAAAAATATATCAAAGATTGATGCAGACAAGAAAATGGTTGCATTAAGAGGCCTTGCTGGAACAGGTAAAACATCTATGCTATTAAGAATAGCATATAGACTTCAGCAGGAAAAAAATGCAAGATGTTTGATCCTGACATATAACAGAGCTCTTGTTGGTGATATAAAAAGACTTCTCGCTTTTGCAGATGTTAGCGATAGACTGGATGGTAGAACAGCCAATATAGAATCTATGCAAGGCTACTTCTCAAAACTAATGAAAAGTTTTAGTACAGATCTTGATATTCATATTTCAAGTAATAACTTTCAAGGAGATTATAACAAAGGTTTAAATAAGCTAATCGATTATATTTCAGAAAATTTAATAAATGAAGATGATATTAAAGAGAAAAAGAGAAAATGCCCAGAATTGAGTTGGAGTTATATTCTTATAGATGAAGGACAAGACTGGGATGATCGAGAAAAGGCTATAATTATGAAGTTTTATAAAGATGACCATTTGATTGTGGCTGACGGTATTGATCAAATGGTTCGTGGCAATATTCCTCAAAACTGGCTTGCTGACCTTAACAAAGAGCAATTTTCCAAAATTGACAATGAAATCTGTTTGAGACAAAAACAAAGCCTAACGACATTCTCTAATGAATTGGCTTCAAGATTAGGCTTGAAATGGGAAGTAAAGAAAAATGCGCAGGGACTTAAAGGAGGAGAAACCATTGTCCTAAACGATAATCAATTAGATAATCATATCCAAAGAATAGTCAAACAATGCCAAGATGCAGGTAATGAACTTTATGATTTTATGATTCTAGTACCTCCATCTTTAGTAAATAGAGATAAAAATGGACAAGGTCAATACTCTGATGTTGAGAAACTCAAAGATTTGGGTTATGGCGTCTTTGACGGGACAAATGATAGCATAAGGTGTTCATATGGATCAGTAAACCAAATAAGGGTCTATCAATACGATTCTTGTAGGGGACTTGAAGGATGGACTGTAGTCTGTAGGAATTTTGATGAATTCATTGATTATAAATACAATGATTATGTTGTTAATAAAAGGGATGTAGAAGACCCTCTCGTTTTGGACACGTTCGAAGACCGTCAAAAGCTATTCGTAAAGCGATGGGTTATGATGGCTATAACTCGTCCTATTGATACTCTCGTGATAACTATTAACAATTCTAGTAGTAAGATTGCCAACATATTACGTGGCATTGCTGCAGATTTCAATGATTCAATAACTTGTAAAATATAAGGATTATGGATTACATAAAATGGAATGATTTTATTGGAGATTACTTTTTCGGTAATGAACAGAATCTTGGCAAAACAATCTATTTATACATTGATAAAAATCTATTTATAGATCGTTTTAGAGAAATATATTTCACCGATGACAGAGTGGACAATGAAATATGGAGAGACTTTATTGATGCAATAAATTATCCAGTAATTTATACCGATTCTTTTGGGCATCATTTTGATTGTCCATTCTCTGCAAATGAACAATCATATAAAGAGAGATTAGAAAAATTGGTTCGTTGGTATAATCGGAATAACGATCATGCCCAATCTAAATATCCAATATATTTATCATATTTGATAATTCCGATTATGGCAAAATCTCAGTATTTTGCAAATGGAGTAATAGAGGCTGTAAGAACTTTCTTTGAAGATGAAAATAATACTATAATCCATACAGACAGAGATCTAAATGGCGGAGATTATCTCTTAAGGTCCATTTGTTTTACGGAGAATAATGAAGATGGTGGACTTTGGAGACATTTGCATAATTGGTCATTAACCCATGGATACGGAATAACCTTTTATGATTTCAATCCAGCAACTGATGGTAATTGGAGATATGTAAATATGGTCTTGGATCAATGTTTGATAAACGCAAACGAAAAAAGAAGAGCAAGAGAATTATATGATAGAGTCGGACTAAATGTTAATTCCACTTATTCCTTAAGGGATTTTAAGACTCATTTATTGCAGCAACAAAGAAGATTTAGATATTATTTTGATAATCAAACCGTCAATGAGTTAAGAGGAGAACATGCAGATAAACTATTTAAAGTCCTATATAATGATTTTCTAAGTTGGGATGGCAGTTTCGAAGAAGGAGATGATAATAATCACAGAAGCATTCAGTCACATTATATTAGGGTAGGATGCGAAATAGATCGTATCAATAGGAGATTTATAATACAATATCGTCTAAAAGAAAAATTTGACGGGTCGCTGAGGGTTTATTATCATGGAATCGATCAGGAAAGTGTTATTCGTTTAGAACATGGCGAATGGACCACACCTTTGGAAAGTACAAACATAAGGATTATCGAAGGAACAAGACACAGAAATGTGTTCAAGTTTAATCAAAGTAATGTGTATTTGCTTACAAGGGCCAAAGATTTTGAAGGTTGTGTCTTTGTTTCAAGAGACGAATTACTTTTTGAAGGAAATAGGGTATTTTTTATAACACAACAAGAATTAGAACCACTCCACAATCTATCTAAGTTAGACTACACAAATGACGAGGGATTTTACCTTTATCGTTATGATGTAAATCTAAATGATCCGATAGTCTCAGAGGGAGGTCTCCTATACAGATTTGTGGCATCTAATGAGGAGAGAACTGAGAGTAATAATATAACTCTAGAAGGTGGTCTATTTTTAAGCCAACGAGGTACTGGGGTAAGGGGCTATTTAAATGATTTTCTGCCAGTATTGCATGACAGGGATCTCTTAAATGAATTGTTTATTTGTGATTGCAATAACCCCCAAAATAGGCATTCATTATCTGAAGTTGAATGTGATGAGACTGACGATCATAAAACTTGGAATCTTCCAGAAGGATTATCTACAGGGATATATACTGTGGAAAATACCAGGCTTAGGATATCAATAATTAATAGATCTGAGTTGCAGATTCCAATTATTGAAAACCATCCTTATATTAAATGTGATGGAAGTATGAGTTTTGATAAACCCAATGAAATTTGCATGATTGACAATGAAATTACTAGTGATTTTAAAGGTTCATATCCACAAACATATTTATGTCAAGATAATATTAGATTAGCCCCAAGGAATGATGAATATGAATTAACCTGTGGTGACTATTTGGTAGATTGGCTATATTGGAATGGAGAATGTTCGAGAGAGGAATTTATTAAAGCATATCAAGTCCTTCAGGAAAAACAAGAATCTCAAAGGCCGGAATTAAAAAGACTTGCTAAGTATACGACACCCAATGCAGCTCTGAGGTGGTTAGAAAAAGGTGGATATGTAGATGTAATAACAGAAAAAAACAAAATCATTCCTTGCTCCCCTCGGTTTGTTATACTGCCTGTCACCACAGATAGTTGCAACAAATTTAGGTTAATTGGTTGTCGCAGTTTATCGATGCTTAATAGTATTCGAGAAAGATGTAGAAATCATCAAGAAATGTTTAGATTCCAAGTAGAACAAACCAGTGATGATTTCTTAATAGAGAGGCTAACGCCTTCTTCTGTTTTTATTGAAGCAACAGGTTCACTTAAAAATGATTATGGATTACAAAATATAATTAGATATATTTGTCATGAACTTGATATCAAAGAGCCTATTGTAAATTATTTATATCATTTGAACCAATTTGCTCCAAGAATTACGGAATTAGCAGGAGAGTGGAATTCATTTGGTAATAATAATCCTTATTTGGATTGTAAGTGTTATGTGTTTAATGAAAATGTATTTGAATACGATCAATCCAAGTTTTACATCTTGAATGAATTGTTTGATTCTGTTAACGACTTTAGACTTGTTAAAATTTCTCTTTCAACTTATCGCAACGACTTTGTTGTATTGGATGGTATTACACGAAAATATATTAAGGTTAATGACGAATCTCATGCTAAAATGTTCGTGTTGTATATGAATAATCCCAATTGGTGGGGTGGCCGCAATAATATATGCATAAAGAAAGTTAATAATACAGCAACAGGCTATACTGACATTTACGTTGCAAAACGTATTGATTTACCCAAAGCGTTGGTTCGATATTTAAATTATATCTCAATTACTCCTCCGAGAATTAATAATATCCAACTACCTGGTTCTAATTTGAGATATTATGTATATCCAATTCATGATGATTTATATATCAGTCAAATAGTTTCCATGATAAGCCAAAAAACTGGCACTAATTTGAATCCTAATTCTACAACAATTTAAAAGAAGACAATTATGAGAAGTCCTATTGAATCATTTGAAAAAATCAAAGAAGATTTTATTCGCTATTATGATACTGCGTATCATGTAAACATTCCTCAAGTTGAAAAAGAAAGGGACGATCTTCTTAATAAAGATAAAGTCCTTACGCGTGTTCCATATATAGAGCCTATGCCTGAATACGAATCGTTTTCTATCAATGACGAGCAAGTGACATTCGGAAATCTGACAAGAGAGCATTTAGGCTTGACAGATAATGAAATAACAGAAAATCAATGGAATAAGTTCAAAGAATTGGCTTCTATGGGTTTGTTTAATCCCAATTTCCCGCTTTATCTTCATCAGGCAGAAATGCTCAAAGAAGCTCTTAAAGGTAAGAATTGTGTCATTACTTCTGGCACAGGCTCTGGAAAAACAGAATCATTCTTACTGCCGTTATTTGCCCAGTTGGTAAAAGAGATGACAAGATGGGATCCCGTTAATAATAATTATTCTGATTTATCATTACCGGATAAAATCAAACAGGCAAACGACCTTCTTCTTGCTCAAAATCCGAGAACTAATAGAAAATATTTAAATAGGGATGGAGACCTTTGTGCGAGAGGCCATAGTTATATTGCAAGTCCTGATGGAGTCTTGACAGAAAATGCGAGACAACGTCCAGACACTGTTGAAAACAGAAACTCTGCAGTCAGAGCACTTGTTATTTATCCCATGAACGCATTGGTTGAGGACCAGATGCGACGTCTAAGAATTGCTTTGGACAAGCACAGTGTTGTCGCAGACAATAACGCAAGTTGTGGCTATAGAGTGATTGATGAAAGCAGAGAATGGTTCAATAATAATACAGGAGGAAATAGATTGTTTTTTGGGCGTTACAATTCTGCCGCCCCCATTTCTGGAACCCTAAAATATGATGAAGATGACCCAAGTAATGCACCAAGAGTTGATAGATTTTATAATGAGGTAAGAACTATTGATGATAATTATAAAAAGGTTGCAAAGTTTATAGTAAATGATCTTCCAAATGATGAAGAATTCCAGAGCCTTAATCAACAAGGTAAAGAAGAATTGATAAATGACCATTTGACATTCTTTCCTCGTCTTAATGGATCAGAAATGTATTCGAGGCAGGATATGCAATTAACACCGCCAGATATTCTGATAACCAACTTCTCTATGTTGAGTATTACTCTTATGCGAAAAATTGAAGAGGATATTTGGAATCAAACTCGCAATTGGCTTGACGAGAATCGGAATAATGTATTTTATATTATTGTAGATGAGTTACATTTGAATAGAGGTACTGCAGGAACTGAGCAGGCTTATATGCTTAGAATGCTTTATAAACGTTTAGGACGAACTCCTAGGACATCAAATCAGATCAAAATACTTGCTTCAAGTGCCTCCTTAGAAGATAATCCTGAGGGAAGAAGATTTGTTGCAGAATTCTTTGACTTGGACCCTGATTCTGTGAATGATCTTGAACAATTTCGAATTATTCCTGGAACAGAGAAACCCTGTAATGAGGAATGCGACGGTAATCCCCTTTCTTCTGAATTCTTCTGTGCAATATCTAGTGCATGGAGAGATACACGCGAAAGAGGTAGTGATAGGATTACAGAGGCATTTACTCAAAGATGTGCAGACATTGCTCAGAAAACTGATCCTGATATAAATAATAATGATGGAATTAGGGCACTTTTGGAAATCTCTCGTAATTATCACCTAAAAGCTCATTTAGAATCTGCTTTTTCTTTTGAGGGTGCAAAACGTGCGATCCCTGCATACGGAAGACCAGACGATGATAATTACAATAGGGTACTCGCAAACGAATTGTTTGGAGAATTAGATGAAGAAACTCAAAGAGAAGCTATAGACGGCCTATTTATTCTCCGGTCTCTAATGAATGAAGAACCATATAAAAATGAATTTGGAAACTATTTACCACGTTTCCGAAACCATATGTTCTTTCATAATATTCGTGGTTTCTGGGCTTCTTTGGATAATAACGAAATAGACGAACGGTATAGTGCAGAAAATAGGCCATTTGGAAAATTATTCCCTTACCCTGTTGACAGGACACCTAAGGGTAATCGGGCATTAGAAATACTCTATTGTGAGCATTGTGGTGCGTTATTCTTAGGAGGCTATAGAACTCAGATAAAACAAGATGATTTATCTGACGAGACCGAATGGGGTTTACTAGCTGATATGCCTATGTTAGAAAAAGTGCCAACAATGAAATTAGAAGAAGACGTTCTTCGCAGACCATATTCCCAATTTGGGATCTTCTGTCCAGGGAGGAGAGAGAATATGGTTCAACATACAAACCCAAGAACTGGCGAAATAGAGGACACTTCATTAGAGTGGGATGGTGTTCAGAAATTCAATGGAGACGAAGATCCTAATGCACACGCAGAATGGAAGACTGCATTTTTGAATATTAAAAATGGTGAAGTAAGATATGATCGTCCAGATATAATGGATGGGCATATTGAAGGTTTGTTATATCGAGTGACTAGAAGAGGCACTGATGCTGCTATTCCAAATGCTAATGGAGTAATTGGTGAGGAGTATAATTGCATGCCACATACTTGTCCTTGTTGTGGAACAAATTTAAGACCAACCAATAATCGCCAAACTAGGACATCGCCCCTTCGTGGTTTTCATACCGGTATTGCGAAATCAACTCAGATTCTTTCTGATGAATTGATGAAACAGTTGCCAGACCAACCGTCAAAGCATAAATTAGTAGCTTTCTCTGATAGTCGTGAAGGTGCTGCTCAACTGTCGGCAGGTATTGAATTTAATCATTTTAGCGAGGTAGTGCGTCAAATTATCGGTAAAACATATAGAGACGTATTTAATGTTATAGAAATAAAAAGGAATATTCTACATACGCTTCAACAAGATTCTCAGCGGATAATAGATTATCAGGGGACACCAAATCAAGCGATTGCCATGAACATATTTACTGCACTTAATTATGTTAGAATGAATATGGCAAACCTCCCTGTAGAGAACATTCCCGCAGGTCAGTATTTAGAAATAATAGAAAGTGGTACCATACCCCCGATTTCTCTAAACAAACTTCTAATAGGAGAGAATAACCGTTTAGAATTATCTAGTTATCTTAAGGAATTTATCAAACTTGGTATAAATCCTGGAGGTTCTACAAAAAAAGCCGAGAGAGTAGATGACCTTCACTGGTCAGAGTATTTTGATTTTAATCGTTTAGAGTGGAGGAATGACAATTTAAATCGTCATGGAATTAATCAAAATACCCAGAAAGAATTTTCTAAGATCTTGTCTGGAAGACTATTCTATTCTTTTGAGGGCACGGGATTAGGTTATTTTTGCATTAATAGGACTCCAGAATTGGAACAATGGGTTTCAGATAATAGAGGTGTAAATTTGGAAGTAGATGAATTATTTAATATCGCTAATGCATGTATAAGGATATGGATAGATTTATATAAACACGATAAGACCCAAGATGCTTTAGGTGGTGAAAACGGACATGGGCATTATGCTACTAGGTTATCAAGTTGGCCTGCCAAAATAAGAAGATGGTTAGATAATGTCGCTGAATATATGCATGTGGACGGTGACAGTTTAAAACAATTTATTTTTAATCTGTTTAATTCTGATGAAGCTGGTCTAAGATTATTAAATGAGGTTTGGGGAATTCAAATAGGTGCTTTATATTTTCAGTTCTTGTCTCCCTCAGCACCTGTATATTGGAATCCTGTAACAAAAATCCCCCATCTCCATCGTGGTGGTGGTATATGTACTACTGCAGGTAGGAATAGTGTCTATAATGATGATACAAGGGAAAGAATGGTTCTACAACCTGCTATAAAAGAGAATGGCGAGGAATTGCATGTCCAAGATTTGTGGGAAAAGAACTATTTGTCATATTACTCAATGGTAGAAGAACTTGAGCCAAAGAGACTGCATTGCGAGGAAATGACAGGTCAAACAGATGACCAATTTGAGCGGCAAAGAGGCTTCCGCAATATTATTTTAGCAAATCAAATCAAGCAGGTTAAACAAATAGATCTTCTTAGTGTAACAACCACCCTTGAGGTTGGTGTTGATATTGGGTCATTACAATCCGTCCTTTTGGCCGATATGCCTCCTCAACGCTTCAATTATCAGCAGCGAGTTGGTCGAGCTGGTCGAAGAGGGCAGCCTTTCTCATTTGTTTTAACTTTCTGTAGAGATAAGAGCCATGATGGTTTCTATTTTGAGCATCCAATCAAAATAACAGGAGACCCATCTCCAACACCTTTCCTTTCAATGAATCTTGAAACAGGGAATTATGATATTCCCAAAAGAATTATTGCAAAAGAAATACTTAGAGAATTCTTTAGGTATATTAATGGTGATGATATTATTGCTGACAGCATTAATGGCGAATTTGGAATGTTGTCTGAAGATGCAAACAATTGGTCTAATCCGGGAGGAATTCGCGAGGCGTTGATAGATTGGATGGGAACAAATCAAGATGAATGTCTTGCAACTGTAGAATGGATTGTTGGTAGAGATGATATTACCGAACTAAATGATTGGGTAACTATAACAAATGGGTCATGTGGTTTAATTGACAAGATGGATTCCATTTTGAGAAATAAGCTTATTACCACAAACGTGATTTCTGATAAGTTAGCCTCTGGCGGACTCTTGCCTTTGTATGGTATGCCTACAAGTTTAAAGACGTTATTTACTAATTATGATGCGCTGGATGCGAGCCCAATGGATAAAAATAACAAAATCACAAGAGATGCAAGCATCGCTATTTATGAATTTGCACCTGGAGCTCAGAAGACGAAGGATAAAGAGATTCATACAGCCTTGGGCTTTGCACCTGGCTATGGCCAGAATAAACCATTTGAATCAACTTATATATATAAATGTCCTATTTGTAATCATATAATGAGAGGTGATGATCTAAATACGCTTCAGCAAGATCATTGTGAGTTCTGTGGAGTAGAAATAGATCAACATAGAGACAATATTAGTCAGGTCGTGATGCCATATGAATACATGACTTCTTTTATTCCTGCTGATTCTAGGGCTTATGACGATCAGGCTGTATTCACTCAAAGTGCTCCCTCATTGGTCGAAAATGCAAATGGTTCAGATCCTCAGAGGACAGTTCTAAACTCGAAGACTACTTTTGCTGATCAAAGTTATACTTGGCTAATTAATGACAATAACGGAAACTTCTTTAACGGTAGTCTTAAATCGCGTGGGGATGGTGACGAAAGAAAATTTTATTGGGTTTCCAGAAATATAGAAAATAGATTTTGGGGGAATAATGAGACAGGTCCAATTAATAACGTTGATACAAATTCTAATATTAGTATTGCTTGTAATAAAATTACAAATGTAATTAGAATTCGTCTTGACGAACAGAATGAATTCGTAGATACAAATGTTTTCAACAGAGATCCAAACGAACATAATATGCCAGGAAAAGGTACTGCTATAATGGCCGCTTTCTATTCTGCAGCTTTCATTCTACAAAGATCTTTGGCAGATAATCTTGACATTACACCCGATGAGATTGAGATAGCTTCTGTTCAAGAAGTCAATCTGAATGATCTTTCTTCTGCCGAGATCATCATGAATGACCAGTTGGTAAATGGCTCAGGTTTTGTTAGGCAACTATTTGATAGCAAACTAGAAAGAATATTGACAGAGATTAAAACATTAGGAGGTAATGATGGCTTACAAGAAGACCCGTCAAATGACTTCTTGAAGAGTATGTTTACCAAGAATCACATGATGGAATGTAATGACTCTTGTTATAAGTGCTTACGCGTATATCGAAATATGTCATTCCATCCTGTTCTTGACTGGAGGCTTGGTGTTAGCTTATTACGTATGATGGGTAATGTAGATTATTGTTGTGGTGCAGATGCAGGATTGTTCAATTATCCAGAACTGACATACGTTATTGAAGAAAATGGAGAATCTATATTTGTCGATTGGCTTTCTTACGCTAAGCAATTGGCAGAAGAGTTTCAGGTGAATTATTATCCCACTGCAACTGTTCTTAATTCTCAAGATAACAATCAAGGACTCTGGTATCTATCCGTTGGCAGGAAGAAAATTGTCATTGTTCATCCCCTTTGGAATCTAGGTTGCGACAGGGGTGTTGTGGGAAATTGTCTAGCGAACTTTGATCCTAATGATGACATTGTGTTTATTGACACCTTCAACCTCCAGAGACGTCAATCATGGTGTTACATGATGATAGAGAGATAATAACGAAAGAACATGTTAGTAAAGCCGGAGCAGATTATCTACTCTGGCTTTTTTGATATCTTCTAATCATAAATACCAAATTATCCGCTCTTTATTTTGTTTTCTCAATGTTTTTCTCTATCTTTGCACCTTAGAAACTAAAAACATATTGTATGGATAGAAAATCTTTCCCAACTTCCACGCTATTTCATTACCCAATACTTCTGTTATTGGCTGATGGAAAAGAACATACTCAAAAAGAATGTAAGGATAAAGTAATTGCATTTATTGGCATTTCTGAGGAATCTCAAAAAGAGGTTCTTAAAAATGGCACAAATAAGGTGTCTTCTTGGACTTATTTTGCGCTCAGGAATTTGAAAGATGCAAATTTAATCATGACTAAGGCAAAGGGGAGCGGGAAATATTCTATAACGGAAACTGGAAGAAGATTATTATCAATAAAACCCAGTGGCTTTACAGGGGGAACAGGCGAGAGCCTTATGTGTTTGATTAAAAAATTGGGTATAGATCCTCCATCTGAGACAATTAACGTTGTATGTGAAGATACGCCTGATGAGGTTTCTATTCCCGAGAAATCTATAACGGTTAAACTTAGTGACCTGGCAGCTAGTGCCAATGCCACTTTACCAGATGCACTATTAGATGCTGTTAAGCAAATGAAGCCAAAATCATTCGAAATTTTGATAAAGAAACTCTTAATTGCTATGGGATATGGAAAAACTACAGACGATGTCGTTGTAACCCAATATGTAGGAGATAATGGAATTGATGGCTATGTTAGAAAGGACAGGCTTGACATCGAAAAACTATGTGCTTATCAGGCTAAAAGATATACTACAACTAATGTCGGAATAACAGAAATGAATGCTTTAGGTGGATCAATGATTAACTGTGGAACAAATTGTGGAATTTTCGTTACCACAACAGATTTTACATCTTCCGCTAAAAATTATAATCCTAGAGGCTATACGATTATTCGTTTAGACGGAAAGAGTTTAGTTGGTTATCTTATAGAATATGGCATTGGAGTTAAGACAGAAGAAATAGAGGTAAAAACTGTCGATATAGATTTTCTTAACAGTCTTTAATCTCTCTCTCTATTATTTATTAGTGAAAAATGAATCAAAAGAAGAAATATAAATTCATTGATCTATTCGCAGGTTTAGGAGGTTTTCACTTTGCATTGAGTGAATTGGGACATGAATGCGTCTTTGCATCTGAATTGCGAGAAGATCTCAGAACGCTATATCAATTAAATTTTCCTGGTACTAGAATTGAAGGCGACATTACTAAAATTTCACCATCGGATATACCGGCTCATGATATTTTGTGCGCCGGTTTCCCGTGTCAACCCTTCAGCCAAGCAGGGAAACGGCAAGGTTTCAATGATGAAAAAGATCGAGGTAATCTCTTCTATAATATTTGCAGTATAATTGATGAGCATCATCCAAGATTTATCTTATTGGAAAATGTTGCAAATTTAAAGGGACATGATAACGGTAATACATGGGCAACAATTAAACAAATGCTTGAGGATCGTGAATATGAAGTTAGAGAACAAATACTTTCACCACATCAATTTGGCGTTATTCCGCAACACCGAAAGCGTATTTATATAGTATGTGAAAGTCATAAATATGGGAAACTGGAGCATTTCCATTTCCCAGAACCAAATAAAAGAATTACCTGTGACATAAAAAAGATTATAGAAGAAAACGATCCTGATTACATTCCTTTGAAAAAAGAAACTCGCCTACAGATGGAAGTATGGCAAGAGTTTATCGATCTAACCATAAAACATGGTCAGAAAATTCCTCGTTTTCCTATATGGGCTATGGAGTTCGGCGCAAATTATGAGTTCAAGAGTAAAGCTCCTGCATACCAGTCTATAGGAGATTTAAATGGGAAGTGTGGGCATTTAGGAAAGCCAATTGAAGGTAATAATATAAATGATTGTTTAAAATGTCTGCCAGTTTACGCTCAAACTGATAGAAGTGAGGTATTTCCGGAGTGGAAGATTCGGTATATTGAACAAAATAGAGAGTTTTATAAAAATAATAAGAAGTGGCTGGATTCTTGGATGGTAAAAGTTCTGGATTTTGAGAATAGTCATTTAAAGTTGGAATGGAACTGTGGTGATGATGCAGATCCCACTCTTTATGATAAGATCATTCAATTTAGAGCTTCTGGGATTAGAGTCAAATTACCTACTTTTTCACCTGCGCTAAATTTAGTGGGGACTCAAATACCAATATTACCTTGGGTCAAATTACCAAAAGAAACATTGAAACCAGGTGATCCTGACGTTGGAAGATATTTGACACGATGGGAAGCTGCGAAGTTGCAAGGTATGAAGAAATTGAAATTCGGTGATCTGTCATCTACTCGATCTTTTGAAACTTTAGGAAATGCCGTAAATGTTACGGTCGTAAAACATATTGCTAAAAATCTGATAACATAATGAATAAAGTATCAATTGCAACAAAACCTCTCGTCTACTCAACATTTCGCTATATTAGAGACCTTGCTTTAGCAACTCTTTTTAACAATACCGTCTTTTAATACAATTTCATTATAACTCATTTCTATAATCTGAATATAACGTTGATAAATTATCTCCATTGACGTCGATCAAAGGATTATAATCATCACATAGAAGCTTCTCAGGGGTGGCTTCTTTTATTCTTTCTGAAACAATTTTCGTCAATCTTTCTTCTATCCACCACATCAAAGGATAATCAAAATCGTCAGATCCAAGAGGGCTGTCTCTATTGTAATGATGATATAGAGACCACATTAGATCATGTTGCTCCCTGTGGAGATAGCGTTGGATATCTTCATTTGTTGCCTTTTTTGTAAGGTATACCTTGGGAATCAGTTCGTCAGGGATTTCACATACATAGTCGAATGTGCTCAGATTTACACAAGGGGCATAGATGTCAATTAATAGTTCCGGGTCTGCCTGACGTAAATCATCATATTTGTCCTCCTCAACCTTCTTAATATAACCATTATTTAATCCATCAATGAGTAATTCAACAAAGACCTTAGGGAAGATTGTTTCTACGAATTTGTCATAAAGAGGGAAATCTTCACCGTTTTCTGACATACATATACCTCTATTTTCAAGTAACGGCAGAAGTCCACAATCCAGATCGGCCTCAGGGGCTACCAGGTCCATTATCTCCTTCTTCTCAGAGTATGAAAGATCAATTTCGACATCAAATTCTATACCTATATCTTCAAAGTCTTGTTGTATTATTATATGAAACTTCATTTGATAGTTAGTTATTGATTTTGCCTACAAAATTAGACTTTTTTCCTGAAACTAACAAAATAATAAGGAAAATTTGCAAGAAAACTATCTTTATTGACACAAAGGACTATAATATACGATGCCACATATTGGTGAAATAAATATGGTAGGGAGCGCCTATTATTAAATAATGTGTAAAAATATGCTTTGTTGTGAGTTATCTCAAAGATTATTTGTATCTTTGCAGACTAAAGAAATAGAGTAGAAAATATGAACAGAACATATATATCACTTTTCAGTTGCGCTGGCGTAGGTTGCTACGGATTCAAAATGCAGGGTTTTGAATGCGTAGCATCTAATGAATTGCTGGCACCACGCATAGAGGTTCAGAAATGCAATCATAAATGTAAATACGAAAGTGGCTACATTTGTGGAGATGCCACTAAGCCTGAAACTCATCAGCGTATCTACGACGAGATAGCGATGTGGAAAGAAAAAGAAGGATTAGAACAGGTTGATGTTGTTTTTGCAACACCTCCTTGTCAGGGAATGTCAACGGCTAATTACAAGAAGACAGACCATGAGCAGATAAGAAACTCTCTTGTTGTAGAGGCAATAAAATTAATTAAGGGTATTCATCCTAAAGTTTTTGTATTTGAGAATGTACGTGCTTTCATGAAATCAATCTGCACAGACTTGTCAGGAGATGACATGCTAATTAAGGAAAGCATCTACAAAAACCTGTCTGAAGACTATAATATTTATTGGAAGGTTATCAATTTCAAGGATTACGGAGTGCCTTCGAGTCGTCCGCGTACTATCGTTATTGGTACTAGCAAGGAA
>JAEEGL010440289.1_pt1 | contig 21553 bp, 21 predicted proteins | sample 9134231 | NCBI WGS metagenome assembly JAEEGL01 (sample SAMN16246548, study PRJNA631951) | gut metagenome | biome: gut microbiome; feature: rumen; material: fiber-attached | host: Bos | place: Iran: Karaj | collected 2018-10
AAAGTTAGCTTGATCATCCCGTCTTTTACCGGCAGGTCCGGCCGAACCGGGGTGACCAGACGCATATCGGGATGACGGTCCATGAGGCCGAGCACCTGCTGCTCGTCTTCTTCTTCCGCAAAGGTACAGGTCGCGTATAAAAGCCGGCCTCCCGGCATCAGACAGCGGTAGGCCTCCTCCAGAACGGCTCTCTGCCTTTCGGCATTCAGCCGGATATTGTTTTCGTTGTATTCTTCCCGGATCTCCGGATATTTGCGCACCATGCCCTCACCTGAACAGGGCGCGTCCACGATCACGAGGTCCGCCTTTCCCTGCAGCTTTTCCGCGATCTTCGCGGTCGGCAGCGAGGTAACGGCGGCGTTGCTGAAACCGAGACGCTCGAGATTGGAGGACAGGATCTGGGCACGGCTGTAATTCACATCATTGGCGATCAGCCTTGCCTCCGGAGAGATACGCGACAGCAGGCCGCAGCTCTTGCCTCCGGGAGCGGCACAAAGATCGACAGCCAGCGAAACGTCCGGATCGATCAGGGTGACCGGCATGCCGGCGCTCGGTTCCTGACTGTAGATCAGTCCAAGTTCGAAAGCTTTGGTCTTGCCGATATTGGCGCAGTCATGATAGAAGAGATCCGGACTGTACGGATACTCTTTCCGGGGGAAATCGCAGAGCGAAAGGATCTCCTCCGCGGAGCCCTTTCTGCGGTTGATGAAAAATCCCTGGGTCGGCGCTTCTTCTGCCAGTCTCAGCAGTTCATCCGCCTTCTCCGGGAAAGTCCGGCGCATCGCATCCTCAAAATTCATGGATGGTCTCCGTCATCGAAGAAACGTTCTCGCGGTCTTTCCGCAGCTGGTCCTGCAGTTCCCCGAGATCCGCAAAACGCATTTCCTCACGCAGTTTTTTCAAAAAGTACAGACGGATCTTCTCGCCGTAGAGATCCCCTTCAAAGCCAAGCAGATGGGCTTCGAGATGCAGCGCCGTGCTGTCGCTGACCGTGGGATTGCTGCCGAGATTGATCATCGCTTTGTAAAGACTTCCGTTCGCTTCCGCGTAGCCCGCATAGACGCCGGTCTTAAGAAGAACGAGCTGCGGATCAAGTTCTGTATTGACGGTCGGAAAACCCATCCTGCGGCCGTTCTGCAGGCCGTGGATGACCTTTCCTTCGAGATTATAGGTATAGCCGAGGAAACGGTTCGCCTGACCGATCTCCCCTTCTTCCAGAAAATACTTGACCGCGGTCGAGGAGATCTTCTGGCCGTCCTCGCTGATCTCGCCGACGATCCGCACTTCAAAAGGACGGTCTTCTGCTTCTTTCAGCGACAGAGCATTCCCGCTGCCTTTGTATCCGTAGCGGAAATCGAAACCGCAGACCAGGGTCTCCAGCTGAAGCCTGTATAAGAAGTCCTTCAGGAAATCTTCCGCCGGCATGGCGGCGATCTCCCTGTCGAACGGGATCAGATAGACCTGATCGACACCGGCTTTTTCCAGCATCGCAAAAAGGCTGTCCCGGGAAAGGATCTGTTTCTGTTTCTTCCCGCTGATCACCTCCAACGGATCGCGGTCGAGCGTGATGACGGCTTTTCCGCATCCGTGCTCAGAAGCCGCTTTCAGCATCTCCTTCAGCAGTTCCTGATGGCCGCGGTGCAGACCGTCGAAATAGCCGATGCAGGCGCAGCTCCTGTTGTTTACTTCCGGATCGCGCCGCGGATCGAGTCGCAGGATGCGCATCAGAAAAGCCCCCTTACAGAGCGGAACAGACCGTCGTCCGCGCTTCTTTCGTAGACCGCCAGCGGTTCTTCATTCTCATAGAGATAGACTCTGTCAGCGTCGCAGGAAAGCTGCAGCGGCTTGCCGCTGCGGATATCCTCCGGTCTTTCCGCTTCGAGCGAAAAATACCGGGCTTTCAGAAGATCGTGCAGGGAATGCAGATGATAATCTCCCTTCACCACTTCCTCATAGGGATCGCACATATCGATCGTGACGCTGCCGGTGCGGGTGCGCTCCAGATCCTTCAGGGTCGCCAGATTCCCCGTTTTCGCGAAGATATCGCGGGCCAGCGAACGGATATAGGTGCCGCTGCTTACCGCGCAGCGCAGGACGATCTCGTTCTCTTTCATTTCCAGCAGCTCCAGCTCGCGGATCTCGACCTCCCGTTCCGGGATCTCGACCTCCTTGCCTTCACGCTGATATTCATATAAACGTTTTCCTTTGATCCGGATCGCGCTCGTCAGCGGCGGCATCTGTTTCTGCACGCCGAGGAAAGAGGAAAGGACTTCCTCCAGCTCCTGCCCGGTAAACGGCACGATCTTTCTTTCTTCCGTGATCTTTCCGTCGATATCCAGCGTATCGGTCTCATACCCCAGTTCGACCGTCGCGATGTATTCCTTATCGACTCCCGTCAGGAACTGGTTTGCCTTCGTCGCCTTGTCGAGCAGGACGACCATGACTCCGGTGGCATTGGGATCAAGCGTCCCGGTATGGCCGATCGAGCGTGTGCCAAAAACCGGACGCATATCCTTGCACAGGGCAAAGCTCGTCATTCCCTTCGGTTTATTGATAAATAAAACGTTCTGCATGGAACATATTATACCTTGTTTTTGAGGTTCTTTATACTAAAATTGTCTTATGAACAGCATGAAGCACATCCTCGGACAGATGCGCCGGGCAGACCACGATTATCATCTGATCGAAGACGGCGACAGGATCGCGGTCGGTCTTTCCGGCGGAAAGGATTCCTCGCTTCTGATCTACAGTCTGTATATCTACCAGAAACTGGCGGAAAAAAGCCTGGGCAAGCGTTTCGAGATCCTCGGGATCCACATCGACCTGAATTTCGGCGAAGAGGATTTCACGCCGCTCTGGAGCTTCCTTGACCGCTATCAGATCCCCTATGTCGCGGAAAAAAGCCGTATCGCGGACATCCTCGGTCTCTACCTGAAAGACGGCAAAGTGCAGTGCAGCCGCTGTTCACAGCTGAAAAAAGGCGCGGTCATCAAGACTGCCAAGGAAAACGGCTGCAATAAGATCGCCTACGGTCATCATGCGGATGACGCGATCGAGACCCTGCTGCTGAATATGATCTACGGCGCCAAGATCGCCTCTTTCGAACCGAATATGTATCTCTCCAGAGAAGACATCCGGCTGATCCGGCCGTTCATCTACTGCGAGGAACGGGATATCTTAAAAACAGCGAAAGCTCTTGAGCTTCCGCGGCTGGGCAGCGGCTGTCCGATGGACGGCGTCACGAAGCGCAGCGAGATGAAGGAACTGCTGAAACAGATCGAACATGACTATCCCGGCGCCAAAAAGAATCTTCTGACTTCGCTGACGAATACCGCGCAGGCGGCGCTGTGGCAGCGAAGCGAAGAGGACGATCCGGAATGAGCTTTCCGCCGGTGCGGAGGCTTTTTTTATAGAAAAAGTCTTCCTTCCGGAAGACTTCTGAATGATCGTTTTGCTGTAGGATCACTTATGCAGGCTGACGGTGAAGGTCTGCATGTCGCTGCGGATATAGGAGATGCTGTGGGCAATGACATTGCCCTTTTCATTATAGAAATCGCATTCCAGCAGGAAGAGAGCCACCTCCTCCGGCATATTCAGCATCTTGCGGATCTTGGAAAAGCCCTTGACGATCCGGAGCGACTGCGTCATCTTCGTGAGATCGATCCCGTAGAAGGACATGATGTCGCGGAACGTGAAGACCGAGGAATTGACCGAATCCAGGGAAGGCAGCACTTTCTTGGGAATGAAGAACTCCTCGATCGAAGTCGCAGCGCTGTTGATCGTATGCAGCTGCCGGATATAGTAGATCCCGTCCTCCAGTTCGAGACCGAACAGATTGGCGTATTTGTTGCCGGCTTCTCTCTCCGTCTTCTGCAGTTCCTTGATCGATAGTCTGGTATCGTTCTTGAAGGAGTCGCTGACAAAGCCGGCATGTTCCTCGATTGAGATCTCGTTCTTCTTGCCGACGACGAAAACGCCTTTGCCCTGGACCCGGCGCAGCAGGCCCTCGTTGACCAGGGCGTCGACGGCATTGCGGATCGTAAGCCGGTTCAGCCCGAAGGTCTCGGCCAGTTTGTTTTCCGAAGGGATCGCCGTTCCCGGCATGTATTCCCCTTCTTCGATCTTATTGCGGATCAGCTCGCGAAGCTGAAGATAGATCGGCATCTTGTATTCTGCTTTTGCCATAGTCTCCTCAGCTTTCTATCGTACACACGAAGGTGAATTTATCGGAACGGATCAGCTGCTTGTAGAACATGACGGTCTGCTTGTTCTGGTCCAGCGCGACACCGGAGGCAAAGAACAGCGGAGCGCCGCTTTCGATATCCAGGATCTCGGCTTCCGCTTCCGTAGCGTAGGCGACGCTGATCTGCTCAGTACCGGAGGTTTCGACCGTATCGTAATGTTCTTCGAAGATCGGATCCATCGACGCGTTTTCATTGTAATAATCCGTGAAGCCGGGATAGCGTTCGACAGCCATATAGGTCGTTTCGATCGTGCAGGGCACGCCGTCCACCTTGCGGCATTTGATGATCTCGTACACTTTCGTGCCCAGCCGCACCCGCAGTTTCCTGGAGATCTGCTTGCTGGCTTCGATCACGTTCGTTGAAAGGATCTCTTTCGTGAGCGTATGTCCCTGGTCGAGCAGGTCACGGACCATCGCGACGACGCCGGCCATATCACGCAGATAATGGGGTTCCGCCACATAGACGCCTTTGTTCGGAACGCGGTAAAGGACGCCGTTCTCGACAAGTTCATCCACAGCCTGGCGGAGCGTCGAGCGGCTGATATTCCAAAACTCGCACAGATCCTTTTCGCAGGGGATCCTGGTATGCGCTTTTACACGGTTTACTTTGATGAAATCCTCGATCTTTTCGATTGCTTCCATCCCGGGGGAGATCTTAACTGCTGCCATGTTCAATAGTCCTTGTGGCTGTTTGCCACTTTACAATATTATATAGGTAAAGGAAGAAAAAAAGGAAATGCATATGAAGAAGATAACCCTGAATGACTTTGCCGTCATGACCCCTTCCTACCAGCAATACTCATTTGACTACGTCCTGGACTCGCTGCAGAAGATCGGCATCCGGAATATCGACTTTTGGGGCGGTATCCCGCATTTTTACCGTTTCGACTACACCGATGAAGGAGCCGCCGCGTTCCTGAAGGAACTGCGGCAGAAAGCCGAAGACCGCGGCATGAAGTTCGTCATCTACACGCCGGAGACCCTGGCGTATCCTTACAGTATCGCCGATTCCAACAGGAAGACCGTGCAGCGAACGATCGACTTCTTCTCGATGAGCATGGATGACGCGCTCACGCTCGGCACCGACCGTCTTTTCATCAATACCGGCACCGGTCTGCGCGACCTGCCCAGACAGCAGAGCATGGATATCTGCATCGACGCGATCGCCCGCATCTGCGCGGAAGCGGAGAAGAAAGGCATCACGATGATGCTGGAACAGCTGCAGCCCTACGAAAGCAATCTCTGCACGACGATCGGAGACATCGAAACGATCCTGAAGGCTGTGGATTCCCCGGCTCTGAAGGTCTGCGTCGACCTCGTGGCGATGGACGTCGCCGGGGAGACGCTCGAGCAGTATTTCGAACGCTTCGGCGAGGAAAAGATCGGCTTCATCCACTTCTCCGATGCCCATCACGAGATCTGCGGAACCGGAAATCTGCCTCTGAAAGAATATATCGAGACACTGGAAAGACATGATTACAGTTCGATCGTCGACCTCGAGATCAACGACTCGATCTACTGGTTCGATCCCCATGCCGCCCATAAGCAGACAGTCGACTATCTGCGCACCTTCATCCCGGAACGATAAGGGCAGATCCTCTGAAAGAACAGCGGCTGCAGTTCAGATCTGCAGCCGCTTTTATTATCCTTACTCGCCTTCAATGATGATGCTGACGGTCCGCTGCGAGGGTCCGTCGTATTCGCAGAACCAGATATCCTGGGCTCCGCCGGCAACAAGTTTGCCGTCGATGATCGGAAAATGACAGTGGTTCCCGGTCAGCAGCGCCTTGAGATGCCCGGTCGGATTGCCGCCGGTGCTGCCGTAATCCGGCAGCATATGGCAGTGCGAATACGGAGCATTCTCCGGGATCAGCCGGGAAAGAAAGACATCGATGTCGCTTTCAAGACACTCTAGAGCCTCGTTGACGGTGATGCCGGTCGTGGTATGCCGGGTCTCGACCGTCACCATGCCGTTGCGGATGCCGGAGGCGGCGACCGCTTTTTTCACGTCTTCCGTGATGATGAAGTACTGGTTGTACTCATCGGTCATGATCTTAAGCGGGACGATCTTGATCATTCGGCGCTCCTTTCCGGGTCATAATGCAGGAATTCCACGGCATTCCCGCCCATGATCAGCTCCAGCGTGCTCTCCCGGAACCCGAGTTCCGCGATCGCCTGAGCCATACGGATCATTTCGAAACGCGGATCGTTGGTGCCGAACATCACCTGGTGGCGCAGACTGCGGTCGATCCAGGTCAGCGGCACGTCCCGTGTCAGCATCTGGGTATAGAATTCTCTGGCGCTGTCGAAATAGAGAGCGCCGGTATCGGTATAGACATTGGGATACTTCAGCATCAGCATCGCCACTTCGCGGCACCACGGCCAGCCGAAATGCGCGAGCGAGATGCGCAGACCGGGACGTTTCTCCGCCAGCGGTTCAAATTTCAGCGGATGGCAGTTCTCGGTCAGAGCGTGCGGTTCGAACGAAAGACCGCTGTGAAAGATCACCGGCCGGTCATATTTCTCACAGATATCATAAAGCGGATCCAGAAGCTTATCCGCCGGGGCGAAATGCTGACGCGCAGGATGCAGCTTCAGCCCTTTCAGACCGTATTCGGCAAATGCCCGTTCGAGTTTTTCCGGCGCCTTTTCGTCATGCGGATCGACTGATGCGAAACCGATGAAACGGTCCGGCGCGAGACCGACGAGCCTGCGGATCTCCTCGTTGCTGACGAGCGGTTCTCCGCCGCTTCCGGAACTGTAGTCTTCCGGCAGCAGGCAGACGCGGTCGATGCCGGCGCATTTCATTTTGTTGAAGAAATGCTTCAGCGGTGCCGTGCCGTTTTTATGCAGGTTCAGTTCATCATGACGGAGCTGTTCTTTTTCCTCATCTCCGTTGATCGGTTCGAAAAAAGCCGGATGGACGTGGATATCGATGACCATCAGAAACCCGCCTCTTTCATCATTTCGCGGACGTTGTCGACTGCCCTGCGGGCATAGAAGCGCGGCTCGTTGATATAGCCGGTCACGAGTTCGATCGTCGCGGTGCGGTCGTAATCGATCTCCTTCAGTTCCTTGATCAGCTCACGCATCGGGATCTGGCCTTCGCCGGGCATCACGTGATCGTCGGAATCCCGGACACCGTCGATCAGATGCAGATGGTACATCTTGTCGCCGAGCTTGTCGAAGTAGTCCATGATGCTTTCGTACTGAGTAAACGGCGGGACCAGGTCGCACATGCCGACGAGGTTCGGGGAATCGACCGCCTTGAAAAGCTTCTGCAGATCGTTGGCGGATTTGATGACATTGGATTCGTAGACGGTCAGCGCTTCCATGACGATCTTCATGCCGATCTTCTCCGCATGGTCGGTCAGTTCGCGGACGCTTTTGATCAGACGGGACCAGATCTCGTCGTAGGTCGCGCCGTAACCGGCGTGCGCGGCGGAGATCAGCGTATAGTCGGCGCCCATCGCTTTCGCCATGTCAAAGCACAGTTTCAGGTATTCGATGGCATCCTGCCGCATGGCTTCGCTGCCGATCATGTAGTTATAGGGATAGGCGTTGTGTTCCGGGCAGTAGCCGCGGATCTCGACGCCGTATTTGTCGCGCAGACGGAGGATCTCGTTGATATCTCCGTTTTTCAGATCCGGGGCAAAGGCGTGCGGACGGCCGCCCCAGAGTTCGATATAGTCATAGCCGAAGCGTTTCGCATCGATGAAGATGTGTTCAAGATCGTTGCGCTGATAACCGCTTGTAAACATTCCGAGTTTCATCTTATCTCCTCCTTATGAGACCCAGGGCTCAAATACTTGTACGACCGCGGAAGCGACTTCCGCGCCTTTCTGCAGGCATTCTTCGACGCTCCAGCCGCTCAGGATCCCGTACAGGAACCCGGCGATGAAACTGTCGCCGGCGCCGACGGTGTTGACGACTTCCTTCGCCGGAACGATCTTTCCTTCATGGAAACCGTCCTTATCGTATGCCAGCGAGCCTTCCTCGCCGAAAGTCGCGACTGCGATCTTCATGCCGCGGTCGACCTTGTCTTTCAGGAATCCCTCGATGAAGGCATCGCGTCCGTGATGGTAGGAATAGAAGCCGTAGCTCACATACGGCAAAGTCTCCTCGACCAGCGGATGGTCCAGACGGTCGGCGTAGTCAAAGGCGACCGGCGTTCCGCTGGCGGCGATCTTCGGCAGCGCTTTTTCCGCCATGCCCCAGAGCGCGCTGTGAACAAGATCATGGGTGCAGGCGAAACGGATGTCCTCTTCGTCGAACACCATGTCCGCCAGGACCCCTTCCACATAATCTCCGTGGACCCGGTCGTTGCCGATCATGTCCATATAGGTCACGGCAGTCGGTCCTTCAGCTACTTTCAAATGACTGATGTCGAGCCCTTCGCTGCGCAGCGACTCGATCATCCATTTTCCGTTCTCATCGGAGCCGGTCGTCGAAATGATCGAGACTTCCGCTCCCAGTTTTTTCAGATTGACACCGGTATCCACGACGTTTCCGGTCGTGTATTTCCGGTCCAGGCGTTCGTAAAGATCGATACAGTTATCGCCGATCTCTGCTACTTTCATGATCAATACCCTCCCTGATCACAGTTTTTCCCGGATCTTGTATACCTCGTTCATGAATTCTCTGACACGTCTCACGTCGACGTGGTTTTCCAGTTTTCCGTCAAATTTGAATGTCGTTCCGACGACCGCGGCGTCAGCATAGCGCAGCTTGCGCTCGATCGTATCGACGCGGCAGCCGGTGTTGCAGAGCACGACGACTTCCGGGTTCGCCTGCTTGACTGAGATGATCAGTTCATCGTCGACATCCTGGCCGGCAGCGTCCGCGGAAATACACAGTCCGTCAGGCGCGGCTTTGGCGATCGTCGTCTTCGCGATATCCTTCAGCGGCCGCAGGTCGAGGCTCTGGTCGGATTCCGGATTGATGAAATACAGCATCTTCAGCTCATCCATATGCAGGGCGTATTTGCGGCGGATGACCTGGGAAAAATCGTTGTTGTAGAAGCCGCCGTCGCCGACATAGACGCCGGAGAAGGTACCGCGCACATAATCGGCGCCGACGCCGGCGGCCAGTTCGATGCAGGCGATGCCGTCGCTGATGGCATCGACACCGAACGGCACTTTCAGCTCGCTTTTCAGGCAGCCGATGACATAGGCCATCGCGGCGACCGTATTGCGGTCCATATTGCGCTGATACGGGAAGCTGAACTCATTGGAAAAGATGATGCCGTCGACACCGCCCTCCTGCAGGGCGAGCAGGTCTTTTCTGGCGTCTTCCACGACCTGATCCATGGTCATCCCGTACTTCCACATCGGATCGCCCGGAAGCGGGTCGAGATGCAGCATCGCGATGATCGGTTTCTTTACTCCGAATAGTTCTTCTGTCCACATAGACTGGTTTCTCCTTTTACACAAAGAAGCCGGACGGGCCGGCTTGTATTTCTCAGTAATCGAACTGGCGGTAGTAGCGTCTTACCGACAGCGGATGCCGCAGGAACAGCTCCATATAGGCATCCACTCTGGCATTGACTGCCCGCATCACCAGATGCGAGACTGAACCGCGGAATTCTGGGGAGATGCCTTTCAGCTCGAATTCCTTCGTGTCGATGATCGTATAGTTCGCGCAGACCTTCGGCAGGAAACGGGCGACCCGTTCCGCCAGCGGACGCTGTTCGTCCTCGCCGATGAACAGTGTGACCGGTGTGTCTGCCAGGATGATCTCCTGCATGCCGTGGAAGATCTCCGGAGCTGACGAATACCGTGTGCGGACCCACATCTGTTCCTCCCAGTAGCACATCGCGTAGGAATAAGCGGCAGCAGCCTGGTTGCCGGCGCCGACGAAATAGTGCGGCAGATCCGGATGTTCCTTCAGGAAAGCGATCTTCTTTTCCACATAGTCATATGCCCAGGCGTCGGCCTCTTTTTCGACTGTGATCAGCGCTTCCGCAAGACAGTTCTCCATCTCGCTGTTATAGCGTTCATACTCCGGGAATTCCCCGTTCTTGTACATCAGATAATTGGCGACCATGAAGAACTTCAGCTGTTCGTTCACCGGATAGACGACGAGATAATCCTGCTTGTCGCTCTGCGTCAGAGTCGAACCGGGGGTATCGATGAAGGCGAAGACTCTCGCGCCCATCCCTTTGACCTTTTCGACCAGCTGCACCATCTCCTTCGTGTTGCCGGATACAGAGGAATAGATCAGTACCGAGTTCTTCGTGAACTTCCGGTTTCCGGTCGTCAGAAATTCCGCCGCGTTTTCGACATAGACCGGCAGCGCGGAACGTCCGCGCATATAGACCTCGACCTGCATGGCGCTTGCCCAGGTACCGCCGATCCCCATGAAGTAGATCGCATCAAATCCCTTTTCCCAGATATCGTCGACGATCTTTTCGATCTCGCCGCGCAGCGCCAGGGCGCCGTTGATGCTGGTGCGGGTGAAGTTCTCGTCGAAATTCCGGAGACAGGGTCCTTCCTTTTCTTTCCACATTTCTGCTTTATACATAAGAATTCCCTCCTTAATAGATCCTTGTCGTTTTGAGGTCGAGACCGCGGAAGAACATGAAGGCATACTGGACCGCTTTGTCCCAGTACGGCCATTCATGATCTCCGGGTCCCTCGAGATAGATATGTCCGTAACCCTTTTCTTCCAGGGCTTTACGGAAGATCTGGTTATCGGCATAGAGGAAGTCCTCCGTGCCGCACAGCTGGATCAGCTTCGGCCTGTCAGGATCTCCGGCCGCTTCCAGCGCCAGTGAAAGAGGCGTGATCCCGTCCTCCAGAAGTTCCAGTTCGGAAATGTCCATTTCCGTCCACTCGCTTTCGGCGACGAGCTGTTTAAAGGCGTTATAGTTGAGCACGCCGCTCAGCGACGCGATCCCGGCATAATTCTGCGGGCGGGAAAGGCCGATCTTCACGGCTCCGTAACCGCCCATGCTCTCGCCGGCAATGAAGGTGTTCTCCCTGGCGGAAGAGATATTCAGCCAGCGGCGGCAGATCTGCGGGAGCTCATCGGCCACATAGTCGAAATACGCGATCCCGGTCTTCGTGTTGCAGTAGAAACTGCGGTCGGCGGCGGGCATGATGACGATGAAGTTGTATTTCTTGGCATAGTACTCGATCTTCGAGAAACGCAGCCATTCTTCCTCGCTGCCGCTCAGACCGTGCAGAAGATAGAGCACTTTCGGCTCGTCCTCGTAAAGAGGATCGACGTCGTTCGAACGGTCGGGAAAGATCACGTTGATGTTCGTGTTGCGCTTCAGACACGCGGAATACGCAGTTCCTCTGAATACAGCCATCTTACCACGCTCCGAAATACTGCAGCGTATCGGTTGCGGTCGCTGCGCCGAGATGCATGCATTCCTCGACCGGTCTGCCGTCTGCCAGACCGCCCAGGAAACCGGCGATATAGGAATCGCCCGCGCCCATCGTATCGACGACATTGTCGCATTTTACGATGCCGTAGGCATGGAATTCACTGCCGTCGTAGCAGAGACTGCCCTGCGTCCCCAGCATCGCGATAACGAGCTGCGGACCGCGCTTCTGGTAGTCTTTCATCTGCTCGCGGAGTTCCGGCGTATCGCCGTTGTCCGAGGAGAAGAACAGATAATCAGTGTATGGAATCGCGAGCTGCGCGTCCGGGTCTTCCGGCCGTGTAGCGCAGTCGAAGGCGGTGCGGATGCCTCTTGCCCGGAGTTCAGGGTACTGGACACCGACCTTGCCCCAGAGATCGCAGACGACCATATCGTGCTGCGCGATGAAATCCATGTCCTCTTCGCTGAGAGTATAGGTCTCGAGCACTCCCTCATCGTAGTCGCCGAAGACTCTTTCGCCGTCGATCAGTTCCACTTCCGAAACGGCTGTCTTCCCCTCAACTACGTGCATATGGGAAACGTCTACGCCTTTGGCACTGACAGCTTCGACCATCAGTCTGCCGTAATCATCCGTTCCGACCGGACCGATATAGGAAGCTGAGCCGCCGTTGCGGACGGTATAGACAGCCATGTTGACCGGACCGCCGCCGGGGAAACTCTTTCCTCCGTCGAGGTTGTTATAGTGATCGATGCAATTGCTTCCGACTGCTGCGAGTTTCATCCTGATCCTCCTTGTCTTTATCATATATGACTTTCAGCTGTATCCGATACGGGATCGGCGGCAATTGAAAGCCAATATTCGGAATGACTCTGTATCTTGGAATGCAGGACTTTCGAAAGCGAAAGTCCTGCATGTGTCTTTTTGGTTTTCCGGGATCTCAGAACAGCGTAACGGTTACGCCTGTTCAGCCTGCTTCTTGAAGAAGAGGTATGCCGGGACGCCGGTAATGAATGTCAGGGCTGCGCAGATCAGGGACGGGATCGGTGCATAGGTGATCTCGCCGTAGATCAGGGTGCAGGTCATGAAGATCGCAATGATCGGCATGAGCAGTCCGCCCGGGCACTTGTATGTCGGCTTGTAACCGCCGGCTTCACCTTTTCTGCGGAGAACGAAGATCGTACCGAATGTCAGAGCATTCTTGGTCAGCGCGATCATTGTGAAGTAACCTAACAGGCTAGCCAGGTTGGACGCGAAGATCAGGATGATGCCGAGAGCACACTGAACGATGATCGAGAAATACGGAGTCTCCCATTTCGGATGAACATAACCGAACTGTTTGAAGAACAGGTTATCTTTCGCCATTGCGTATTCGATACGGGGCTGGAACAGGATACAGGAAGACAGAGAGCCGAGGACGACGATGATCGCCATGACTGCGACTGCGATACCGGCGATCTTGCCGATGCCCGGCAGTTTGGAAGCCATCAGAGCGATCGGAGCTTCGGAAGCGGCGATCTCATCGATCGTCAGAAGACCGGAAGCAACGAATGTCAGGCCGCCGTAGAGAGCCAGGACGATGATCGCTGTCAGGATCAGGCCTCTGGGCATATTCTTATGCGGGTCCTTGATCTCACCGGACATGTAGCAGGCAGCGCCCATGCCGTCATAAGACCAGGTCGTACCGGCGACACCGGCGATCAGGGCTGTCAGACCGAGAGATTTGCCGAAGCCCGCCAGAGGTGCATTCGATAATAACAGGTGGGAGTTGAGGTTGAAGAGGCCGATGCCGATGATCAGAGCGAACGGGATGATCTTGAACGCTGTGATAACTGTCTGGAAAGCGCCGCCGCCCTCAACGGATCTGAGATGCAGGAACATGAAGATCAGGACGAAGACGACCGCAACGAGCTTCAGTGTCAGGTTGCTCATCGGGACGAAGAACGCCAGATGGTTGACGATCGCCAGAGCCATGATCGAAATGGACGGCGGGTCTGTCGCGAGGATCGAGATCCAGCCGCACAGGAAAGCCAGCATCTTGGAACCGGCTTCACGGAAATAAACGTACTGGCCGCCGTCTTCCGGATATGCCGAAGCCAGCTCCGAGTAACAGAAGTTTGCCGGGATCTGCAGCAGACCGCCGATGATGAAGGCTAGGAACAGGAACAACATGCTTCCTGAAGCGTTGGCAACTTCAGAAAGCGATGAAAAGATACCTGAACCTACAGTAGTACCGACGCCCAGCGCGATAACTGCCCCTAAACCTAGTTTTCTGCCGAGCTCTTTCTTGTTTTGAGTTTCCATATACTCCTCCTAATTTGATGTTTCGGAGATCACGAAGGCGTTTCTCCCGGTACGTCTGTGCCGTGATCTTCCTCACTTATCTTCATAATAGACCTATGAAATAAATTATGCAAGTTATATTCTTTTCAAACAATATTAGTTATTTTTATTGGCTCTTGTATATTATATTCAAGGTAATTCGAGTATTTTGATAGATTTTATCTAGTTTTTTTACCCTATTTTCACGTTACTTTTTTTCCTTTTTTTACATACAAGATAATTGATTTATAATACGATAATGTGGTACTTATTAATTGTCTTATATATGTTAGGAGTTATAATCTATGAGTGAAAAACCTGAACTGATCCTCATGTCCGACTGTATCTACACTGCAGCCGGCAGTGCGCCCTTCTCCGGCTATGTTGCTGTTGAGAACGGGATCATCACCGCGGCAGTCGAAGGAACCGTTCCTCCGGAGATGATCGGAAAAGATACCAGAGTGCTTAAACTCGGCAGCCGGACGGTCACGCCGGGCTTTATCGACGTGCACTGTTTCTTTACGGGTTATGTTGTCCGTTTTCTCGGCGCCGATCTGAGCAGATGCGGGAATGCGGAAGAAGTGATCAGTATGCTGAATGACTGTGCTGAACAGCTTCCCGGACACTATCCCCTTCTCGGTCACGGTCTCCGCTTTGCGATCCCGGCCGAGGTTCTGGATGAAGCATATGGAAAGCGTCCCACTGTGCTGTTTATCGAAGGCTGCGAAAGCTGCGCGATGAATACGGCAGCAGTCGAAGCCTATCATTTCGATCCTGAACACTGCTGGCCAGAAGCCTATGTCGCTATCTTCCCCTACATCCTCGGTGATAAGGAATTCATCCGTCCGCAGTTCATCGAATATATGAAGATGATGAATTCGCACGGCGTGACCTCCGTCAAGGAAATGGGATTTGATGATTTCTACGGTTTCGACGAGGTGCTTTCCGAACTGGAAGCGAAAGACGCGCTGACGCTGCGGGTGAACTTCATGTCGCAGCCGGTAGCGCGGGAGATCGACTTCGAATACGGGGAACGGATGCGCGACCGTTTTCAGGGCGCGAAAGTCAGCTTCTCCGGCTACAACCAGATGACCGACGGCTCAGTCAGCGAGTACAAGGCAGAACTGAAAAGACCGTATAACGGGACCGACAGCTGCTGCGAGGAAAAGATCGACTGGCAGAAACTGGAAGACTGGACGCTTGAGGCAGACCGCCGCGGCTTCCGTTTCTCACTGCATGCCCAGGGCGACGGTGCAGTTGCCAGGACTCTGGATATCTATGAAAAATGCGGACGGGACGAAAACGGCAAGGTGCTGCTGCGCCAGGCGATCACCGACCTTGAATTCACTGATCCTATCGACCTCGAACGGATGGGACGTCTGGGCGTCATTGCGGAGATCTATCCGCAGATCCAGTCGATCGCGCAGCGCGACAGCAAGCTTGCCATGATCCGGGAAAAGATCGGCGAGGAAAGAGGAGCTTTCTACTGGAACCGCCGCAAGATGGCGGACAGCGGCGTGACGATCAGCTGCGGCACGGACCTGCCGCTTCTGATCGATGATATCCCGCAGTCTGTCTATCATGCCGTCGGCGGCTATTTCCCCGAAGGCGGTGAGCCTTTCAATCTGAAGAATATGCTGACGCGGAGGGAACTGGTGGATGCCTGGACCCGCGGCGGTGCTTGGAATCTCGGAAAAGAAGACAGTCTCGGCACGCTCGAAGCCGGGAAAAAGGCGGATATCGCCGTCCTCAGCGGCGATCTGTTCACTGTTCCGCTTGAAGATATCCGGGATCTGAAGGTCTGCCTGACCGTCTGTGATGGTAAGATCGTATATGAAGGAGACAATCTATGAGCAAGGCATATTTCATGGGTATCGACACCGGCACCAATTCCTCAAAAGGTGTACTGATCGATGAGACCGGTCAGGTGATCGCGCAGGCTTCCGCCACGCATTCGCTGATGAATCCGGCTCCCGGCCATTACGAACACGATGCCGAAAAAGACTGGTGGGGCGACCTCTGCCTCATCTCGAGAAAACTGATCACCGACAGCGGGGTCGACCCCGCGGACATCAAGGCGGTCGGCACCAGCGCCCTCGGCGCGGACTGTCTTCCGGTCGACGAAAACTGCCGGCCGTTAAGAAAGGCCATCCTCTATGGCATCGACGCAAGAGCCGTGGACGAGATGGCGCAGCTGACCGAGATGTACGGCGAGGAGCAGATCCGCAAATGGTACGGACGCCCTCTCTGCTCGAGCGACGTCATGCCCAAGATCCTCTGGATCAAAAACAAGGAACCGGAGGTCTACGCGAAGACCTATAAATTCATTACCGCTTCAACTTACCTGACGGCGAAACTGACCGGCAACTACGTGGTCGACAAGTTCCTCGGCCTGGCTAGTTTCAACCCGCTCTACGGACCGGACTGGAAACCGGTCGAGGAGTACTGCGCGCCGATCTGCCGGCCGGACCAGCTGGCGGAGATCCATGAAGCCACGGACGTCGTCGGCTATGTGACGAAAGAGGCGTCTCTTGAGACAGGTCTGGCGGAAGGCACCCCGGTCCTGACCGGAACGGACGATTCCGGAGCCGAAGCGATCAGCGTCGGCGTCGTTTCTCCCGGCAAGATGATGATCCAGATCGGTTCCTCGATCTATATGATCCTGGGGACCTCTACCCTGATCGATGACGAGAGACTGTGGCGCGAGGAATTCATCGTGCCCGGACTCTGCGATATCTCAGCCGGCACCAATACGGCCGGCTCGCTGACCAAATGGTACCGGGATACACTGTTCCCGGATGCTCTGGAAAAGGAAAAGTCCGGCGGAGCGGACGCTTATCAGACGATGATGGAAGGCGTAGCGGAGATCGCTCCAGGTTCGGACGGTCTGATCACCCTGCCCTACTGGGCCGGGGAACGCACCCCGATCAACGACCCTGATGCCAAGGGCATCGTATTCGGACTGACCCTGTCGCATACCCGCGCGCATCTCTACCGGAGCGCGCTCGAGGGTATCGCCTTCTCCATCAACCAGCAGCTGAAACTGATGGAAGATCACGATGTTCCGATCGACCAGATCTTCGTGACCGGCGGCGGAACACTGAACGAGACCTGGATGCAGATCATTGCCGATGTGCTCGGGAAACAGATCAGTTCCCCGCTCGTCAATATCGGCGCAAGCTTCGGCGACGCTCTGATGGCTGCTTCGGCGATCCGCTATCCGGGCTTCGAGACCTATGACAGGATGCTCGATTTCATCCGGCCGGGCAGGACTTATCTCCCCGACATGAAGAATCACGAAAAATACAAAGAATATCAGAAGCTCTACGACGAGCTCTACGAAGCGAATAAAGAACTGATGCACCGAGTCCACAGGCTGAGCCTTGGTTGAGTGAATCTCCTTAAGAAAAGAAGCGGATACCGCTTCTTTTCATTGCTGTCCGTAATTGCCGCGCGGAACGTCTTCCGCTTCCGCCTGTTCCCGGCTCAGGACCGCGATCTCCTTTCCGGTCGCAAGCGCGTCCAGATAGACCGCGCAGCTTTCCTCCAGGTAAACGGCGGCGCAGAGCGCCTGCTCAAGGTCTTTTCCGTACGCCATGATCCCGTGGTTCTTCAGGATCACGCAGAGAGCTTTTTCGGCATATTCCACGGTCTTTATGCCCATGCCTTCGTCCGAACTGATCGTAAAGGGGGCGACCGGGACCTCTCCCTTGACTTCGTCGACCATCGTCGTCGAGATGATCGGCAGACGGTCGGCGACGAGGGAGAGCGCGACGGCTTTGGGCTGGTGGGTATGGATCACCGCGTTGACTTCCGGCATATGGTTCAGGATATAGAGGATCGCCTTCAGATCGCTGGTCGGACGCCGGTTTCCTTCGAGGATATTGCCCTGCAGATCGACGGCGACGATATCGTCGATATCCATCGTGTCATACGGCATGGCGGAGGGCGTCACCAGCACGGTCTCTCCGATGCGCAGCGAAACGTTTCCGCCGGACATCCTGACCAGACCGTATTTTTCCATCCTGCGGGCGGTCTCCAGGACTTCTTTCCGTTTTTCAGAAAACAGCATTCTCTTTCCTCTCCTTTCCGTTTCTGCCGGCTTCCTTTTCGTAAGCGCGGCCGGCATTCAGATAATGTTCGTACGCTTCCCGGAAGTTTTCCGCCTGAAAGACGGCCCGGCCGATGACGACGCCGTCAGCACCGGCTTCCACGACCTCTTTCAGGTTTCCGTCATTGATCCCTCCGTCGACCCAGACCGGCAGGTCCGGACCGAAAAGCTCCCTTGCCTGGCGGATCTTTTTCAGCACGCCGCGGCGGAACGGCAGTCCTTCCTCGTCGGCCTCGACCGATACCAGCAGAAGCTGGTCGAACTGACCGATATACGGTTCGAGAAAAGACACCGGTGTCTTCAGATTCAGGGCGATGCCCGCTTTTTTACCGAGATTATGGACCCGGCTCAGAAACAGGGACGGGTAATCGAGCACTTCCAGATGGGCGCTGATCAGGCTGACGCCGGCTTTCGCCAGACCGTCGACATGATCGAGCGGATTGAGCGCCTCAAGATGCGCATCCAGCGGAACAGAGGTCGCTTTCGCGATCTGTTCGACGAGCGCGGTACCGAAACTGATGCCGCGGACGAAATTGCCGTCATCGATATCGAGATGGATATGTTCAAAGCCTTCCGCCTCCTTCAGCACCTTCCTCAGGTCAAGCAGATCGGCGGAATAGATCGACGGGCTTACGGTAAACATCGTTATTCTCCTTCCCCGGCCAGCAGGTCGACTGCCTTCAGGGCAGCCTCGTAGCGCCGGTATTTTTTCATATAGATCTCCGCATTCTCCTTGCGCGGTTCGTACAGTCTGCCGAAATGCACCATCCTCCCGGCTGCTTCCGGAAGATCCCGGAAGATCCCGCAGGCAACGCCCGCGCCGATCGCCGCGCCTTTCGCGCCGGTCTGGCTTCCCTCCAGGGTCTGGATCGGGATCTGCAGGGCGTCCGCCATCATCTGCGACCAGACTTCTGAGTTCGTGATCCCGCCGGACAGTTTGGCGATGCGGTAGGAATCCAGCGGCCGCTGCAGATTATGGACGTGGTGAACGCTGGAGAAAACGACCCCTTCGTAGATGGCGCGGATCAGAGATGCCTCGTCATCTCCGGCCTGAAGGTTCAGGAAAGCGCCATGCGCTTCCGGTGCGGTGGCGCTGGCAAACAGATACGGAACAAAGACAGCGTCCGTATCTTCCGGTGCTTTTTCGGAAACTGCCCGGTTGCAGTGCTCATAGATCTCAGCGCTGCTCAGCGACGGCGCATAACGGCGGATGATCTTCTCGATGTACCAGTTGAAGTTGCCGGCTGAAGTCGGAGTCGAATCCTCCATCAGATACAGGCCGTCCAGATAGGACAGCGTGGCCGTGTTTGTCCGTTTGTCGTATTCCGTCGTCGCTTCCTTTGTCAGATACTCATTGATCGACCAGGTGCCGGCGATCAGACACAGCTCATCATCGCTGAGGATGCCGCTGGCCAGAGCGTTGGCGTCGATGTCGAAGTATCCGGCCGCGACCGGCGTGCCTTCCTTAAGGCCCGTCAGCTCCGCCGCCTCCCTGTTCAGATATCCGGCGACCGCCGTGCTCTCCAGAACAGGCGGGAATTTGCCGAAGCATTCCTCGATATTCAGGATCCGGAAGAGCTCCGGATCATAGGTTTTTCGATCCAGCGCGACGAGACTCGTCGAGGAGGCTTCAGTGAGCTCTCCGTACAGTTCGCCGGTCAGGCGGTAGCGCAGATAGTCTTTAAGTGAAAGGATCCAGCGCGTCCGCTGCAGGATCTCCGGACGGTTTTCCCTGAACCAGGGCAGAAGCACAGCCGGCTGCGCCGACCATACCGTCTGCCTTGTGAAGGGAAAGAGCCTTCTTTCCGTTCCGTCCGCTTTGAACCGCTGCACGAGTTCCGCTGCCCGGTCGTCGGTCGAAACGATCACCGGATAGACCGGCTGCATCTTTTCGTCCAGAAAGACCAGACCGTTGCCGTAGGCGGTGATGCCGATCCCGGCGATCTGTGCGGGATCGCAGTCTGCTTCCTTCAGCGCCTGACGGATAACGGTCAGATTCGCCTGCCAGACCTCCTCCGCGTCGCGTTCCGTACATCCCGGTGCGGGCACACTGACGGGCAGCTGCGCGGTGGCGCAGGCAAGTTCCCTGCCCTCCGTGTCGAACAGCGCGCATTTGATGTCGCTGCCGCCGTTGTCGATTCCAAGTAATATCTTATTCATTCTCTTTGACCTCCCTGAGAATGTATCCGATCATTTCTTTTACCGCTTCATGGTTGTTGTCTTCCGCAGTCACATAGCCGGCGGCCTCTTTGACGGGCGCGACCGCGTTGGCGACCGCGATCCCCAGGCCTGCCCGCTCGATCATATCAAGATCATTGTAGTAATTGCCTGCTGCGGCGGTCTCGTTCTCTCCGATGCCTAGAAGTTCCGCCAGTGCCCGGATACCGTTCCATTTGGAAACGCCCTGTTTCATGATGTCGATCGTTCCGGGTTCGGAATGCAGGTAACAGAGTTCCGGCAGTTCACGGTCGATGAATTCCGCGATCGGCTGAAGATCGCCGGTAGCCATGAAGCCTTCGATCGCTTCGGTATCGATCTCGTCAAGCGAGCTGACCGTCTCAGGAACGACGCCGAGCAGAGACGCGTAGCGCAGCGTGCTTTCGCTCATTTTCGTCACCTGCCACAGCATGCCGCTGACGATGTGCAGCTGCAGATCGTTTTCCAGCGCGTAGCGGATCAGGCGGACGCTCGTTTCCCGGTCAATGCAGTCGTTCCGCAGGATCTTTCTGTCCTCGCAGCGGATGATCTTTCCGCCGTTGTTGAGGATGTGGTAATCGACGCACCACTGCTCCTCGCCCAGCGTCAGCATGTCGACGTCTCTCCGGCCACTGACAAAAGCGGTCCTCAGACCGTGTCTGCGCGCTTCCCCGATCGCCGCAATGGCGGAGGGACTGAGCGAATAGTCGTCCGCTACCGCGGTGCCGTCAAGATCCATTGCCAGTAGTTTTCTTTTCATATACATCTGCCTTCGGAACACTGTTTTCCGGCAATCCTGTCCGGGATCCGTGAATGATCTTTCAGAATATGCTCTACGGATTTACTATAGCACCCGTTTTACAGCGCTGACAATTATCAGCAGAAAATAAAAACCGGCCTGCTGACCGGTCATGTCCTGTTCTTTCGGGGTCCTGTTCAGTTTTTGTTCGCACGCAAAGAGTAAAGTCTTTCGAAGGTGATCGCTCCGATCATCGTCGGCGAAAGCTCCTGCGGGCTCTGCTTGCGGATCGAATAGGTCCGGCAGTCTTCTGCCGGAAGACCTTTCTCCTGCATCAGAAAACTGCAGTGGGAAGAAGTCTTCAGTTCGCCGATCTCGGTCTGCGCATCCGGCGCATAGGTATAGATCCTCTGTCCCGGATACCAGGCGCTGTATTCCTCGAGAGTCGGAAAAACGCAGAGATGGCAGTGAAAGATCGCTCCCATCGAAGCGCGCACCGTCCTGGGGTCGAAGACATCCGCGTGACAGCCGATCAGCGCGATCTCTTTCTGATCGAACGAAACGGCGGAGCGCAGAGTCGTTCCCAGGAAACCCTCGTCCTCGAATGCCGAAAG
>JAEEGL010765010.1_pt1 | contig 21553 bp, 18 predicted proteins | sample 9134231 | NCBI WGS metagenome assembly JAEEGL01 (sample SAMN16246548, study PRJNA631951) | gut metagenome | biome: gut microbiome; feature: rumen; material: fiber-attached | host: Bos | place: Iran: Karaj | collected 2018-10
AATTAGAAAAAGTTGAGAAATTCGTAACGTTGATTGAGAAATTTTTGTATACCAATTACTTCATGATGGTAGATTAGAATGTTTAGTCTCCGATGATAAAAATTTCAAACCATGATCTGAAGTTTTTTTAGATGAAAAGAAATGAATTTCACTCACGAGCGATGAATATGCAGAAGACTGAATTATATTTTCAGTTAAATGAATTTGAATCTTTGATTTTCTTGAGATCTATGGTCAAATGCCTCTTCCTCCATATATTCATTATGAAAAAGAGAAAGAAAAACGATATCAAACTACATTCGCTAAAGATTTAGGTTCAGCCGCTGCTCCTACTGCCTCTCTTCACTTCTCTCAAAAGTTGCTTTCAGATTTGCGTTCTAAATGAATAGAGATAAATTTTACGACTTTACATGTTGGACTTTGAACTTTTAAACCGGTTTATGAACAAGATATAAGGAATCATAAAATTCATAAAGAACCAATTATTATAGAAAATTCGTTATTCCAACAGATTTATGAGCGAAAAGCTTGAAATAAAAATCTGATAGCCGTATGAACAACTATGGTTAGATTACTGGAAACTTTGCCATATTTACGAAAATCTTTATCAGATACTAATAAACAAAAAATTCTTCCAAATGAAAATGCTTTCTATTTCCGAGAATCTATAACTTCTGATATTTTGCCAACAGATTGTGAAAAATACGTTCACGATGTAACACTCCAGACAAGCCACATAGTGTGTGAAACTCAGCTTTTTATTTTTCATGGCTGGAAATTTCGCATAATTGATGAAATGATTACCAATTTCCATCTTCCAAAATCATCACTTTTAATGTTAATCTCTGCTTTAATGTGAAGGAAAAGCGCCTTAAATTCTTATGAGCATGCAAAGAAAAATTGATATCATTTTTACAGTTTCTGAGATTGAATGTGGATTAGAAAATAATATCACATAATATTTCACATAAAAAGCAAGAGTATTTCAACTTTTTATTACAATCTATCTCAGATTTTTTGCTTTTTTCTAAAATTTGAATATAATAAAGGTGTTTTATATTCTTGCGAAGATGAACGATTGAGGAATATTCTTAATTAGTTTATTATGTGCGTGAACTTTGATGTGAATTTGTCGATTCTTTCGAAGATTTTTTGTAGTTCGCAGAACAAAAAGACATAGATACAAACAAAGTCAAAAAATTAGATTTTTACAGGTTCGTGTACCTAAAAATGCAGTAGCGAGAAGCGCAGATATTGAGGCTAGTGATCATGTTAATACAATGAAAGATAATATTGCTCTTATGAACCAAGTTTATAAAAATTTTTATGCTATTTCCGATTCAGATTTATTAAAAAAAAGGCTTTGAGATAACTATATTTCTATGGAAATTGTGGTAGAACAGGAGGTCATCAAATTTTTTGTATGAGTACCAGAAGATCATATTCTTACAGTTCAGAAAATGATTGCATCATTCTATCCATGAGCGTTAGTAGAAATAGTTTCTCAACCAAAACTTCTTGAAGCATGAAAATATATGGCAGGAGGGGAATTTACTTTAACAAAGGAAAGTGTATACCCAATTAAAACATATGAAAGTTTCGAAGCAGATCCTATGGATAGTTTATTATCAGCTTTTTCACATGTATGAAAACAGGAAAAAGTATGCTTCCAAATTTTGGTAGAACCATTATCGGAAAAATGGCTAAAAAATATGAGGAAAGAATGAGAAAAGATTAAGAAAAACGAAAAGCAGTGATTTGCTAAATTTATGCATGATTTGTTTACTAGCGAAAAGAAAAGAGAGGAAGAAAAAGATAAAGAAAATAAACATAACTTTTCTCAGCAACAGCTTTCAGATTTTGATAAAAAGATGGATGATGAGTTATTTAAAGTAAAGATTAAAGCTATTGCTACATCTCCAGATAGAACAAGGCCAAAGAAAATGTTGGGTGATCTTAGTAGACTTTGTAACCAATATAATTACCTTTGATTAAATACTTTAAAATTTGTGAAAGCAAACGAAATTGTGCCATTTGCCAAAGCATTTGTGGAAAGAATTTTTTATACAGAGGATACTTTCATAAATAAAATCTTTCATAAAGCTAAAAATAATGTTTTGAATATTAAAGAGCTTTCATCTTTGATTCACTTCCCTCATTGAAGGTTTAACCAGAATCCAAGAATTGCTCGACAAAAATTTAAAATTATTCCAGCTCCAGACGATCTTCCAGGAGAATGAATCGTAGTTGGTTATAATAACTTTTGATGAGTAGAAAGGGAGATTAGGATCACAGATAAAGACAGATTCAGACATATTTACATTCTTTGACAAACTGGTACTTGAAAATCAACTCTGATGTATGCTCAAGCAGTTGACGATATGGATAATGGAAGATGATTTACGTTTATCGATCCACATGGAGAAGCGTGTGAATACCTTTTGAAATGGTTCCCAAAAGAAAGAATTAATGATCTAATCTATTTTGATCTTTGAAATACGGCATATCCAATCTGACTTAATCCTCTTGAGGTAAATCCAGAAGATGCCGATGAAAAAGATGTAGTTACAAATGATCTTGTAGAAATGTTTATTCAGATGTACTGACCAGAAATATTTTGACCGAGAATCCAGGACTACTTTCGTAACGCTTGTCTATTGCTTATGGATCAACCAGAATGATGAACTATAGTGGATATTATGAGACTTTTTACAGATGATGCTTTTGCAGAAGCAAAGATTAGAAATCTCAAAGATCCTGTAGTTGCATCTTGGCGAAATAAAACATACAAAAAAATGTGAGACAGAGAAAAAGCTGAGATTATTCCATTTATTCAAGCAAAATTTTGACCATTTACTACATGAGTTTATATCAGAAATATTATCGGTCAGCCAAAATCGGCATTTAAGATTTATGACGCAATGCAAGAAAAGAAGATAATTCTTATGAATCTTTCTAAATGAGTTGCTAGTGAAGAAGCAACTAATTTGGTATGAAAAGTCATCGCGATGCAAGTGAAACTTGCCGCTCTTAAAAGAGCAAGGATTCCAGAACATGAAAGAGTTCCACATTATTTATATGTGGATGAGTTTCAGAACTATGTTTCCCAGTCCTTTGAATCAATTTTATCAGAAGCCAGAAAATATAAAGTTTGATTAATAGTAGCTCATCAGTATATAGATCAGCTTAAACAGGAATGATTATGATGAAGTATGGATATTTCAAAAACAATTTTTGGTAATGTTGGAAATATGTTCATTTATAAAGTTTGAGCACCAGACGCAGAATTCTTACAAAAAGAATTTGAACCAGAATTTAATCAAACAGATTTAACAGCTACTGAGCAATTTATGTGAGCATGTAAAATTTCAATAAAAAACCAGCAGACTAGACCATTTACATTTAAATCAAAAGTGCTTTATCCATGATTTCCACACGGTCTACCTTATCGTAATTCTCCAGAAAAAGTTCAAATCATTAAAGAAATTTCTTCACTTAGATGGTGAAGTAAAAGAGAAATTGTAGATAAGGAAATTTATTTCAGAGTTGGAGTATAATTTTTAATCTATAAGCACTTTTACGATGAAAAAAAAGTTAAATAAAGTTACAACTAAAACAAGCAATCGAAAAAAATGGATATTAATTGGAGTTCAATTAATCGTAGGATTATTAATATTTTGGTGACTTATATTGATAATAATAACAACCGTAAAAGAAGATTACATTATTAGTTTTTCATCACTAGTGATTCCAATTCTTATATCAATATACTTAGAGTTATTAATAGTTTACTTAATTGTATCACGTAAAATAAAGAGAATAAAATTGAAAAAATATTTTAAGTGGATATTAATAATTTCTTTTCCTTTTTTTGTGTTTTGAACGTATACATGGCTAGCCAATGAAGAAATTGTCCCAGATTTATATACTAATATCTACGTATGTAACCGTGTTAATTGTAATCCATTAAGAGTAAGATGTAGATCTGATTCCTGTTCTTATTGGTGTTATGATAAAGATCTTGGCAGAACATGGCATTATCAGGATTGTCCAGAAGCATGGAAACCAATTATTTATTTATATCCAACAGTTGAAACCGAAGTAAACATAAAACTTTGAGCGCCAGAAAATCTATCACACACATATCCAAAATATAATCCAAAAAAATGACGAAATGTGATAGCCCAACCGAATGGAGATTTGAAGGATATAGATACTTGAAGAAAATTATATGCGTTATATCGAGAGTGAAAGGGTAGTGATGAAAGGAATTTTGATGAATGATTTGTAGTAGAATGAAAAAATATAATTCCATTCTTAGAAGAAAAACTTGCTATTCTATGACTAAATGAGCGTGAAACAGAGGAGTTTATAGTTTATTGGTTGCCTCAGATGGAAAAGAATGAGTGGAACTTAATTAGATTTGAGACGAAAGCAGAACAAGATAAAAATATGCCATTAAACATCACACCAGAACCAGATACAGTAATTAGAGTAATGATGGAATGGAGATCTATTGATAGACCGATTGACATTCCAGAACAGCAATTAGTCACTCCAGAAAGGGTTGGATTTACGGTGGTAGAATGGTGATGAAGTCCTAGAAATTAAAATTTCTAAATACTCAATACAAACTAAAACGTCCTTGAATTTTAAGGACGTTTTTTTAATTTAACTAGTGTTTAATAGCTAGAATTTAATGTCAGAGAAGGAAACAACAATTACAATTGACGAAAATAGTTCAAATCAACGTTTTGATCGTTTTTTGCGTAAATATTGTAAAAATTATCCAACAGTAAAATTAACAGATATTTACTCCGCTATTCGTAAATGAGGAATTCTTATAAATTCTAAGAAATCTAAAGAAGATTATCGTCTCCAAATCTGAGATCAAATTTCTTTTCCTTCCGATTTGTTTGGGAAAAAAGAACATATTTCTTGAAAATCATTTAAGGAGAAACAAATGAGGAAACTAACAAAAGAAGAGATTCTTCCATGGATTTTGTATGAAGATGCAGAACGAGTAGCTTTCAATAAGCCTGCATGAGTAGTGGCACATGAAAGTAACAAACATTGGAAGGATCTTTCAATGAACGATTATCTTGCTTGTTATACCAAAGAATATGAAAGCTGAACTTTCAAACCGGCATTTGGATATAGGCTTGATAAAGATACTTCATGAGTACTTATTGCTGCTAAAACATACGAATCTTTACAATATTTTAATCAAATTATCCGTGATCGTGAAATAAATAAGGAATATTTGACAATTGTGGTTTGAAATACACCAGACCATTTAATTATAGAGAAAGCGCTAGAAAAAAGTTATAATGCACATTTTGATCGTGCTCAAATGAATATTGCAAAATTTTGATGATTAGAATCTAAAACAGAAATATTTACAGTTAAAACTTTTTATCATCATGATTTAGGCCAGATTTCTTTACTTCGTGTAAAACTTTATACAGGAAGAATGCATCAAATACGTGTTCACCTTGCCAGTGAATGATTTCCAATAGTTGGGGATTTGATTTATTGAAATCCTGCAGTGAATAGGAAATGTAACAAACTCTTGCATATTCAAAGACAATTACTACACTGTTACAAGTATAGTTTCTCTGATAGAAATGAGAAGCTGATTGCTGTTTGTGCTCCATTGCCAGAAGATTTTCAATTGGTGCTTGGACCGCAGTTAAAACAGGTTTCATCTCTGCTAGAGGATAGTTAATAAAAACTTTTATCTTTTACAAAAAACAAACATGAAAACATTCCTTTGGACAACGTTGTTCTGGATTATTGTAGCTATCGCATGATTATTATGTTTAGGATTCGGAAATTTATGAACTCAAGTTTTAGACAACGAATGGTTAGCCAGCGTTATGCCAGAAAACCTTCAAACTAAAGTTTGTGACCCAGTAGTTACAACAATACTAGAAACAATCGATCGATGTGAAAAAGCAAAAGATTTAGAATGTAATTTGATTACAACCGTAGAATCTTGAGATTTACAAGGAATTCAAGAAGCTATAAATGATATGGTACTAAAGCAGACTTTAATGCAAAATGAAATGAAAGAGGCTTTTGATTCTCTTGAGAAAAAAATGTTTTGAGAAAATGGGAATGTGGCATCTGATGAGGACACACTAGAAAGACAATTGATAGAAAAAAGAGAACAACAGAAAAGAGAGCTTCAAGCTCAAATTGAGGCTTTACAAAAAGAAATGGCAAATTTATAATCTACAGATAAACAAAAAATGGAGTCAATAAAAGGCTCCTTTTTTTGAATAAAAAAACTATAATTACAAATTATTCAATTTTTAAACTACCATTACTAGATTCAAAAAGTTCTTTCTCAAAATCCGAAAATAATCATAGATTTATGCTTAGCATTTTTTTTGATTTTTCATCACAAATTTCAGAAATTAGCTTTATATTGTATTTTTCCATTAAATGAGCAACTAAAGAAGTTTGATCGTATTCATGAACTAGTTCAAAATTTTTTAAAATTTCCTTTTCAACTATATTACAATTTGAAATAGTATCTTTTGTAGCTTGAGTATAAGCTTGAATTAATCCTCCAACTCACAATAAAGTTCCTCAAAAATATCTTACAACAATGGCGATTATATCCAATAATTTTTCTCATTCTAATACATTTAAAATGGGTTTTCAAGCAGTGTTTGTTGGCTCTCAATCGTCATTTGCTTTTGATATTTTTGGATCAATCAAAACATTTCAAAATAAATCTTCATGAACTTGGGTTCACAGCCTCCAAGCAGAGCAGTGGTGGGTAGCAGAAAAGTGTTCTTTTCTTATCTGATCCAACAAAATTTCAGCGTTTTCTTTATCTTTACAAGGGAAAAGATAAGTCAAAAATCTAGATCCTTTAATTTTTGGTATTTCGTATTCAAACTTACTTTCAATTGTACGATAAATTAATTTAGGCATTTGTTAAGTATTATTTAAATCTATTTTCTCCCAAAATCGGCAGGTATTTCTCACCAGTCCTCAGTATTCCATTTCAAAATCTTATGTTTTATTCAGTTTTCTTTCAGCCACTTTTCAGCACTTTTTACGGATTCTAGAGTTAATCAAAAATCTGAATTTCATCCAATCTTTATTTGAGTTTTACACTTTCATTGATTTACTCGAGATATAGCAATTCTAGAATCACTGTAAATTACTTTATTATCATCTCATAGATATTTTAATCAATGTACAATAGCAAGAAATTCACCAATATTATTTGTTCAAATTTTAAATTTTTCATGAAAAATTTCTTCTCATGTTTTCAAATCAATTCATCTATATTCCATTTCTCCAGGATTTCCAGAGCAAGCTGCGTCTACTGCTATACTTTCAGCAAAAAAGGGGATATCTTCATTGTTCATTATTTTCTTTTTGTCAAATTTTTTCACTTCATAGTACTTTTCCCATCATTCCTGTAATGCAATTTCTGCATCTTCTATACTACAAAATCATTTATATTTAGCATCTGAAAATCAATTCACACTATTTTTGCATTCATCTCGAGAATTAAAAATTCAGATTTTTTTTCATTTTCGTACTACATAAAATTTTTTCTCATTTTTTCACATTTTAAAAAAGTTTTATAAACCTGATTTGAATATAGGATTTATAGCTTTTTATGCAAGGAAATTTTATAAAAATATATAATCTAAAATTATCTGTAAAAGGCAAGTAAAAATAACAAGAAAAACATATTTTTCTAGCAGATTTTTTGACTTTTTTAAACATTTTGAATATAATTATGTATAGATTATGTTTATTATATATTCATTAAATCCATGAAAAAATTTGTAAGGCCATTAGTTTCATTAGTTATAGTAACAATTGTAGGCTTAGCTTCTTTGGTTTTGGCTCAAGTGATATCTTCTAGAAATTCTATACAAAATGACGTGCCAGATCATTACTATGCGAATTATCAATTTAATGATGACTGGGAGGCTATTTTAGACTGGTTTACAAAAGCTAAAGCTAGATATAGTATAGGTGAAACTTTTTCAACTTCTGAATTTGCAGAATTAGCAAAACACTTTGATAGAGTTTTCCCACATTTAACAAGAGACTATTCAACAGTTTATGAAAAATGTACGATTTTGGCTAAAAATCTAGCCCAAGGTTATTCGTACACAAATATGGAAGCTTTGATGTGAAATTCATGTTATAAGTCACTTACGCAAGCAATCAATAGAATCAATTCAGCATACACAGTTCAACCTTCAGTGACAGCTAATCCATCAGCATGAACAGCTCCTTTAACTGTAACATTCGATGCTAGAAATAGTACAGATCCATCACAAGAAACAATTCCGGAAAATAATTTTTATCGGTATTATAGGGATGAAAAATGAGTAGATACCCCTATATGAGAAAAACAAGTTTTAAGTTATACTTTTAAAGAAGCATGAAAGTTTATTGTACACCTTGTGGTACGTAGCTCAAATGTAGGCGAATGAATTTTGGATTGAGAAAAAAATTTAACAATAAATGTTACACCAAAGGCAGCAGATATTGTAGTTTATGCAAACACAAGAAGAATGATATCCACATCACCATTAAAAATCTGAATTTCAGAATGAGAAAAATGAGTAGTTTTTGATTGATCATTAACGCAACCAAGGTGATGAAGGAAAATTCAAAAACATAGATGGACAATTACAAATTCTTCCATGGGCTTTTCATATGATTCTAAGTATATCGATGGTAAGCCAAGTTATATAAATGTTCCACTTAAGTGAAATTGATTATTTAAAGTAACTCTTACAACATTAGATAACGAAAACAATACAGTTTCTGAAAGCTTTGATTTATATATGTCAGACCCAGTTACGATTATAAGGCAAACACCAGAAGAAGGAACGACTTCCACTACTTTTAATTTTGATGGAAGCGCATCCTATTCAGTAACTAATAGGTTGAATACTTATATTTGGGAGCTTTTTGATTGAAATTGAAGTTCAGATAACGGAAATAAACTTATGATGGTGCAAGGTAAAGAAATGATAGTAAATGAAAACAAAAAGTTAAAACCATGAAATTATTTAGTTAGACTTACAGTTACAGATGTGGCATGAAATCAAAATATAGAAACAAAAGAATTAAATCTTGAATCAACAACTCCTAACCCTCAATTTACGGTTACTCCAACAAGTAAATGGACAAATCCATCAGAATTTACATTAGATGCAAGTAATACGATAGACGTTGATGTAGATAATGGGGTAGATTCATTAGAGTACACACGAAGCTTCCCCACTGACAAAGAAGGAACAGAAATATTATCTACAGAAAATAACAATCAAAAAGTAGTTGTTAGATTCAACAAAAGATGAAGACATACAATAATACTCACAGCAACAGATCAATATTGAAAATCAGCTAGTATATCGAGAGATGTAGACGTTAATTCTATTCTCAGACCAGAACTTAAGTTAATCCCTGGACCTATTACATGGAAACAGATGCTAGAGTTCAAATCGAAAGTTAATAAAGAAGTATGGAACTATTCATGGGACTTTTGAGATGGGACTACTCCATTAGAAAGTGAAAGTGCTACAGAAACAGAGCATCAATACAGTAAAAAATGAATTTATTCTGTTAAATTGACTGTTACAGATAAAGATGAAGATAGTAATACTGTATTAGAAAAAGCTTTCATATGAGAAATTGACAATCCAATCGTGGCTTACCAAGTTACAGATAGCCAATGATTTCATATTCAATCAACAGATACATGTACCATTAAAAATGAGTCATGAGTTTCCAATGAAGAAATGGCATACCCAGTTGATAGATATTCTAAAATTACTATTGATCCATCTACTTCAGTGAATACAAAATGAACATCAAATTGATTAGAATATGTTTTTGAAAAAGAATCAATGGTGTGAATTGAACAAGCAAAAATATCTAATCAACTTACTACAAGTTTTAATGAAGTAGGATGTCATTATGTAGACCTTACAGTGAAGGATTGAAATGTATGAAAACAAGCCAAAGAAAGAATATGGTTTAATGTAAAAAATGCTCTTCCTACAATTGGAAATGTTACACTTAGTTCACCACAAGCATCAGATAATTCCAATTCAATCTCCCTTATGCCTGATTCTAATAATCAAGATCAGCCAATATTCGGATGTTCTTGAACAAACAACATTGTTATAAGAGTGACAGCAGTAGAACCAAATGATGCAGATTGAAATATATCTAGATTAAGATTTTATTACTATAATACAGATGATCCAGATAGAATATTAGAATATAAGGAAACTTGGATTGAAGTTCCATATGCTTATTTTACAGTTCCTAAAAAAGCATGAGAATACAAATTTGGAGTTATGGTATATGATAATGACGGATGAATGGTAGATAGTGATGACTATTTGGCAAGTAACCCATCTTTATATATACCGGCAGTATGTGAAAAATCTGATGTGCCTATAGTAACACTAAGAGTAAACCATAATAACATTCAAGTCTGAGATGAAGTAACATACAGTGTAGTATCAAAGATATCAACAGAAAATGAAGATTTCAGCACAGATAGAACATTTTATTATGACTATACATGAGATGGAATACGGGATTTAGTTACAAAGAAAGATACAGTAACTTATAAATTTAATGAATCATATGAAAATTGAGTTACACCTAGAGCTGCGGTAGAATATAGATGAAAGTTATGACAAGCAGATTGAGCAACTATTTTCGTAAAAAACGGTATAAGACCAATTCTTTTGTATAATTCTATTTGAAATATTGTGATTTTCAGAGATTTGAGTGTATGAATAATGCAAAAAAGAGAAATATGTTTTGAGAAGAGGGAGTGTGAAGCAAAAAATAAGAAATATATGAAAACTCACATATCTACAATAGGTTCAAATGAATTAACTTGAGGTACTAGTACTCCAATCACAGAACATGATTGTTTTATACAAAAATATGATGAATATTGAACACATACCGTTTCTATGTATTTAAAAAATAAATATTGAAATGAAGTAATTACTTGATTCTCAATAAAGACTTCAGCAAATTCATGAAATGGAAGAATAGCACCTTGAATAAATATGATTACTATTCCAGAAACAACATTCAATAACGCAAATCCAGAAATATTCCTAAATGAAGATATGAATAATACAGTTGTTATGTATATAAATAATGAGAATTGAGGAACTTGTTATGTAGATAAAGATATTGAATATGATACAGATTACGATGGTAGCTCAGATAATGATAAGGACGTGGAATGTAACAAATTAGCAAAATTACAATATGATCCGAATTATGAAAACACTGTATGAAGAATATATTTTACGAACAATGGTAAACTTACATTTAAGAACTTTTATGTTACATTGGCGGGGGTCGTTTTGGAACTTAATGAGGAAATGAAGGAGGTTTATGATGACATTACGCAGTTGTTTAATTGAATCGAAGATTTATCTATAGAAAATACAAATCTTAAAAGATCATTAGATAGATTACGTAAAAATCTTAACAATAGATCAGAGGTTACTTCATTAGTAATGACAATTAATGATCAGATAAGTGAGTGATGAATAAAGATGGACGCTAATCAAAAGGAATTGCTAGAGTCAATTCTCTCACGTTTATCTAACGAAGATACAATTATTACCGTATGAATAAGTGCTTATGAAAAAAATAAAAGAGAGATCCTTGGAATGTTGAAAGAAAATAACAAATCATTAACTACAAAAGTAGAAAAAAAGTTTAAAGCTTTTGAGGCAAATTTAAGTTGAGATACTACTGCTGGAGAAAAAGCAAAAGAATTGGAATCAATACGAGAGACTATAATTAATGATGGTAAAAAGAATAAGTGGTTAAATGATAATGAACGAGTAATTGATCAGCGATTTTGTGAAATCTTTAACTACTTTGAACTTTCTGGTTATACAAAAAAATGTGAAGCTAGTGTGCAAATTGCAGATAACTATGACAAATCACAAGAAGATACCACTGAAAAAACAAATAAAAAATGATTCCCGTTACGATTGAAAATTATATTAATAATTTTAGCATGATGATTGCTGGTTATGTGATGAGTCATAGTATTCTTCTCAATAAAAGCCAAGATGAATAGCTCATCAGAAAGTGATGAGGATGAATGATAGATTTTAATATAAACATATACATTATTAAACAATTATGTTTTTGTAAAAAAAGAATTGATTTTTCATTTAATATTGTTACACACAAAATGAAGCCATAGTGATGGCGTTTTATATTCTGATTTCTTATAATAATGGGAATGGATTTGAACAAGGTTATGCTTATCTGAAGAGCAACAAATAACCTACAAGTTAAGACAATTGAAACAACATGAACTCCTGTTGTAAATTTTACTGTAGCAACTAATAGAAAGTACACTAACAAAGAGTGAAACACTATGGAAGATGCCGAATATCATAGATGTGTTGCTTACGGAAAATGAGCTGAGGTTTTAGGTAAGTACCTAGTAAAAGGTAAAAGAATTTATGTAGAAGGTAGACTTAGAACTAGAAAATGGCAAGATAGTGAATGAGCTGATAAGTTTTCTACAGAAATTATAGTTGATAGTTTTATTTTCCTTGATTCAAAAGGAGAATGAGCAGAAGAGGAGAGTTTTTGAGTAGAGAATAACGAACCTGAGCCAGCAGGAATGGATGAAGAAATGCCATTCTAAATTAGAGAATTCTATAAAATATAAATATAAAAGCTGAGTATAAAAAAAAGAAATTGAGTTTTTCTTTATGCTCAGTTTTTTATTTTTTATCTTGTTTTTAAAAATAATTCCTATATAACTCTAGCTGTGAGAAGTTTTTTTGTTACTTTATATTTTTACTATACAATATACAAAATATGTCATCCTTTCGAAAAAAACATACAAAATTCTGGGCTGAAGTTTTTGATTTATTAGTATTTCTGATTCTAGTATTTTGAATAGTGTTATTTATCAGACTATTTATAGCAACACCATATACTGTGATTTGATCTAGTATGGTACCAAATTTTTATCAGAAAGATTGGATTATAGTCGAAAAATTTACTCAGCGTTTTGGCTCTTTTGAAAGAGGAGATGTGATAGTATTTGTAGCACCATGAAAAACATCTCCATATATCAAAAGAATTATTTGATTGCCTGGAGAAACGGTATTGTTCCAAGAATGAGATGTGTATATTTGTTCAGATAATATTCCATCATGATCTGCTGTAAAAGATTCTGAATGAAATAATTGTGAGAAATTACCAGAACCATATTTACCAGATTGATTAAAGACTAATGCAACTTGTGGTAAGGAAGAATTTAAAGTAATTGGATGATATTTTGTAATGTGAGATAATAGATGAAGGACTACGGATTCATTATGTTGTTTCTGAATAGAATGTTATGAATGAGCAAACTATATAGTGAGAGATAAAGATTTGATTGGTAAAGTTTGGGTAAGATTATATCCAAGTTTTACAAAGTTTTAAAAATATCAAATAAGCAGGTTTAAGAATAGCATTAAATCTGCTTTTTTATTTTCTTGCAATTATAAAAACTTTATATATATTGAAACTGGACTAAGTAGTGCGAGATCGGGTATTGTATCAAATTTCCCACTCTGCTCCAGGGAGCCGGTATCATCTTTCCTAGAAAGATGCGAGCTACCCACCTTAACGACCGGGGGGAGAGATCTATTCGATTACGGCTATTTGGTTCTTTTTTTGACTAAGATATCTAATTATGAAAAAAATAAATGAATCGTTTAATTGTATTAATTGTTGAAAAGAGATTCCTTTAGCATCCAAAACATGCAGGAATCATTGTCCATATTGTTTTGCTTCGTTGCACGTAGATTGAGATATTCCATGAGATAGATCTTCAACATGTAGATGAATAATGTACCCTGTAGAATACCAGTTAAAAAATTCTGATTATAAAATTCTTTTTGTTTGCAGAAAATGCGGAAAAAAACACTGGAATAAGAGAGCTGATGACGATGAAATTACAAAATTGCCAGAATTAATCAAGTCTTATGAAAAGTATTTTTGTTAATTGTTTTGGTCCAAGATATACAAAATTCTATCTAAAGCATCGCTATTAGTCGATCTTCCAGCACTTTCGCGAGTTTTTTCATAATAATCTTGTTCATTTTTGATTTGTCTTTTTACCCACTCAATTTTTTCCTTTGAATATGTTTTCCAAGAAGATGATCCATTTACTCGATCAATAAATGAAGTATCCCAAGTTTTACATGTAGATTCGGTATAAGTTCACATCAATTGTCATACTGAACATAGACGAATTTGAGCCTCACAAGGAGCGTCGCTGAATCAATTAGCATGCTTAAATGCCTGTATGAATTGTCAATGTTTAACTTTCTCTCATCGAGGAGCTGTACAGTCAGGGTATGGCCTACTAGTTTGTTTAATTCATTGTTCTTCAGCTATAATATTATCAGTTTTACTGAAATCTGAGTATGTATTGTTTGGCCTATCAAAAACGAAAGATCATCAGATTTCACTGTTCTTTACCGTAACAGATCCATCAGAATTTTGTCTAGTTCATCATTTAAATTCTTGATTCTCATTGTCTGTATCCTTTTTTGTATTAGAGGTTCCTCGTTTTTCATAAGTATAATTTTTATTAACTGAACATCACTGTTGAGTATAAGTTCAAGATAATTTTCATTTTCGACAAAATCTTCTTTCTATATTACAAATATCTGGAGCGTTATCCATTTGCTTGTACGCTAATACACTATCTCCGTGTGTAATCTTATATCACCAAGGAGTCATACAACTTGGATAATTGTTGATAATTGTAATTCCAGAAGAATTAGAACCTTGATTAATTAAATAATTATCTCAACCTAAACCATTAAAATATGTAACAGTTTCAGTATTGTAATCGAAAAATAAGTCATTCCATGGTGTTAATACCGGCAAAATCCAGGTTTCCTCGACGGATTTAAAAGATTTAATAACGGAACCAGTATTTTCATTACTATATGAATTAGTATCATTATCCCCAGAGGATACCGTTTCAATCTCTACAGAATTAACACTATTATTCTCTATATGTTTGATTCATATTTCACTGTTTGTATTTTCAGTAGAATTATTAGCCTTTTCAATAATTAATGACGATGTATCACCAGATACAATCACTTCTTTTACTGTATAATAATCTTCCTCTGAATCATTTTCGGTGTCTCATATAGCAATTATTAAAGTATCTGAATCATTACTTGTACTTAATCCAGAATCTCCAGTATTTTGATAATCAATTCATAAATCAGATATAATTTCACCAAGAGAAATTTGATTATCTTTTATTCACTTATAATTATCAATAACTTCCCCAGTGATAGATTCTCATTCTTCTGAATCAGAAAAATCACCTAAAGAAACAGAATCAGTAAATTCATTCTCATCTCATTTTAAATCGTTTGGTACTTCATCTTCAAAAAGATAATCCCAAGAACTAGGAGCTCCATGAACATGATCATTCATGATATATTCATTTCATTTATAGTCATGAAAAATATAGATCATTGTGCTTTTATTCGATGAAGTATCTTCATTTTCCGTAATATTAGATGGATGAATATTAAAAGCAACAATACAACAACAAATTAGAATTATAAAATCTATATAACGCCTAAATTTCATTCAGATTAGTTTTTTTTCTTTTGCCTTTTTAATTTTCAATTTACTCATATTTCCATAGAGAAATAAAATCCTCACATAATTATAATCACAAACAAGAAAAAATGCAAATTTTTATTGATAATTTTCCCTTGAAATTATCGTGACAAAATCCTACAATAAACTCGTATTTATGTCATTATTTATCCATAATGAAAAGTTTTTCTTTAAAAATCTGATTATCTCAGGTCTTATGCACGTTGTTTATAGCATTTTTTCTATTTTTATTGTTATGAAATTATACATCGGCATATCAAGAACTGCTAATAGAAAATCGTGGTTGACATGCTGTTAGAGTAATTAAAGTTGTACTAGATTGAGAGCATTTCGTAGTTGCATCTGTGGCAGGAGAGTGATGAGAGACAATACAATCTCTTACAAAAAAGGTTGGCTGAACTTCTTCCGTAAACTGAGCCTTTTTCTGTCCAAAGGATTATTCAAATTGTGATACAACATTTAGTTATTATGAAAGAATCTTTAAATGAGATTGAGCAAGTTATAGCAAATTTTGGCCAGATACAAGTATCAGGTGAATATTTGGGTTCACTATAGATTGAAATCCACTATTTGTTCAAAATAAAATTAGTGATGGAGATGTGTGATTAGTTAGTAATATAAACTCTGATCGCATTCGGGATTTATATTTCTGAATTTCGAATTTCCCAGTTCTACTAATCGAATGAGATGATGTAACCGCATGAGCTTCAAACTATATAGACAGTAAATTAACATGAAAGTGAAACAGAAATTTCATTTGTTCCACTAGAGACTGAAAAACAATATATATGTGATACATCTGAACTATAGGTGTATGGGACATGGCTAAATATTTAAAGGAACAATTCTGATGTTATAATGCTTTATTCCTTGATGCTTGAGCCAGCTCAGCAATGGTTTATTCGGGTAAAGTATTGTCACAATGATCTAGAAAATTGATTACAGATGCATTTGTAGTTGTAGACAGAGATGCATACTTAAAGTTAGAATGAACACCAAGTGAGACGTATACACCTTATGAGCCAGATTATGAGATGACTGCTGCAGATCGAAAACAAGTTGAGAAAACTAATAAAATAATTGATGCACTTTATGCAAAATATTGAAAGTCAACATACCAGAGTAAACTAATTTCAATATTTAGAAATTATGTTAGTAAAAATACAACATCAGAAAGAAAAAAAGCAATATATAATAAAGTATTAATATACTTATTTACAATTTGAGATTTATAAAAATCCTGAATTATAACCAATTCAGGATTCATAAGAAATTTCTTTGATTATTTAGAACTTTTTCTAGTCTTCTTCTCAGCAGGCTTCTTCTCTGTAGCTTTTTTAGTAGTCGCGTTTGTTTTGCTTCAGAATTCTTTTTTACAATAACGAATTAAATCCTTTAGCGGACGATCAAAGAATCAAGAAACAGACAATAGTCCAAGAGTAAGCAATACGATTCATCGTAATAATTCTTTCAATGCAAAAAGAGCTCGAATTAATAGAATAATACCCACAATCATTGTAATTCTTTCTTCAGTTGTAGACCTAGTCCATCGATTCCCGATGTCTTCAGCTGTGTCTTTTACATCATCTGCAACTCTATCAAATTCTGCAGAAACTTTTTTCATGTTTTTGTCGAAGGAAGATTTTGGCATATTTATGTTTATGAAAAAGTAAAACTAATTTCATAGTAGAAATTTATTACAGGTAGTCAAGAGAAAATATATCTTAATACAAAATTTATCACAATATTCCTCACTTTTCAATTTCAGATACTTTAGAAATGTCCAATCCCTCCTTAATCTCAATTCTTTGTTTTCATTTTTCCTGTTTAGACTTTTCTATAACAACATCAGTTGGATTTATCTTTACATAATTTGATTGAAATTTTTTTGGCACATCCAAAAAAGTATCTTTGATTTTTTTGGCAATAAACGCTAGTAAGCTTAATTCTGATACATTAAAAAAAGCGATAACCATAAAAATTAAGAAAATAATAATAGCAATAACCACTCAAACTCATTTAGCACCAGAATTACTAAACGCAGAAAAAGCTCATAAAGCAAAAACAGTCCCAATAGCTAACACAATCAACTGTATAAAGCTAACGGAAAATCACATAATAGAAAAAGCGACTCAAGCAAAGAATCATTTTTTTATGTGCTGTGGAAACATAACTTTCATGAATACTTTATGTAGGAATTAAACTCCCCACACCAATTATATTCATTTTTAAAAATTACGCAAATTTTTCAAATGATTTTTATTATCATTCTGGTAGCTTAGTTGTCTTAGCTGATAGAGAAATTTTAAATTTTACTTTACTAGAAATTATAATAAATACTATTCAATTTATAAACATCCAAAAAGGAATATGATTTATAAAACTAGTTAAAAATCAGAAATTACTAGAAAGAGTTCTTTCTAAATCTCAGAGAACCTGAATTCAATTAGCTCTAAGAGCAATATAAGGACCAATTATAAAACTTAAAACAGTAAGTGGAACCAATAATATAAAGTATAATTTCTCTGTAGAACTATTAGAACTGAAAGAAACTTGAATTCTTCAACCGACATATATTAATCGTATTAATCATATGAATAACAATAAAACAAAAGTTAATTGTCAGGAAGACAAAAAACTAGCGTATTTAGCATACGAAATTCAAATAAAAACAGAATCAGGAGAAAGCATAAGCCAATTGATTCGTTGTTGGATTAAATTTCAAAATGCATAACATGTAATTCATACTAAATAGTTTCAAATAATCATTTTTGCCATTTTATCTATTCACATCAAGACAGCCCAAAACGTTATAGCAACATATCATGCAACAATTATATATCAAATCCAATCCATTATGTTTCTACAGAAATAAAATATTGATTTATTATTTCCATTTTGTACTATAATTTTTGTTGAATAATATGCAATATTAGTTTTAAACGTTACGAAAATTTTATTAGCTTTTTGTGGAATTATGCATAGGTTTAAAGTTAAAAAAAATGCATTTACATTAGCTGAAACGATTATAGTTTGTTCAATATTCGCAATTATGGTTGTGTGAATTATTCTTTGAATAAATAGGGGTTTTTTATTTATGAACAACACAAAAGTGCTAGTTAGAGCTACGAATTTCGCTAGAGAGTGAGTGGAAATGGTATACAACATAAGAGATACTAACCGAAAAAAATATTCATGAGAAAAAGATAAGCATCGGTTAGACGCATGAACAGGTTCTAAGTTATTAACATGATGAATATATATTCTCAAAGAATGAACAACATGACCTAGTAATGATTCTTATATATATGCAGATTATTTGACGTGAAACACGGACTTTTATAATGAAATGGACGTTTTTTTTGATGAAAATAATAAAACATATAAAGAAGAAAGTAAAATCTCATTTTCATGAACATATTCATATTATTCTGGAGGTACAATAGAAACGTGAAATTTGGAAGATTTATTATGATGAACTGGAATAGAGTTTTATAGACTATTACGTGTATATGGAGTCTACAAAAAGGATACTGATAGTTCATCAGATAAAGTAACGGATTCAACAAATTATGTTGATTCATCTCCAAAAGAAATGCGTTTTTGTGTGAAAGTATTTTATGAATTTAATGGATGATATCACGCATCAGAACTTTGTAGTATAATGACAAATTTTATGGAATAAAGATTTAATTTGAAATGCAGATAACTGGAATACAGCAGACCACACTAGTTGATTATCCATGAAAAGTCGCAAGTATAGTTTTTACGGCAGGATGTCAGTTTCGTTGCCCTTTTTGTTATAATCCACAGGCCGTACTTCCTGAGTTAATTGTTCGTTATCGTGAGCAGCAAATCCCAGAGGATGCAATTTTTAACTTTTTAAAAAAAAGAAGAGGACTTATAGATTGAGTAAGTATCTGTGGATGAGAACCGACGGTCCAACCAGATTTATATAATTTTGCCCATAAGATTAAAAAAATGTGATTTTGTGTGAAGCTAGATACGAATGGACGTGACGCAAAAATAGTAAAGAAAATGGTAGAAGACTGAATTTTAGACTATGTAGCAGTGGATTTGAAGGGACCGTTATCTAATTATGAAAAACGGACATGAGTATCAGAATTCTGAGATTTTCTAGAAAACTATAAAGAACTTTTAGATTTTTTAAAAAGTGAAGTGGTAGATTATGAATACCGTTCAACACTAATAAAATGATTTCATAATAAAGAAGATCTCGAAGAAATGTGAATGTATTTGCAATGAATTAAGGCTCGATATCTTCAAAATTATCTGCCAGAAGAAACATTAGATCCTAATTTTATATGAGAACCTTTTACTTGAGTAGAACTTCAAGAGCTAAAAAAGATTGCCAACCAATACGTTGAATTTTGTTCAGTTAGATGATAGTAATTTATTTAGTATTCATTTATAGGGAAATTTCACAATAGAGCGTTTAATCAGTTATTTGCTAAGGCTCTCATTTCATCTTCTCCTGGATAGTAATATACAGGAGCAATTTTTTCCACACGTTTTGTAATTTGTTCACATATTCGCTTGCTTTTAGCAATTCATCCTGTTAGTAATATGGCATCCACATCTCATTCAAGAACAGTCATCATAGATCATATATATTTAGCAACTTGGTAACAAAAGGCTTCAATTATAAATTTATGTTTTTCATCTCACGCAAGAGCTTTTAGTTCCGCTTCATAAGCATTGTTAGTTCATAAAAATCAAACCATTCATCAATGTCCATTAACTAATTTCATCATTTCATCCTCTGAATATTCTCAACTATAGCACATACGAATCACATCATCTACGGGTAAAGTTCCACTCCTTTCAGGAGAAAATGGTCACTCTCATCAAAGAGCTTGGTTTACGTCTACAACCTTTCATTTTTTATGAGCTCATATAGATACCCCTCATCACATATGTACAATAATTAAATTAAGCTCCTCATATTTTTTTCATTGTTCTTCTGCGAATTGACGTCCAATAGCTTTTTGATTTAGAGCATGAAAAATGGAAACCCTTTTAAATTTTGGATGTCACGAAACGCGAGCAATATCACTTAATTCATCTACAACAACAGGATCGGCAATAAATGCTTTCGCACGATTAGATTTTTTTGCAAGATCATTAGCAATTAATGCTCAAAGATTACTTGCATGTTGCTTTGTCTTAGGAGACAGTAAGTCATCTATCATAGAGCCATTTACTTCATATACTCCAGAAGGAATAGGTTTTAAAAGTCCTCCTCTTCAAACAATTGCATCAAATTCTGCGATTTCATATCATGAATCATTTAGTCTTTTAACAATTATATCCCTACGGAATGGAAACTGTTCAGTTACAGATTTAAATCATTTTAATTCTTCAGAGGAGTGCTGAATATTTTCTTTAAAAACTTCTTCTTTACCATTGAATACAGAAATTTTTGTAGATGTAGATCAGGGGTTAATCACAAGGATAGTTAAGTCTTCCATTGAAAGTATACTTACTGATTTAAAATAATTTTTATAAGATAATTCTAATTTTTTCCTTAATATCTTCAAGATTCTATTAAAAACTTCGATTTTTATTGAATTTTCACAGTGAATAACTATAATTAAAATATACATGGGGGTGAATTTTGGATTTGATGGAAGGATCTCGTGTGTATAGATAGCCACTCCTCGATGATTCCTAGAGGCTAATCATGGATCAAGAAAAACAATGCTAATGATAGCGGAAAGTCTCTTCTTGCAAGAGCTGGATTAGTTAAAGCTTACGCTTACTGCTAATTCATTAACCTTCATTTTGACTCCTGCTAGAATGAAGGACGAAC
>JAEEGL012544226.1_pt1 | contig 21553 bp, 18 predicted proteins | sample 9134231 | NCBI WGS metagenome assembly JAEEGL01 (sample SAMN16246548, study PRJNA631951) | gut metagenome | biome: gut microbiome; feature: rumen; material: fiber-attached | host: Bos | place: Iran: Karaj | collected 2018-10
ATGATTATCGTGCCATTTAGATTATCAAGTAGCTTAGGCTACTTTTTTCATGTTATAATATTATTAGGTGATAAAATGAGTAAATATGAGCCATTATGGAAATATATTAAAGATAATAATAAAGATGAATATAAGTTATCTTTTGAAGAAGTAAAAAAGATAACAGGTTTTGAATTTGATCATGCATTTTTAACATTTAAAAAAGAATTATTAGACTATGGTTATGAATTTAAGAAATTATCTTTAAAAGAAAAATGGATTTGGATTATTAGAAGAAAATAACTATTATTTAACATATCTAATTTGACAGTAATATATTAGTATGTTAGTATATGAAACTATTAAAAAGGAATGTTAATATGGCTATATTATATGAAAAAATACCTCCTTATTATGTACATGATTATGGTATAGATGAAGAAACTAATAAGGAGACATTTAAAAAAGGCCCATCAGTAATCTTGATTTTATCTATGACTTGGTTTTTAAGCAATGTTAATGGTGGAATGAGATTAATTGCTAATATGGTAAATAAAGATATAGATTATAGTTATGATCCTAATAGAAGAATATTTGGGTTAGGATTTGGTGATTATTTACTAGAATATGATTGCTTTTCACAAATGACTCCTAGTGATGAAGAATTAGATGCATTTGTTACTAAATTCTTTTTACCATTAGTAACAAATGAAGGTAAAAGAATAACTTTAATAGATGCAATGAAAAATGTGAGAAATATAAACATAGTTACTTATTGTGCTGCTAGTAAATACTATAAAAAAATAGAAAATTCTTTTGAAAAAAAGATGAAAGAATTAGAATATAAAGATGAAGAAATAGATATGATTTTATCACAAATATCTTTAGCTGCAATAAGTGGTAATACATTAAATAATGATAAACCTAAAGCATCTACTATGGCTTTTGGTGATATAAATGATGAATATTTTGAATCACCTGACAATATTAATAGTTTCATATCTAATGGTGATGGAACTCATGATTTTACTAAATATATGAGTAGTGATGAAGATATTACTAAAGCAATTAATTTATTTATAAATGAAGTATTAGATAATTCTATAAGTAATTATAATAGTGATACTTTTACTCCATTAGATATTGATATTATAAATAAACATATTATTGAAAAACTTAATAATAATAAACAATTAATACTTCATAAATAATTGTAAGTAGCTTAGCTACTTTTTTTATGTTATAAAACAATTTATAACGGCATAGTTAGGATAATAAGAAATGAAAATAAAGATATACTTTTACAAGAAAGAACTTATAGAGATAAATGGGGACTTCCTGGTGGATGTCAAGATTTAGGTGAAGATCTAATAAAATCATATTTAAATTATATTAATAAAAGACAAAGATAATATTATAAATAGAAAAGCTAACAATTATGTTAGCTTATTTTATTTATATACTATTAGTTTACTTCTATTAGTTCATATTCATGAGTTCCAAATCCTAGTTTGCTAGCTGCTTCAATGGTATGAATTCCATTTCTAGAGTTTACTCTTTCCATAAAATGTTCTTTACCAGGATCATCTGAAGTGCTCACTAAATCAATACAGGCTTGATCAATTGCTATTGGATCTAAACTAGCAAGTATTCCCATGTCTTTCATACAAGGATCTTCTGCTTTAGCGCAACAATCACAATCAACACTCATATTAGCCATAATATTAATAAATGCCATATTGCCTTTAAAATAATCCACTACTCCACTAGCTGCATCAGCCATACTTTCTAAAAAGTCATTTTGAGGAGGCAGATCATTCCACAAAGAATATTGATCTTTATTTGTACCAGCTGAATGAATCCATGCCTTTCCAGATGATGATGCACATCCAATTGATAATTGTTTTAAAGCTCCACCATATCCACCCATAGGATGACCTTTAAAATGGGAAATAACTAGCATTGAGTCATAATTTTGAATATTTTTACCAAGATAATCTTCTTTTAAGTGAAATCCATTCTTAATTGGAATAACTAAATCTGGCCCTTCTGCATCCATTAAATCAACATCAAACAAACTATTCCAACCATGAGATTCAATTGTTTTTAAATGTTTATCTGTAGTATTTCTTTCTCCACTATAAGCAGTATTACACTCTACTATAGTGCCATTAACATGTTTAACTATTGGTTCCATAAGTATTGGCTTTAAATAATTTTGATTTCCTGCTTCTCCTGAATGAACCTTTACTGCAACTTTTCCTTTTAAATCTTTTCCTAGCATACTATATAATCTTACAATATTTTCACTTGTAATATTTTTACAAAAATATACTTTAGCTTTTTCCATATTATCACCACCCTTATTATATCATAATGTAATAATTAACCATAATGATTTTGAAGAAGAAAAGAATTTTTCATATAAGGGTTTAAACATTGAGGAAATAGCTATTCAAATAAATAAATCAATAAGAACTGTAAAGACTTATATGTCTTTAATGCAAAGAAAAGGTTTAATTGATAGAAAAGATAGCAAGAAAAATGGTGAATGGATTATTCTAAAGCATTAATTAAAAAAGCACTAACAATAGTTAGTGTTTTATTCACTTTTTTTAATAGATTTTACTCCACCAACTATTCCTATTACTAGAGAAATAACTCCTGATACTATTAAAATTGAAGGTAGAACTAAACTTTTAGATCCCGTAATATTTTCTGGATTCTCTGGATCATAATATGCTTCTATTTTATCACCCTTCTTATGCTTGCCAACATTAAATAATTCACCACTATATTCTTTACCATCCACTTCATATGATAAAGTTACATTATATACTTCCTCTATATAATTACCATCTGAATCAGCACGCACTTCCTCTTCCATTTCTACATCTGTAACAATAGCTTCTATCTTTATATAATTTTGATTATTCAGATTAATGATAAATACAATAACTCCAAAGATAGTTAGCATTAACCCAACTGGAATTAAAAATCTAGCTGTTTGTGATTCACGAAAAAATGTAAATAGTTTATTCATATTAGACTCCTTTCATTATAAATTATAACATAGTTATATTTATTAATATAATAAATAATAATAGCCTAATATTAATATTACACATAATATACAAATAAAAATGTGTGTTATAATATAAATAATATTTAAGTTTTATTTAAGCTTTTATATATAAACTTATCTAGTGGTGATTTTATGAAGATATTAATAATTGAAGACGAATTTAATTTAGCTGATGCTATTGCTAGTATGCTAAAGTCCAAAAAATATAGTGTAGATATTATGTGTGATGGTAAAAAAGGCTTAGATGAAGCATTAACTAATATATATGATTTAATAATATTAGATGTTATGTTACCTCATAAAAATGGATTTGAAATACTAAAAGAATTAAAGAGTGAAAATATATCTGCTAAAGTAATAATGTTAACTGCTAAAAATACTATTGATGATAAAATGGTAGGATTTAATAATGGTGCTGATGATTATCTAACTAAACCATTTCATATGGAAGAGTTAATAGCAAGAGTTAATATTCAATTAAGAAAGAAAGATAATATAAACAATGATCTAATGGGATTAAAAGATATAGTGTTAAATATTAATACTATGGAATTATCTAATAAGAATAAAGACTATAAAGTAAAGATTATTGGTAAGGAATTTCAATTATTAGAGTTACTTATGCATAATCCTAATCAAGTAATGGAAAAAGAACAGTTATTTGTTAAGATATGGGGATATGATACAGATTGTGATATTAATACCCTAGAAGCATATATATCATTTATTAGAAAAAAATTAAAATTAATTAAATCTAATATAAAGTTAAAAGCAATTAGAAATATGGGATATGTATTGGAGGTATAAATGAAAAAATTAAAATTAAAAGTATTCTTTGTTATATTTTCACTACTAACAATATTCAATCTTATTATATTTGCTTCCGTAACAATAAAAAATTATATGGATAAAAAAAATACTGTTAGTGAAGTGTTAACAAGAATGCCTAAAACTTTTGCATTTATTTATAAGAGTAGTGATATGAATACATCTATTAATATTACTGATAGTGATACTCGAAAAATATTTTTAGATTATACCATATATACTGTGTTATTAGATAATAATGGCAATTATTATGAAATAATAAATCATACTAGTAATGAAATAAAAGAAAAAGAGATTAAAAGAATTGTTAATAATATTATTAAGAATCATAACAATGATTTATATATAGGCAATTTATTTACTAATAAATATTCTTATTCATTTACTCCTAATAATACATTAGTTATAATGGATAATACAAAACTTAATAATGAACTAGTTAATGATCTATTATATAATTCTTTATTACTTTTATTATGTGAAATAGTATTATTTATTTTTACATACTTTATTACTGGGTGGATTACTGATCCAGTAAAAAAATCATTTGAAAAGCAAAAGAATTTCGTCGCAGATGCATCTCATGAACTTAAAACTCCTCTATCTGTTATGATAGCAAGTGCTGATGCTTACTTTAATGATAAAGATGAAAAATGGATCAAGAATATGAAGAATGAATCAGAAAGAATGATTAAGTTAGTAACTGAGTTATTAGATTTAGCTAAAACTGAAGAAGAACTAGATATTGAAATGCATAATAATAATTTATCTCAAATAGTAGAAAGCTCTATATTAACATTTGAAAGTTTATTCTATGATAATAATATTAAATTAAAATATGATATTAATAAAGATATATATCTAGTATGTAATGAAAATTTAATAATAGAGTTAATGAGTATATTAATAGATAACGCTATTAAACATTCAGAATCCAAAGGAAAAGTAATAGTTAATTTATTTAAAAAGAATAAACAAATAGTATTGGAAGTTAAAAATACTGGTGATCCTATTAAAGAAGAGGATGAAGAAAAAATATTTGAAAGATTTTATAAAGTTGATTCATCTAGAAATAGAAATACTAATAATTATGGCTTAGGACTTGCTATTGCAAAGAATATTGTTCAAAAACATAAAGGTATTATTAAAGCTCATTCTGATAAAGGATATACAACGTTTAAAATAACATGGAATCAAAAATAATTTTTGGTTCTTTTTTTCAGTTTTGTTTAAGAATCGTAATATATATTATTATTAGGTGATAAAAATGAAAGAGAAAAGAAATAATAAGGGGATTTATATAGCAATAATTATATTATTATCATTAATAATTATTGTAGGTGGTTCAATATGGTTTTATAAATCAGGTATTATTAATAATATATTTAAAATATCTAATACAAATAATAATACTAATAATGTTACATTAAAACATACAGATTCATTAAAAGTAAAAAGTGATGGTGTATATATAATTGATGTATCAGAAGTAGTTGATGAAGTAATGCCTTCTATTGTAGCAATAACTAGTAAAACAGTTATTACCTCTGGTAGATTTGGGCCATCATTTTATGGTAATAATAGTTATACAACAGAAGGAGCTGGATCTGGTGTAATAGTATCAGAAAATAATAATGAAATATTTATATTAACTAATTATCATGTAGTAGAAAACTCTACAGAATTATCTGTTAAATTTATAGATGATAAAAGTTATGACGCTACTATTAAAGGGGTATCAGAAAGAAAAGATTTAGCTATTGTATCCGTTAAAAAGAGTGATTTAGATAAAGAAACATTAGACCAAATAAAAATAGCTACTATTGGAAATAGTGATGAATTAAAAGTTGGAAATGGAATTATTGCTATTGGTAATGCATTAGGTTATGGTCAATCAGTTACTACTGGTGTCGTTAGTGCTCTTAATAGAGAGGTTACTACTGATGGTTATACTCAAGAAATGATACAAATAGATGCTGCTATTAATGGTGGTAATAGTGGTGGTGCATTACTTAATAGTAAAGGTGAAGTTGTTGGTATTAACTCTGCTAAATATTCTTCAAGTGGAATTAGTTCTGGTGCTAGCATTGAAGGAATGGGATTTGCTATTCCAATAAGTGATGTAGAAGATTTAATTGAAACATTACTAAATGGAAAAAATGATGAAGGTGGTTTAACTATTGGTATTGAAGGATACATGACTACTGAAATAACTAATAATTATGGATTACCTGAAGGATTTTATGTATCAGCAATAACTAAAGGTGGTAATGCAGAAAAATCGGAACTATCTATTGGCAATATAATAACCGAAATAGATAATAATAAAGTAACTTCTATAAATACTATTAGAAAAGTATTAGATAAAAAGAATAAGGGAGATAAAGTTACATTAAAAGTTAAATATGTAGATAGAAATGAATATAAAGAAAAAGAAATTTCAATTACTTTAAATTAATTTCAGTTTTATTTAAGCTTACTATTATAGAATGTTAATATAAGGAGATGATAAATGAGTTTACATTAATAATAAATCAACTATTAAAACTATTAATTTTATGCCTCAAAAAAAGATTTATAATAATAAATCTTTTTTCTTATCTTAATATTTCATGCTCAAAATATTGTTCTTGAAATTCTGTAAGAGCATTAATAGCATCATCAGTATATTTCTTACCCATTGGCACTACTACCAGTTTATCATCATTATCATTAGTTCTATGAATTATTGCTATTACTTCTCCATCATATTCATTAACTGGAACAAATACACCTAATAAATAAGCATCTAGTTCTTCATTATCTCCACTTATTGTATTAGGAACATATCCATAATTAATTGGATAAAAGAATCCATGCTTAGGATGTTTACTTCCTAAAGGCCTATCTATATTAATCCTTATTACTTTTCCTAAATAATCTTTACTATTCATATTATATTCTTGTTAATGTCTTTCTTTTATCTTCAAAAAACTTTTCATAGCCATCATTTATACCCTCATAATTTAATGATCTAGCTACTACTATTTCAGCAAATTTAACTGCTTCTTCTATAGAACTAAATTCAAAATACATTCTTTTATTTTTTTCATCAATAGTACTTAAATATATTTTCATATTATCATCAACTTTAACTGAAAATACCTCTACTATATAGTTAAAAAATGGTTTAAATATTCCATTTTTAGTAACATGCCAACCCTCAAACTTATCCTCTATCATTATAATTCACGTCCTTTTCATTTATTATATATTTATAAGACCATATTGTAAATAAAAAAAGATAGAATTACTTCTATCTTCTTACTATTCTTCTGTAGCATCAATAGTTTTAATACATTTACCACTAGTTAATGTATAACCTTCATCACAATATTTAGTTTTAGCAACTTTCTTTAAACATTTTGGGTTACTACCTTGGATACCAAACTTACTTGCTAATTGTGCTGTAGTATAATATTGATAATCACTTGCACAAACAGTTTCATAAGAAGATTCACCATTAGGGAATGTAATATATTTTTCAGCATAGCAACCACTTGATTCATTTCCGCTTACCCAAATAGTTTTATGATATTGATCATTTGCTGCAGTACATTGATCTTTTGTTTTATAATCCCACTTGTAGTATGCGCATTGTCCATATGAACCATTGAAATAATAGTCACCTTTACCAGTCCATGTGTGTCCTTTACCATCAATTGATACTGTATATGTTTTACATTGTCTTGTTCCACCATTACTATCTGATGTATTTATACATAATGTACCATCAACTTTAGTACCTTCAGGACAAGTTTCTCTAACTGTACCTTCAATAGTACATTTAGTACCACTTAAAGTATAACCAGAAGGACATTTATATGTCTTAGCTGGTTCTGGTGCTGGTGTTGGATCTGGAGTCTTAGCTGGCTCTGGATCAGTAGTTTTTGCTGGTTCTGGGTCAGCAGTCTTAGCTGGTTCATCTTTCTTAACTTCTTCCCATTTAGCATATAATGTTACATTCTCACAAGATAATTTAGCTCCATTTGAAACAGTTTTGCCATTCTTATCTACCCATGTAACAAAAGTATAACCAGATTTAGTAGGATTTTTAGGCATTGTAAGCTTTTTACCGCATTCAATAGTAAGCGCGCTTACTTTGCTTCCTCCCTTTGAATCAAAAGATACTTTAAATACTTTAGTTTCTTCTTCTATTTTTTTCCACTTAGCTACTACTGTAATACTTTCATTGAAGACATGATCACTCTTAACTTCTTCTTCATTATAGTACCATCCTTCAAAAGTATATCCTTCTTTAGTAGTGCTAGGTAATTCTTTTGTAGAGCCTTTTTCAACTTCTATAGCTTCTACTTCTTCTCCACCATCAGCATTAAAAGTAATAGTAACTTTTTCTACTGTAGGAGCTGGAGAAGGTACAGGATCTGGTGCAGGCTTTTTAGGTAATAAAAGCCACAATGCAAGTCCTGTTATTAGTGCTACAACAACACATATAACTGTTATTAAAACCCATTTATTTTTCATTTTAAAACCTCTTTCTTTTAATATGATATTCTTGTTTAATTAAAAAGCGGTATCCTCCTTTCAGAAAAAATCAAACAAATATATCCGTAGTATTGTCTACATTTTTATAATAGCACACTAAATACCCTCCTGCAACAAAAAAGTAGCTATTGCTACTTTTTCTTTTGCTTATACCATTTTAAGATTTTAAATCTAGGGAAAGCATTAACTATTCTTTTATATAATGCCTTTTGACTATCTAATATTTTCTTTCTAACAAACTCAGTTACTTTCTCTGTATTATCCTTATGAGAATCATTAGCTATTTCTTTAAATTTCCATATTATTATAAATGATGTGATTAAATCTGATACAAATATAACTAATAATATAATTGCTATTATATCTAATATATTATTAGGTATTTTATTTAATATATTAAATAAGAATGGATTAGTTATGTATATAACTATAGTACATCCTATACCAAATAAAATCATAAATCTTAAACATATTCTTCCATTTAAATTAAACTTATTATCAGAGTAATCCCACCAACTAGTATTAAATATCTTTTCTAATATATAACTAGTAAAATACTCTACTATAGAGCAAATTACTACAGATAAAGTAAACACTACTAAAGGACTATCTATGTATTTATTTAAAAGTAATGTAACTACTATAGCTCCTACTCCATATATTGGACAATATGGTCCTATTAAGAATCCTCTATTAATAAACTTTTTCTTAGTATATAATGCTAAACATACTTCTCCTATCCATCCTATAAATGAATATATAATAAATAAGATAAAATATAAGCTTAAATTCATATTATCTACTCCAATAAAATAATTATATTATTTATTAATATATATGTAAATAATTATTAAATATTAATTAGGAAGTATTAAAGTTTGTCCTATACTTAATATATTACTATCTAGTTTATTTAATTCTTTTATCTTGTTAACAGTAGTATTATAAGTATTAGCTATACTATATAACGTATCTCCTTTTTTAACAGTATAAGTAAGTTTATTATTATCTTTAGGTATTATTAATTCTTCTCCTATACTTATAATATTATTGGTTTTATTGTTGATAACTTTTAAGTTATCAACACTTACATTAAATTTATTAGCTATCTTATATAGAGTATCTCCTTTTACTACTTTATATATAGTATCTTTATTAGGATTATCTTTAGATATAATTAATTTTTCTCCTACACTTAGTATATTATTACTCTTATTATTTAATTTCATTAATTCATCTACAGTTAAATTATATTTTCTAGCTATACTATATAATGTATCTCCTATTTTTACTGTATATATATCATTAGTTACTTCTTCTACCTCGTTAACAGGTATATATAATACTTGTCCTATACTTAAAGTATTACTATCTAAGTTATTAACTTCTTTTAGAGTGTTAACATTAATACCATAATTTCTTGCTATACTCCATAAAGTATCCCCACTTTTAACTTTATAATAATTATCACTTACCTCTTCAGTGTAAGGTACTCCAATATAATCTGCTACTCCCTTTACTACTGCTTCAGCTAAATCTTCCCAATTATTCTTTATTAGTGATATATCATCACCTTTAGAATCAACAAAACCATATTCCACAATTATAGATTCATTATTAGGAGTATCTCTTAATATAAAATAATAATCTTTATTCATATTACTAGGTAATCTTCTTTGATAATACTTTCTAACATTTTGTCCCGCTCTTTCTAATTCTTTAGATATTCCCTTAGATAAAGTATCACTATTTCTTAAAGAATATATTATTTCTGCTCCATCTCCCCCTCCAGCATTAATATGATTAGATATTAAGATAACATCACTTCCATTACCATAAAAAGATAATGCCTTATTAGTTCTATCTTTAGGGGCTAAAGTCTCATCACTATCCCTAGTCATTTTACTTTCTATTCCTAGATCATCAAATCTCTTCTTCATATATTCACTTATCTTTAAAGTATAGTCTTTTTCTACTATGCCATTACCACTAGTACCTGGATCAACACCTCCATGACCAGCATCTATTACTACTTTTTTACCCATACAAATCACCTAATATAGGATATGAAAAAAGACACAATTATGTGTCTTTTTATTCAACCATATTACTTCTAAATTGTTGTACTAATGCCATATCAGCAGCTTGATTAGTACTTCCTTTTAAGAACCACTCTAGTACATTTTCATCATTATTTGTACTAGCATTTCTTATTGCTTGTTTCATATATACAAATTTAGTAGTATTAGAACCCTTATTATAATAGAACCTAGTTCTTTCATCTAATCCAAAGAATACAGTCATTTCATAATCACGATATCTGTCTTCTTCAGATACTCCTAAAAGACCTTCAAGTAAGTATGCTAAAGTACCAGTTCTATCAGCACCAATACGACAATGGAAGTATAATGAGTAAGTTGGATCTGCATTAAATTCTTGCATTACTTTTACTACTGCTGATCTTGCTAAGTTATAGTTAGAACGATTATCATCATAATCAATACCATAGTGAATAATTTCATAAGTTTTATAATTTGTTGGATTATCATTAGTAACTATCTTATAAGCATTAGCAAATGAATCTTCTTCATTAGTTACTGGTTCACTATTAGCACGTAAATCCATTTCATGATTTATTCCCAACTTAGTGAAGTATTGAATTGAATCTCCATTACCTCCCCAAATCTTTTCACCACGGAATAACTTTCCATACTTAATTGTTCCATTAACTGTTTGATTATTAGCATCAGTATAAGTAACTTTTATACCACCTAAATCACGTACATTGCGTGTTTGATAGAATGTACTACTACTACCAGCTTTTAAGTTATCTATCTTAATAATTCTTCTTTCACCAAAGGCATAGAACTTACCATTATCAGTACTATCATTTGCATTTTCCCAATAATACGCTTTGCCAGGAATAAGATTATATATCTTACCATTATTAACAGTAGCATATAAAGCATCTCCTGTAACAGTATTAGTAGCTGGATTATATTCATATAAGTTAACACTACCACTAACATGTGTATCATATTCGTTAGGTTGATCACAATATACTGAACCAGTTGAATTATTAACACGATCATCACCATTAAAGTTAACACAATTATTAGTAGATAAGTTACTACTCATATAACTATCATAACTTGAATGATTACTATCTGTTTGACCATCAGCCCATATATCAATGTTATTAAAGTATGTACGCATTGCACTAGACATTATATCAAATGTAGGTATATCATTAGCATAATCAACAGTCACTATTGATTGAACTACATCTCCAGATATATCACCAGTCATAGTTATTTGAGTAATACCAGGAGACACACCAGTAACTACTCCACTTGAGTTAACTGTAGCTATTGATGTATCATTTGATGCATATGTAAATGGTTCAATAGTATTTGTATTTGTTACTCCGATAGATCCTGTTGCATTACGAGTAATTGTCATAGTACTATTTGTCATATTAGCTTGTAGTACTGAATCAACCCATTTTGCCGTATAAGTTATATCTTGAGAAACAACTGTAACACCTTCAACAACCAATACATCTTGAGGTGTATACCATCCATCAAATATATGTCCAGCCCATGTTGCAGTTGGTAAATTAGTTACTGTAGAATTTTCTGGGAACTTCATAGTATCTCTTTCTACTTGACCAGAACCTGGATCAAATGTAACAGTATAACCACTAACAACTTCATAATATAAAGTATTATATGGAACACCATCTATTGATTCTGTTCCAGTTACTTTACTAGTTCCAGCCATAGTATTTGCACTTGGTATTGAAAGATTATTTTTAATAGTAGCATCTTTAGATTTGATAATACCATCATACATATAAGTATTAGATACATTTGAAGTATTAATACCATGCCTCTTAGCTATAATAACAGGACTAGTTACATCATATACCCCGTCTGAATTATTACCAATTATTAAGTTACCAGCATTTTGAATAGCACCAGGACCAGAACCACTTGCAGTACCAGTATATGTTGAATTAGATGTAACTGTTCCACCAGCTATAGTAACTGTTGCATTAGCAATATTTTGTATTGCACCTCTTTGACAATTTGCATTATTAGATATAATAGTTCCGCTTGTTATATTAATAACAGCTCCACTAGCATCATTTTGAAGTGTTGCTCTATCTGTAGAGTTTGAATATAAGTATGCATTACCAGATATATTAACCGTTCCTTTATTATATACAGCTTGTCTTTTTGAACCTGCAACTGATGCAACAATCTCTCCACCAGTTATATTAAGTACTCCTCCAGCATAGTTATTTATTATACCTTGAGTAACATTACCAATGGTAATTGAACCACCACTTATAGTCATATTACCATTATTCTCAATAACATTAGTAATATTTGAAGTTATATTACCACTTTCAATGTATACAGTACCACCAGATACATTTAAAAGTGCTGGTATTTGAGTAGAACCATTTACTTTTCCACCAGTAAGTACTCCTCCACCATCGCTATCTCTATATGTTAAAGTACCACCATTTAGTACCTTTATAACATTTCCACCAGTATATTCTATTTCATGTCCATTCATGTCAAGAATAATATTACGTGAAGATGGTATTTCAGCAGTAGCAGGTAAAGTAACGTCTTGAACCATTACAATTGTAGTTTGAGTGTTTTGAGGTACAGCTTCAATTGCTAAAGCTAAAGTTTCATAATATGTTGTGCCTATTCTAGCAACGTAAGCTGGATCTAACACCCATTTAGCATATAAATCCATATCACTATATACAGGAGTTGTTGAACTAACTGCAACTGTTAAATCTGAATCAGAATACCAACCATCAAATAAGTAATAAGTTTTTGTTGGTGTAGGAAGAGTTCCTAATAAATCACCATAAGCATAATATATTGGATTATTTGGTAAAGGATCTCCATCTTGAAGGTGGAATGTTACTGAAAGGGATGAACCTTGTAACCATCTAGCATAGTATACATCATTTCCATAAACAATAGTATTCTCATCAACTGCTGTAGTAAAGTTTACATTATCTGTATACCATCCACCAAATAAACAATCTGCTTTTGTTGGATTAGGTGATGGCATATTACTTGCTCCTATTGCTTCTCCATAATTTACTGATGCCGTATATGATGCAGGTGTACCACCTTGAGAATCAAATGTTATAGTTTGTACATCAGGTATCCATTTAGCATAATATGTAACTGTACCAGTTACTACCGTTTGAGTTGTAACTTGCTCTGTATAATTAACATTATCTGTATACCATCCACCAAAAGTATAATGTGCTTTAGTTGGTGCTTGAGGTAAACTTTCTAATCTTTCATTAAATGATTTAGTATCTGTATAATTTGCAGGTATACCACCAGCATTATCATACGTAATTGTATAAGAATCAGGTGTAAAATGCGCATATAGATTAACATCGCTACTTACAACATATGAAGAAGTTATAGGAGTTTGACCATTTTGAGTAAACCATCCATCGAATGTATAATGTTGTCTTGTAATTGTTGGTAATGTACCAATAGGATCATTATAAGGAACATATCTAGTAGATGTATAATCCATTGATCCACCATCACTTATAAAGTGAACTACATAAGTATTAGCTGGTTGTGATCTTTCTAATTTAATATACATATTAGATAGTTTTGCTACTACATAACGACCTGCAGTTGAATTAGTACCATCAGCAGAAGTACTAGTTTCAAAAGCATATGCACCAAACCAAGTATATAATTCAAAGTATTGATTAAATCCAGTTATATTTTGGAATTCTGTTAAAGGATCATCATCTATTGCATACCAAATACGATTATTTCTTCTTACAACTTTAACTTTCATACCAGCTGTATATGTAAATGGTTGAGTTGCTGTAGTTCCATTAAATTTTTCTGTTAATTGAATTCCTGGATCATTACGTCTTACAACTAAACCAGGATAGTTCATACTTTGATTATCTAGTTTAGCATTAAGGAATGTAGCTTGACTATTATTATTTCCTTGACTATTTTTATTATAATAATCTATTGTAAATCCTATTTCAAAATCTTTATCAAAGTTAGTACTATTGAATAGTGGTATTCCAGTATCAATATAATTCTTATTAGCTGTAGCCCAGTTAAATGTATTACCATCTTTATCTTCACTAATACAAGTATCATTATCACTAGTTATATAATTTGTAGTATTTGAATCAACATATTCTCCATTAAAATTACATTGTCCTTGAATACGGAATACATATTCCATATTGTCTATATTAGCTATCCATTTAGCATAATATATTACATCTTGACTAGGCATAACTGTATTTGCATCAATTTGAGTTGACCAATTTACATTTTCAGTATACCATCCTAAAAAATCATATCCATTTCTAGTTGGCTCTTCTAATGTTCCTAATTTTTCACCAGCATATTTAGTTATTGGTGAAACAGATGATCCACCATCTGTTTCAAAAGTAGCTGTATATTTATATCTTACAGGGAAATCTTCTATAGTAGTTACTGGAATTTCAATTACTGGACGAGAAGTATTTGTACTACCATTACTATTTGTATTAACAGTAGTTACTGCTCTAGTAGAAGTATGGATTCTTTGACCACCAGAAGAAGATATTTCTGTAGCTTGTAACCAAATACCAGCTCTACCCTTTAAATTACTTCCAGTATTACCTGATTGGAATCTACTATTTTCCATAAAGAAGTAACAACTATCCAAATATCCATTACTACTTGAAAATGTTCCGCAAGCTGCTTCTAAGTCATTCATATTAATATATCTTGAAACTTTATTAGAATATCCAACACCACTAAATGTTAGTAATTTTGAATTATCCCATTGATCATTAGTAGATAAAGATGTTGTTTGAGGAAGATAAACAGTAGATGCTTCATAAGTTAGGGAACTTCCTGCTCTTGATTGAGTGTCAACTGGACCACTTTCATCTATACTAGTATAGTATACTAAGGCCATACTATCATTATCTTCATTTTTTCTTATTAAATAGAATCTCTCACCAATTGGATCATAAGTACCATCATCATTAACATCACAATCATAGGCATCTCCAGCTAAATAAGTGTTTGCACCAGGAATAGCTCCATAATCAAAATATGTATCATATTGTATTCCAGCTCCACGACATCCTTCACTATTACTTTGTGATTCACATTTTTCACTATGTAATGTTCCTACTGCAGCTTTCATACATACTATTTTTTCAAACTTAGCATGTACTGTAATATTTCCAGTTATTGGAGTGTCTGGTCTATATTGAACTGCACTATCTCCTGTACCATCAAACCATCCAAGGAAATTATATCCCGCTAGTTCTGATTCACTTACTGAACCAAAAGGTTCATTATAAGTTCTTGTTTCAGTTGCTACACCACTACCACCATGAGTGTCAAATGTAATTGTAAATGTCGTAGATGGATTTGAAACTGTTAAAGTAAATGAAGTAGAAAGAGTTTGGCGGTAAATACCATAACTCGTTCTACTCTTAAATGCAAAAAGTGACAAAACGAAAACTAAAATTACTATAAATAATTTTATATATTTAATTATATTCTTCATTTCATCACCTCTATTCTTCTTTATTCTTCTAGTTTATTAAACTACTTGTTTAACTAAAACACTCACATTAACTGTTTGAGCAGTAACATAAGTTGGATTAGATCCTCCTCTAATATGAATAACATGAGATTTTGTTTGAGTACTATCATTAAATAGTATTACTCCAACATCTGCAAACGAAACAGTATTATTTGATACAGGTTGATATGCTCCATCACCTACGGCAACTTCTACTCCATTAGGTAAATTACTCAAAATAATTGAATACCTAATATCAACTTGTGATTGATTAGTTACACTTAATGTATAAGTATCTTCACTAACTCCTGGAATTACTACTAAATCATCATCTGCATCTGGAGTTAAAGACACATTCCATGTTGCTAGGGGAACTTCCGTATTAGCAGCAGCTTGTGTCTTAAATATTGCAAGTGAATTAGACACAAAGAAAACTAATAATATACACATTATTATTGAAGCATAAATCATTGTTTTCTTTCTTGTTTTCATTAGTTCACTTCCTCTTTATTTTCATCATCTTTAATATATTCTATTAAATCTTTAAACATCCAACTGGCTAAGTATAGCGTTAATATAACCCCTGCTATAACATATTTATACCTAATTATAATATTTAATAATCCTCCAGATATTATTACTTTTCCTATAATATCACTCTTGCTAATAGCATCATCTTCAGTGTTATTAGCATCACCCTTTGTTACAAATAAGTTTCCATCTTTTCTTACAATTCTATGTGTTATATAATGATCTTCTTTCTTATAAGTAACAACTTCTCCTACTTTAAAATCCTTTTTCTTATATATTAATACATAATCACCAGCATGAATATTTTCTTCCATTGATCCTGTAATAATACTAAATATTTCAACTTTATTTGTTAAGCGAAGTACATAATATCCCGCTAGTATAACAATTATAACAATAAACAATATATCTGCTATTTTTCTTAAAACCTTAACCATTAGTACTCTTCAGCCTCGATATCTATCTTTAATGAATAACTAGCATTAGGTGTTTTACCTATTTCTGTATCATTACTACTACTTATCCAATACCACTCTAAATCATAAACATCACTACTATTTACATCTAATACAATATTAGCAATATTTAACGCACTAGCTATACTATAACTATCAACTATATAAGTACCATTCTTTTTTAACTTATATTTCATATTTATGTAATATGGATTTTCTTCTATAAAATCTATTTTATAAATTAACTTATATCCTGTAGAATTCTTTATCGTAAATTCATAAGTGTTCTTACTTTCAGGAGCTATTAATTTTCCTCTATCATATAAAGGATTTTCAAATATTTCAGCAGTTGTCCCCTCACTCCATCTTATGTCCTTATCTTTTACAATAAATCCAGTTTCAGCATCTTTTCTAGTAACATTGATTGTGTATACTTTTTTAATTCCATCTTTATTTGTTGCTTCTACTTTAAATGTATTTAATCCAACTTCTAAAGATAAATTACTAGGTATACTAATTGTTGTTGTTGATGCATATGCTATTGCATCAATAGTAATAGCTGCTATATCATTTTCAACTTCAATATCATATGTATATACATCTTCACTAAAGTCTATATCAACAGGCCCTACTGTAATATCTTTTAATACTCTTGTATCACCTTTTCTTGTAACATTAATTGTGTATACTTTTTTAATTCCATCTTTATTTGTTGCTTCAATTTTAAATGTATTTAAACCTTCTTTTAATGTTAAATCAGATGGTGTAATAATAATTTGAGTATTTTTATCAAAAGGTAATGCACTTAATGTTATTTCATTAACACTATTATCTACTTCAATATCATATGTATAAACATCTTCACTAAAGTCTATATCTTTTGGTCCAACAGTAATGTCTTTAATTACTTTATTATCTTTACCTTTTTTATTAACATTTATTGTGTATTCTTTAGTAGTTCCATCGCTACCAACTACTTTAACAACAAAAGTATTCATTCCCTCTTTTAAAGATAAATCATCAGGTATTATTATTTTTGTACTAGGATCATTTGGTAATGCATTAATAATAATTTCATTAACATCACTATCTACTTCAATATCATAAGTAGTTACATTAGATTTAAAATCTATATTCTTAGGACTTGTTGTTAATTCTTTTAATAGTGGAAGACTAGATTTCTTTTTAGCCCTATTAACGTTAATTGTATAAGTAACTGTCTTTCCATCTTTTGTAGTTACTTTAACTTTAAATGTATTTAATCCCTCTTTAAGACTTAAATCACTAGGAATACTAACTACTGTACTATCATCATAAGTACTTACAAGAATATCTATACTTGTAACACTATTACCAACGTTAATAGTATATTTAGTTTTATTTTCACTAAAGTTAATATCTTTTGGACTAACTTTAATATCTTTAACTATCTTATCATCAGTTACTTCTTTAGGTTTTCTATTAACATTTATTGTATAAGTAACTCTTTTCCCATCTTTAGTAGTTGCCACTATCTTAAATGTATTAGTGCCATCTTTTAAAGTTAAATCACTTGGATATTCTACTTTAGTAGAAGCTTCAAATGGCATAGCATTAAGTATTATTTCATCAACACCAGAATCAACTTCAATGTTATAAGTAGTTACATTAGATTTAAAATCAATATTAGTTGGGCTAACTAATAAGCTTTTTAATATTCCATCACACTTGCCATTGTTACAATCAATATCGATTATCTTTGGTCCACCATTGCAGTTCCTATTTTTGATAAGAACACAATTATGAATAAACAATAAAATAATTATAATTAAAATAACTATTTTAATTATTAAATCTAATTTCTTATTCCTTTCATTCTTATTTTCCATATATTTCTCTCCAACTATTAATCTTACACTTAAAACCTACAAATAATTATTTATAAGCTTTAAACGAAAGAATAATTTAAAATTATTCTTTGTTATATATCATTATGGTTGACTAGATACTGGTACTTGACTTGCAATTAATGTTACAGGAACAGTAATTGTAGAACCTTGTAATGCTGTGTCAGCATCATTAGTTGTATCAGTAGGTGAATCGTCTGTTCCACCCCAAGCAACTGTTAATGTTAGAGTTGCTTTTCTTGCTGCACCAGTTGCAGAATATGTAATAGTACCACTAGCTGGTAATAATGATACAGTAAATTGGTTTGCATCTGAGCTAATAGCACTTCCACCAACTGTAGCAGCTCCAGCAGTAGCTGAATATGCAACATCTACTTCAGAACTACCAGCGTCTAGAATAATAGTTTTTGTACAAGTAGCTCCTGGAGCAATTTTACCTGGAGCAACGTGATTATTACTACATTCAGCGTTAGTGAAAGTAATATTTTGTGTCAATACTACTTCACTTGAGTCAGTAAATGAAACATCCCAAACTGCAGCACTAACTGTTGCATTAGCATCTAGTTTACTTTTATAAATTGCGTAGCTGGTAAAGCTTACACTAATCAATAACAATAAAGCAACTACTATTAAAGCCTTCTTATTTCTCATCTTCACACCTCCTTTACTTCGTAAAATAGGCAGTTAAAAAGCACGTTAAAAATCACTATAAGACACCTACCTTTAGTTTACAATAATATTGTATCAAAAAAAGCGACATACTTCAACAAATTATTGGTATTTTTGAATGCTATTTTTATCTCATTTTTTAAACTCTTTAGTTTACTTGATTTTGACACACAAAAAAGCACTTTTTGTGCTATTTTATGTTTCTATTTTTTCCATTTATTAACGCTAGTAAATCCCAAAAATTAGTGATTTGCTTAAAAGATATTAAGTGATCAGCCAATCTAACTATTCTTCCTTCTTTAAATTTACTTTTACAAAACGATAACCTTCCTATCTTTTTTCTATTTAAGCTATCTATAATAATTTCCCTTATTTCCGGGGATATTTTACTGATTTTATCATAGTTTATAAGCTCTAATTCATTAGTAGTAAATGATTTAGTTACTGCTACAGGAAAGTGTGCCATATGATGAATTATACCATCAATTATAATTTTAGCATGATCAAGATCTTGAAAATCATTTTTATACCAAAATGAAGCATTTATGCAGGCTTCTATAGGATGAACAAATCCATGCTTATGAAAAAAAGAAGATTTTTTTATCTTTTTATTTTGCCATGGATTAGTGTATAAATCATGCATCATAGCTATCTTTAAAGCTAACTTTTTATTACATTTTTTAGATAATCTATAGGTTTTCATCATAACTTCTAAAATATGTATACCTAAAGGAATATTCCCGTGATGAGAATATTTTTTAGATAATCTTTTTTGAAATTCATAGCTTAAAAATATATGTTTAATAGTAGTTATAATCTCTTCTATTTCATTATCTTTAAAATTGTTGTTTTTAAGTAATATTTTTAATTCTTCTAAAGTCATGTTATTTACTATTTTTTAAAGATTTTATTATTATAGCTGCTTCATAAAATATAGCAAGCAATGTTGGTATAACTACTATTATAATAAATCCCCATTTTGATGTTATTTTTTCTAATAATTTACCATAATTATGGTATGATTTATTATTTGCTTTACCAATAATATATTTTTCTGATACTTTATTACCTTTAATGGTGTATATAACTTTATTTTCATCTTGCTTTTTACCTTCAACAGTACCATAATTCACTACATTGTTATTATAATAAAAAAGCTTATCTCCAACATCTGTTTTATTATCTAATACTTTCTTAACTATTAATAAATCTCCCTTTTTATAATTTAATTCTTTATCATCATTTTGAATTATTAAAAGAGTATTATTATTAAATTCAATAACATTAAATTCATTATAAGATAACATGCAAATACTTATAAATAGTGCTAATAATAACCAAATAATAGCAATTATATTTCTTAAATAAATAACAATTTTATTCATGTAAACCTCCCGATTATATCCCATATATAATTTTACCATAAATGCCCTAAAAACAAAAGAATTATGCATAAAAAAAGTAGCTTAATAAGCTACTTTAATTATTATTTTTCGATTTCTGTAACTACACCAGAACCAACAGTTCTTCCGCCTTCACGGATTGAGAACTTAGTTCCTTTTTCAAGAGCTACAGGAGCGATTAATTCAACTGTCATGTCTACATTATCTCCAGGCATAACCATTTCAGTTCCAGCAGGTAACTCGATAACACCAGTTACGTCAGTAGTTCTGAAATAGAATTGAGGACGATAATTTGTGAAGAATGGAGTATGACGTCCACCTTCTTCTTTAGATAGAACATAAACACTTGCTTTAAACTTAGTATGAGGTGTAACAGTTCCAGGTTTAGCTAAAACTTGTCCACGTTCAACATCTTCACGAGCAATACCACGAAGAAGTACACCAGCGTTATCTCCTGATTGAGCGAAATCTAGTGATTTACGGAACATTTCAATACCAGTAACAACTGATTTTTGAGTAGGTCTTAAACCAACAATTTCAACTTCATCATTA
>JAEEGL015964258.1_pt1 | contig 21553 bp, 19 predicted proteins | sample 9134231 | NCBI WGS metagenome assembly JAEEGL01 (sample SAMN16246548, study PRJNA631951) | gut metagenome | biome: gut microbiome; feature: rumen; material: fiber-attached | host: Bos | place: Iran: Karaj | collected 2018-10
AACGAGACGCCCTTTGTTATTTGGTTAGTTGCTCTGTGCACATATTGATGACGAAAAACGGAAATTCGTCTACAAAACGTGCAAATTCAGGCTCTTTTGCACATTTTGAAGACAAAAATCGAAAAATCGTCTACAAAATGTGCATCACCCGGTTGTTTACATTTTGTTGAATGAAAACCCATCACCGAAATGTCGACATCCGGTTGTTTCACAAAGATCACTGCGGCAGAAATTCCTGCTCGGGAGAAAGCTTCTTTTTCTTCTCCTTGGCAGCGCTGGCAAAATAGGAGACAAAACCTAAGACCGGGATCAGCATAACAGCGCTGACCAAAAGGATCGTGCCGCCTCTGGTCGATGTGCAGTCGAAGAGGACGTAATTAATCTTCCAGCCGTCTTTTTCGCTGATCTCAAGGTATCTGAGGCCTTCCTTGTAGTAGCCTTCAGCCTTGGATTCCTGGGCTTTTACGGTTCCGATGAAAGTCCTGGGCGGGATCGAGATCGTCTTTGTCTTGCCGTCTGCGTAGTCGTAAGTAGCATCGGTAAGGGCATCCAGGTACTCTTTGTCAGCCTTCTTGGAAACTGACATCGGCATGATCGAGCCGTCTTCCATCCAGATGAGGTAATAGTATTCGTGGCCTGTAGGGATGAATGAATAGGATTCGGTACTTTCAGCGTAATTGCCGAGGCATCCGACGACCTCATATGAGATCCACTGGTCTGAATATTCTTTGTAGTTATCGACGACTTCAGGATAAGTGCCTTTGACATCTCCGAAAATAAGGTCTCTCATGAAAAATACGCATGCTCCGAACAGAACCAGAGCAAGGATCGAGACGACCAAAAGACTTGTTTTCTTCATAAAAACTCCCCCGCTTGGATTGACTGTCCGATATTGTATCACGGTCTTGCCTTCCTGCGGGGGATTTCTATTGCCTATTATCTTCTTTTGAGGTGCCGGTTTTTTCGGCCGGTTTTTCGGCCAAAACTTATTTCTTCGCCGGCTTTTTCGCGATCTTGGCTTCGAAAATGCCGCCCTTGATCGCCGTAGTAAGATGGAGCTTATGCTGCTCGAAGATCCTCTCGGCGATGGCGATTCCGGTGCCGGGCGTAAACTTGTCTGCTCCGGTCTTGTTGCTGATCACGATGCTGTTCTTATCGATCTTGATGTCGATCTTGGTGCCTTCAGTCTTATATTTTTCAGCATTGTCGATGAGGCAGAAGAGCGCCTGGGAGAAATAATCCTTATCCATCCTGATCTCTGTGTCGCCGCTTATGACGGGTTCGGAGACGGCCTTTTTCGCTGCATCTTCGATCAGAGGTCTTACAGATGCTTTTACGAGCTTTCTGTCGGACTTTTCGGCAGTCTTAAGGATCGCTTCGATGTCCTTGTTCATCTCCGAAGTCTTGGCGAGGATCTGGTCAGCATAACGGTTCTTCTCAGGATCGCTGTTAACGTCCTTCAGGTTCTCGGCATAGCCGCCCAGGATCTGAAGAGGTGTCTTGAGGTTATGTGCCAGAGAATCGATCAACGTATTCTTGAAGTTGTTGTTTTCGTATGCCCTCTTGTACTGGACATAGGGGTGGATGGAAATTAGCAGGGCTATGGCAATGCACAAGATGAAGATCAGGATTCCGATGAAAATGAGAAATGGTCTGAAATATCTTGCATAAGGAACCGAGGTGATTATGTATTCAACCATATATGTATTTCCATTTATTTCGAAAACAGAAACCTCGCCCTCTGTAAGAACGCCGTCTTCATGGTCATATCTGTTGACAGACCATGTGCCTGCATTCCAGGCTCCTTCTTCCGCTTTGATCTTTTCAATATCCGAATAGTTGTTTACGAGGAAGATCTCTTTATTCGCATTAATGAATCTTTCAGGATAAGCATATCTGTCAAAGACCGCGAAGCCGTCAAATGTGATATCCACTGACTGGTAACGGTCTGCTTTGGAAGGGTCAGTAAAATCCCATTTGTTATAGATCTTTTTGATCCCGTACGTACCCTCGAGCCAGCCGTTTGTATCAATGATCCTGCCGGGATAAAGCGTGTCACCGTCAATGTAATAAGTCTCAAGAGCAAGCTCTCTATATGAGTTCATTCCGCACCACATGTCACCATACTGAAAAAACGGACCGGTCGAATAGTAATAGTCCGACAGCTCTATCATGTTCCAGGTATTTTGAGTGCAGAGATCATTCTCGTGCTCCAGGTCAAAAAGCTCATCACATCTTATATAGGTGAAATACCAGTCAGCAGGTTCGCCGTGGGTAGGATTTGTAGTGGATTTCATCGTTCCTTTGGAAAGACGATCCTCATCCTTGGTTACAAGGTACCAGTTATGGATATTCTTTTCGACCGCGATAACATCGTATTCGCTCTCGGTGATGGTCTCGAAATCACCTTCTTCATTAACCTTTGCAAACCTGAAGTAGTCAGACGAATAGAATGCAAGGATAACTCTCATAAAATTTGCGTCTATATTGCCTTCGTCATATTGTCTGACGAGATCCCTGTAACGTGTACCGAGTTTTTTAAAGCCGGAATCACGGGAATCGGAAAAAGTTCTATTCAGATAGCCGTCCGTAACACTGAAAGCTATGGCACCGATGACTAAAAGGCAGATTATCCTCGGCAATGCAAAGTGCAGATAAGTCTTCTTTTTCATGAAGTATCACCCTCCTTAATCGAACCTGTACCCGACACCTATAAGGGTCTTGATGCGGGCTCCTTCTTTTCGAAGCTTTTTGCGGAGATTCTTCACGCGGTTATCGATAACGCGCTCTGTGATGTACATGTCATCGCCCCAGGCAACCGCGAGCAGGAGCTTTCTCGTGATGGCCACACCGGGGTGCTCGAGCATGTACTTTAAGATCTGGTACTCCTTGGGCGGGAGGTCAATGACTTCGCCTGATAGTTTTACTTCAAACTTCTCAGGATCTATCGTGATCTCGCCGCTCTCTAAGATCTTGGGCTTTACCGGTTCCGTGCCCGTTCTCTCTAAAAGCGCTAAGAGCTTGCTGTACAGGATCGCGATCGAAAAAGGCTTTACGATGTAATCGTCAGCGCCTAATTCGTAGCCGTAAAGGACGTCTTCTTCCCTGACTTTTCCGGTGAGGAAAACGACAGGCACGTTCGACTTTTTCCTGATGATCTTACAGAGCTCAAACCCGTCCAAACCCGGCATCATGATGTCCAGAACAATGAGATCGTAGCTGTTATTCAGGATCTTGCTAAGGCCGATATTTCCGTCCTCGGCAAACTCGAGCGCAATCTTGTCGCGCCTTCCGAAATAATCACCAATGACCTCTCTTATCTGTGCGTCATCTTCCACGAGCAGAACGCTGTACATGAATCTCCTCCGTCAAGAGTGATGTTACACGTTCAGTGTATCGTTAGTGTATCGTTTTGGGAATGGCGTGGGACAGACCCCGACTGTAATACATGGGGGTAAAAACAGGCCGGCAATTATATAAAACGGCTTTTTTATATAATTGTTGCCCCTAAAAAAGGGCATGTATTACAGCGGAGCTGCAAAAATGCCGGCAAGACGAATTCAAGCGGCATCAGTTTGTTGAAACTGATAATCAATTTCATATTGACACTGTATCTCCCCGCTCCTATAATAGCCTTCCGTACCCTATTATTTAAAAGAGGCTTTATGGAGCAGCTGATCTGCAAAAACTTAAAACTCGGATATGAGAACATCACCCTGGCAGAAGACCTGAGCTTTTCTGTCGAAGCGGGCGATTATCTTTGCATCGTCGGCGAAAACGGCGCGGGCAAGTCCACGCTCATGAGAACGCTTCTCCGCCTCCAAAAGCCCCTGGGCGGCACCATCGAATACCAAGATGACCTGACCGCATCTTCGATCGGTTATCTCCCCCAGCAGACAATAGTCCAGAAGGATTTCCCGGCTTCAGTATATGAAGTCGTTCTCTCAGGCTGCCAGAACAGCCTGGGCTTCCACCTTTTCTATTCGAAAGAAGCGAAAGCAAGAGCCCGTAAAAACATGGAGCGCTTAGGGATCAGCGACCTTGCTAAGAGGTGCTATAGGGAGCTTTCCGGCGGCCAGCAGCAGAGAGTGCTCCTCGCAAGAGCTCTTTGCGCCACTGAGAAGATGCTCCTTTTAGATGAGCCTGTCGCAGGCCTTGACCCCCTCGTTACGAGCGAGATGTATTCCCTCATCGAAAAGCTCAATGACGAAGGCATCACGGTCATCATGATCTCTCACGACATCGCGTGCTCGGTCAAATACGCTAAGCACGTTCTTCATATCGGCAATGAATTCTTTTTCGGTACAGTAGAAGACTATAAGAAATCTCCTGCCGGAAGCAAGTATCTCGGGGAAGGAGGGCATCATCATCACCATGTTTGATATCCTTATTAATTCCCTGGCATACCCCTTCGTAAGATATGCCCTGATCGTAGGCGTCTTGATCGCGCTGTGCTCATCTTTGCTCGGCGTCATCCTTGTGCTCAAGAGATTCTCATATATCGGCGACGGCTTGTCACATGTCGCATTCGGTGCGATGGCGATCGCAGCCGTTGTTGGTCTTGCTAACCAGATGGTCCTTACGCTCCCCATCACGATCCTTTGTGCGATCCTGCTCCTGTGGTCAGGCCAGAACGCAAAGATAAAGGGCGATGCGGCAATAGCCATGATCTCCGTCGGCGCCCTTGCATTCGGTTATCTCCTGATGAATATCTTCCCGACATCATCGAATGTCGCAGGCGATGTATGCTCTTCACTCTTCGGATCCATGAAGATATTGACGCTCACCAAATCGGAGGTCGTCCTCTGTATCGTTTTGTCGATCGTTGTGGTGATCGTCTTTGTTCTTTTGTACAACAGGTTTTTCGCGGTCACATTCGACGAGAGCTTTGCAAAGGCCGTCGGCACTAAGACCAGGCTTCTTAACTTTGTGATCGCAACGGTTATCGCGGTTATCATCGTTCTTGCAATGAACCTCGTAGGATCCCTTCTCGTATCCGCGCTCGTTATCTTCCCCGCGCTCTCCGCGATGAGGATATTCAAGAGCTTTAAGTCGGTTACGGTCTTCTCTGCAATACTTTCCGTCTTCTGCGCATTTACGGGTATCATTCTCTCGATCCTCTTCAATACGCCCGTCGGAGCAACGATCGTAATTACGGACATCGCTGCGTTCGGAATCTGCTACGGAATTGGCGCTGTAAGGAAAAATTAAGCTTTTCCTTCTTTAAACATCCTCATCATCTCATTTGTAAGACTGTAATCATCGGGCTGGAGCTCGATCTCTTCACGCGTGCGCCACTCGGCAACCTTGAGTTCGCCCTCATCCATTTTGATAGTATCGTCGCCGTCAACGTCGCAGTAAAAACCGACGAGAAGGTCGTCAACGATGCCCCACGGCTGAGACTTGTAATAGCGGATATTCTTTACCTTAAGACCGGTCTCCTCCATCGCTTCTCTGGCAACGGTCTCTTCCAAAGTCTCGCCGATCTCGGTAAATCCTGCGACGAGCGCGAAATGAGCAAAGCCTGTCTTATATTTGGTCACAAGGATCTTTTCTCCGTTCGTGATGCCGACTATGACCGCCGGCACGATTCTGGGATAGATCACGTTGCCACACTCACATCGGAGTGCGCGCTCTTTATCATCTATAGAAGTCTCCCTGCCGCAGATACCGCAGTACTTATTTCCCCTGTACCAGTTTGCAAGCTGTAGCGCCGTGAAAGCGAGGAATACGTTCTTCTTCTCGGCTATTCCTGAGCGCCTGAAAGACCTGACGTTAATGAATTCATAGCCTTCGGGAAGCTCCATGCTCTCGTCTCTTGCATCGAGGAAGAAGTAGTAGTCTTCGTCGAGCGCGAAAAGATAGATGAGCTTGTCTCGGCTCTCTTCAGGCAGCTGAGATACGCGGGGAAATTCCTCGCCTTTAACAAGGATCTCCTGGTGTCTGAAAGCCATAACAAAGCTGTCTGCATTTGGTTTTCTGTCCGGGTAGAAGTGATTATCAAGCTTATGAGGCGCTATATCCTGGATCATAGGTGTGTCCTTTTAGATGTTTTTCAAGATTGTATCAATAGAACCGGAAAATAAATACCGTCCCAAGTGCATTTTCGCATTCAGGACGGCATGAAGATCGGTTTTAAAAAGACTGTCAGAGAGTAATCGTCTCAGGAGCAGCTGTGAATGAGCTGAATACAGCGGTAGCGTTCTTGAAGTAAAGAACCTGTGTGTTGTCGTCGTCAGCACTGTACATGAACTTGAGTTCAGGGTGCTTGTCGAGCATAGCAACCTTAACGTCTCTGTTGTCGTCGTTGATGAGCTCGCCTGATACGCGGAGCCATGTGCCTGTCTCGCCGTCGAAAGCGCAGATCTCAGCTTTGGGATTTGCAGCGAGCTGCTTTGAAACGGGCTTAACCTTGCCTGTCTGGATGTAGAGCTTGCCATCGAAAACGAGAACTGTGCCAAAAGGTCTTACTCTCGGCTGGTCGCCTTCAACTGTTGCAAGATAATAAGTCTTTGTCTTTTCCAAAAATGCGCAAACTTTTTCTAATCCTTCCATAATCCTACTTCCTTTCTTGGAATTTGAAATAATTATACCAAATAATCGAAGCTGCTTCTGACCTTCACGAACGGTCTTACCTTCGTTGTAGCGACCTCAACGTGCAGGGGATTGGATGAATAATTCTTCAATGCCTCCTCGCTCTCGAAAAGCGAATCGAGCATTGCATCACCCGAGGAGCTTGCAAGCTTATCAGTGTTTACCTTTATCTCAATAAGGCCGGGGATCTTTCCTGCCAAGCCTTCCAGACCTGCCTTGATGCCGGCCTTGATCTCTTCTTTTTCGCTGTCGGAAAATTCGTCCTTGAGCGTCCAAACGATTACGTGTCTGACCATAAAATACTCCTCCTTAAGATTCAGGTGTGATCTCGCCGATGAACATGCCGCCTTCGATGCCAATCTGGCCGAGCCTCATTGTGAGGACTCCGAACAGATTTCCGGCCCAGGATCTCTGGTCGTTCAGAGGATTGCCGGAAAGGTTTGTGAGCTCTTCGACATAGATCTTGTCGAATTGGGCTTTGAGGTTGCCGACTGTGGGCTCCATGCCGAAACGGCTCTTGTCGACGACTTTGCCGTGGAATTTACCGTGGCCTCTTACGGGAACTACCGCGCCTGTTGTGCTGTCGGTAAACATTACGACAGAAGATTCATAGTCGTAGTTGTAACCGTCAGCGGGAATGGGCTGGTTCGGATCTTCGTAAACCTTGCCGTTCAGGGATTCGATGAATGCTTCGCTCTCGGGTGTCAGCTCAAATTCATTTACTCTAAGCGAAATCCTGCTGATGCCGCGCGCTTCCAGAGATTCCTTGATCTTCTTTTCGTATTCGGCAGTTCTTGCATTATTGATGTTGTCGAAAGAACGCTGGCCGGAGAGTGATGCAGTAACATCGGCAACAATCTTCTCCATGAATTCTGAGATCTTTTCTTTGGAAGTCAGGCCGTTTAACTTGCCCATGTCTTCAATTCTGAGCTTGGATTCGCCGGTATATGTGAAGGACACGTCGCACTTATAGGAAGCGTCCGTAAACTTGAGCGGCTCCTTGCCTCCGAAGTTCAGAACGAAGCTGTCATCAGGATCGATTCCGTTTGCGCGGAGTTCCTTTTCGGCCGAGTTGCCCTTAAACATGTCGAATAATCCCATGGTCTGTTCCCTCCATTCGAAAGATATCGTAATTATAACATTGAGGGCTGACTGCTTTGGGGCAAATCACAGAGGCTGCCGGAACCTTTAAGATCCGACAGCCTCTGCATATATGAGCACTTATTCCATTCTAAATTTAATGGCAGTTTATTGAAGCCACGGCTGACCTGGCGGCCGGGAGATAGACCAACAGGTAGCTTCCTCCGACTGCAACAATAAAGAGTAAAGCTGCACACCCAAAAACGATCGCCGTGATCTTATGCTTTCTGGCCTTATCGTCTTCGCCGGCATCCCTGTATGACTTGGTCTTATAGATGCTGGCTGCAAGGCCGATAATGAGAATATCCGGGATTACCATAGTGACTGCAAATTCAGCAAGGCCTGCGGGAAGCGCCTTTTTCACTTCGTCCAGCTTGTCCTCTTTGATGCCCAATACGCGGTCGATCTCAACATTAACAGCCTCAACATAGTGAGGGTCGTTCCTTCTTTGGTATGAAGGCATCTCGGCGCGCACGGCATAGACTAATACAAAGATATTGAGTGCGAGGATTATCGTAACTGCCAGAAAAATGTAGATCTTCTTCCACAAAGCCATAGGTGTTTTCATGTGCCGGTCTCCTTTTGGTTTTTTCAAAATTGTTCCTTTGCCCTTATATACAGATAGAGGGGCCTAAATGTTGCACAGAGAAATGAAGCGTGGTAATATCATTATTGAACGCGTACAATAATCGAGGTCAAACCATGCAAAAAGACGTAAAACTGGGCATTACAAAAGAAAAACTGCTGGACGCCACTTTCGCGCTGATGGAAGAAGCAGACGATCCGCTCAACGTGACATCAAGGCAGATCGCTGAGCGCGCCGGTGTTAAGCCCTCCATGATCAACTACTGCTTCGGCTCTAGAGAAAACCTCATCTATCAGACATTCCAGAAGCAGTACATGAGTTTCCTCAAAGATAAAGATGTCGAAAAACTGATCGCGTCGGACAGAGCGCCCAGGGATCTTTTAAAAAAGCTCCATTTCATTGTTGCCAAGTGCCTCGTGGAAAACCCCAAGTTTACCAAGGCGATCACGGGCTACGTGCTCTTTAACAGGGACCTTTCGCAGGAGTCGTTCAGTTTTCCCTATGTCAAAAAGCACTATGCCGGCAAAAAGACCGATGAGGAGTGCCGCCTGATCGCTTACGAATTATCAGCCATGATGCAGCTGATCGTGTTCCGCAAGGACGACATCAGGGCGTCATTCGGCATAGACCTTAACAACGACGAAGAACTTCAGAAATATATCGATATGAGGATCGACCTCCTGCTGACATGAAATACATTTTTGACTTAAGATCCATACCTTCTTCAGAGCTCGAAAAGTGCGGCGGCAAAGCAACGTCGCTGTCTTTGATGATGCAGAATTTGAAGATGAATATTCCCTCAGGATACGTCATCACCGCGGATGGTTTCAGGGACGGAAAGATAACAGAAGAAGCAAACGCTGAACTTAATGCAGTAATCGCGAAACTGGACCGCCTTAAAACTTATGCAGTCAGGTCTTCCGCGATCGGCGAAGACGGCGCGGGCAATTCATTTGCAGGACAGTATGAGACATTGACCGATCTGATGGTCCCCGGAATCAGGGACGCTGTTAATCAAGTCGCCGCATCTGCCAAAAATGCGCGCGTCGAGAACTATAAGGCGCAGAACGATATCTCAAGCGAAGGCATCGGCGTCGTGATCCAGGAGTTCATTAAGGCTGACTATGCGGGCGTCATATTCACCTCCGATGCCCTGACCGGAAAAGACGATTACATTGTCGGCAACTACGTCCACGGAGAGGGCGAAAAGCTCGTGTCAGGCGCGGAAAACGCCGAAGTGTTTAAGATAGGCGCTCTGGAGTATTCCTATGAAGGCAATCCCGAGCTTGCGCCTTACGCAAAAACCTTGCGCAGATACAGCCTCGCAATACGCTTTTTCTACGGTGTTCCGATGGACATCGAGTGGGCCGTAAAGGGGCGCAAAGTCTATATCCTTCAGGCGCGCCCGATAACGACTCTTACGAGGCTTAACACCAGAAACTACGACATCAACGGCACCCGTTCAGGCTCAAAGCTCCTTACAAAGACCAATGTCGGCGAGATCTTCATGAAGCCCGTAAGTCCCATGACCTTCAGCGTTTTGGAGAAGATCAACGAATTTGTCGGGCTCCCCTGCTGGCTCGAAAACGTCTGCGGCCAGGCCTACATGAACGTGTCCGTCATGTGCTCTTTGATGGTAAGCCTCGGCATGTCGCGCGAAAAAGCTTACGAGAATGTAAAAGACTTAGTCGGCGGCATCCCTGAAGGCTCTGAAATCCCTATATCACCTTTTGACAAAAAGGCTTTCAAAAAGCACATCTGGGGTCTCCTCTTCCCTAAGGACAGATCGAAGCTTACGAAAAAGCAGAAGCACGAGATGGTCGCTGATCTGCATGTCATTTCAGAAGAGCTGATAGAACGGATCAGGAAGATCGATAACAATTCCGATCTCATGGCTTTCTGGGATGAAGTGCTGCAGCCAAAACTCAACGACGGCCTAGCTTCGATCCTGGCAGAGAGCGGAACATCTCTGGTACCGCTTTTCAGTCTGCGCAAAAGGATTGCCGAGATCGCCGGTGAAGACATGGCAAACCGCCTTTGCACCGGCTCTTTGGGCATTATCGAATGTATGAAGCCGACGCTGCTCTTAGACGATGTCGCTTCAGGAAAACTGTCCCGCGAAGAATATATCCGCGAATGCGGCCACAGGTCAGCCGACGAGATGGAGCTCATGTCTCCCCGCCCCTACGAAGATCCTTCGTTTATCGACGGTCTCCTCAAAGACCGCGCCGTCACCACGGCAAACCTCCGCGAAATGCAGGCTAAACAGAAAGCTTCGTACGAAGAGGCTCTAGCCGAATTCAAGGTAAAGTATCCTTCAAAGCGCAGATGGATCGACAAGGAGATGAAAAAATTCGTCCGCGCGAATGTTTTCAGGGAAGATATCAGAAGCAAAGGCGTAAGGATCTTCTGCGTATTCAGGCAGTACTGCCTCAAAACGGGTGAACTTAACGGCTTAGGCAACGATATTTTCATGCTGGGCTATAAGGAAATGTTCGCTCTTTTGAAGGGCGATAAGACCTCCGTATCCTATATTCCCGCCCGCAAAGAGACTTTCGCAAAGTATCTTTCCTATCCGGGCTTTCCGAATCTCATCATCGGCAGGTTCGATCCCGAAAAATGGCTGGAAGACCCCGCCAGGCGCTACGACTATTTCATCAAGGACCGCTCGTCTTCAGAAGATCTTACCTCCGACGTCAAAGGCTTTGCAGGCGCTTCCGGCGTCGTAACAGGAACAGTCCGCGTGATAGATGACGTGAGCAGGATCGACGAGTTACAGCAGGGCGAGATCCTCGTCACCCGCGCCACGAATATCGGCTGGACAGTCGCATTCCACAAGGTTTCCGCGATCGTCACGGACATCGGTGCGCCCTTATCCCATGCCGCAATAGTCGCAAGGGAATTCGGCATCCCGGCAGTCGTCGGGTGTTCTAATGCGACCACGGTGCTTAAGACAGGCGACGTTGTTAAAGTCGACGGCGAAAAAGGCACGGTAACGATTGTTAATCACGGTGACGGTCATTAACCGCGGTGACAATTGTTGATTACAGCCCTGGACCGATGATTTTTCCAGAAAAAAGTCCGACTATATCGGACAAAAATCTGGAATTCTGGATTCAAAGTACAAAAATTCCAGAAATAGTTCCGACCAGGTCGGACTTTTTTCTGGAATTTTGACACGCTGGAGGCACGCTGGCGGCGAGTCAACTTTTCAGATAGCAAAAATCGAAAATCAGCTAGGCGAAAAGTTGACTTGAAGGAAGCCATCACATTCATTGCCCGGCAAAAACGATAGAAAATCGCGATTTTTTCGGGCAAATGCGATAGTGACGGCCGGAAAAACAGTCACCACGCTGCAACAATCTCCCCCTCCCGCCTGTATTAGAGGTATATAGAAACTCAAAAGAGTTTTATGCTACTATTATTTGAAGGAAAAATAAGGGAGAGGTACTCCATGATAGATTTTTATAACGCATTTATCTCTTACAGACACGCGCCGCTGGACATAAAGATCGCCGAGCACATCCAGAAACAGCTCGAGCATTTCCATGTTCCGCATAAGCTCAAGGGTGAAATCAAGCATGACAGGATCACAAGGATCTTCCGCGATAAGGACGAGCTCCCTATCACGAGCGATCTAACCGAAACGATTACCAATGCGCTCGAAAACTCCGAGTACCTGATCGTTATCTGCTCGACCAACACCAAGGAATCCATGTGGGTCAAAAGGGAGATCCAGACCTTCCTTAAGACACATACCAAAGACCAGATCTTTACGGTTCTCTGCGACGGTGAGCCCCAGGATGTAATTCCCGAAGAGCTCCTGACAGGCGAAAAAGAGATCGTCGACGCATTCGGCTGCACGCACAGGATCAATGTTCCTGTCGAGCCTTTGTCATGCGACTACAGAATGCCTAAGTCCAGAGCTGACAAGGAAGAGCTCCCGAGACTCGCAGCGGGAATCTTAGGCTGCTCTTACGATGAGCTCCAGAGAAGAAGAAGACAGTACAAGATGAGACGCGCTGCGGCAGTTGTGGCTGCGGCATTTGCAGGCGTGATGGCTTTCGGCGGCTACATGCTGTACAGCAGGATCGAGATCAATAAAGCTTATATCGAGTCTTTGCGCGCCAGATCCGTATATCTCGCAAATGAGTCAAGACAGCTCTTAGAAGACGGCAAGAGGGCCGATTCGATCCAACTGGCATTGGCAGCTCTCCCTGCCGACAAGAAAGACAAGACTCCCGAGACGGTTCAGGCTATCCGTGCGATCACTGATGCAACGGGAGCATATACCACCAACCATGGTCTGGATATCAAGCCGGCATGGAACTTTAAGTGTAAGTACGACGTTAAGTCCACTGTCACATCTGAAGACCTTTCTTATCTCGGCGCACTTGATTCTGCGGGCAATATCTACTGCTGGGATGCAAAAACAACGGCACTCGTTTTCGAGAAAGCCAGCTTCGAAGAACCGGTAAGCATTGATATTCCGAATGTTGAGACATTTGTTATCACTTACGCCCATAAGATCGAGGCATATAACATCCCGTCCGGAAAACTCATGTGGACATATACACCTGACACAACCACTACGTTCATGAAGCATCATGTACTGTTCACCGTAAGCGATGTTTTCGCTTATGTCGGCGGATCTGAGATCGTACAGTTTTCTTTGAGAGACGGCGCTGTCAGAGAGACTTACGCGTTCAAACAGGATTCCATCCTGAATAGTGTTTTCAATCCCGCAGTATCTCCTGACGGTAAGAAGATCGCTTATTCTGACGATAATATGGTCTTTGACGGTTCTGATTCCACAACAATACACATCTACAATACTGAGACCAAAAAGGATATAACTCACAAGATCAAGACCAAGTATATGGAGGCTCTGGTATTTATAGATAACGATACCCTCTGTGCTGTCTCCACTATGGATTTCGTCAATACATCTGTTTCATACAGCCTTGCTTACGATGAGCTTAAGCCCGGAACCAAGACATTCACGTTCTACAGGATCAATGAAGATAAGCATTGGTCACAGGATCTGGTCTATACTGATGTCTCAATGGGTGTAGGCGTTAAGGCCCTGCCTTCAAGAAATGCCGTACTCTGTTATGTAGGAAATGCAGTCGCTGTTTTCGATCTTACAAACGGAAATGAACTGAACAGATACACGACCAGCAGCTCAGTCATTACAGCCGGTGACTTTAACGAAGACGGACTTCCTGAATTCATTTTAAGACACGGTGAATATGTTGCTGCCAGAAGCACAACAGCCAACAATCTGGCATCTTTCAATGTGCTCTGCAATAACATTACTTCAGGCGCTATCGGAAATGTCATCTATGCAGTATCCAAGTACAGTACCGACATCATCAGCTATAACCGCACGATCCAGGATGACGAGTGGAAGGCTGTAAAGGCTCCTTCAGGTTTTTCGACCGGTTCAACTGCACAGGTATTTGACTCGAATGACGAATATCTCGTCACTGCATCGATCATCTCATCAGATGACAAGAGTTATATCAGGGTAAGCGTAATCGACCTTAATTCCGGAAAGCTCTCTTATACAGAGGATCTTAAGGATACGAATGCCAGCTTGACCAACTTCGATATGGATTATATCGACGGCAAATTTTACCTCCTGACCGAAAATGACACCTATCTGATCGATCCTGATAAGGACAAGATCACTCCTTCCAATCTGGAGCTCGAATTCGGTACGATGAGATCTAACGGCAAGCTGTTCTTCTGCGAATCGGATTACTCATCAGATGAGCTGACCGTAAACATCTGCAATTATGACGGTTCTGACAAGGATGATCTTACAATTCCGGATATTGAGGAAAGTTATGTAGGTTACACCAATTTCAATGCTTTCTACATGAAGAACATGAACAAAGCTTTCCTCTTCATCGTTGACACGTTATATGCCGTTGACATGAAGTCCATGGATTATGAGGAAGTCGACCTCCCGGATAACTGGGACTTCGCCAATATCCGCAATTTCTACGTAACCTCATCAGATGACGGTTCCCGCGTCTTTTTCACTGACGGAAACACAGTAATTGTTACTGACGGTTCATTGAAGGAACTGTTCACGATCAACATCAACGGAGGCACCACAGAGTGTGCAGTCTTCAGAAATGACCGCATCTACATCGTCGGCAACGGTTACCTCTACGCATACGACAGTAATAACGGCAATCTCGTAAACAAGTGTGAGATGAAGTATTTCACTAAAGGATACGAGACAAAGGCATGGTTCGACGAAAAAGAAAACCATCTCTACATCCAGGCCGAACCCGTTCTCTATATCTTCGATCTGGATTCAATGTATGAATTAGCCTGCATCGAAAGCGTCTATTGCTATCACAAGGCTACCGACAGGTTCTATTGTTTCTCTTACCTCGGCTCCAGCGAGGTGATTCCGGGATACATCAAGCATTACAGTGTTAAAGACCTGATCGAAAAAGCCAAGGGCCTGATTGGCGACACGCCTCTTGATGATGCCACAAAGTCCAAGTACGGACTGTGATACTTAGTTAACATCTGACACCGCGAAAAAAGGGATCTCGATCAGGAGCATCCCTTTTTCAATGGGTTAATCGGTCTGTGAATTAATTGATTTCAGGGCTGTTGCTAATTTTGTAGACGAAAATCGGGAAATCGTCTGCAAATCGTGCAAATCAAAGCGTTTTTGCTCATTCTGTAGACGGAAAATGAAAATCCGTCTACAAAACGAGCAACCCAGGGTTTTCACGTCATGTTGCACGAACACCCTTCACCCAACCATCGACTGCTGAAGTTGTTTCACGAAAACAGGAAATTCAGTGACTAAAAGTTGAACACGCGGAATGCGGAACAAAAAACAGGCTGCCTTGAGGCAACCTGCTTCGTGTGCAACAAAATTTAAATCAGTTTTTAGATCATCTGATATGACTTGTCCATGATATCTTTGTTGATGATATAGATATCGTGCTCGTCGTCGGATCTGACTGCGATATAGTCGCCTACCCTGCCCGAATAGTACTTATCCTCAGTCCATGCCGTGAAGAGCTTTACGGGCTGCTCCAGGGGCTTTGCGTATATGATCGCGCTGCTGATGGCTCTGATCGTTTTCGCAAACGGGAGAACATACTTGATCTCGCCCGTGCCTGAATTCCTGATCCTTGGCTCGTACTCGAATTCTCTTGTGTAGATGAAATTCGTAAACTCATAGCTGCTCAGGAGCTTTTGTTCCTTAATTGGGTAGATCTCGCCTTCGACGCCGATCATGAGGTATGCCTCTTCGTCGATGACGGTATCTACGTCGCCTTCAAGGGTTCTGATATTTACGTGTGTTCCGACGGGGAAAACATCAGCGAGCCTTACAGTGCCCATCGTCTGCTGGATCTTCTTGTAACGTCTCATCTTCGTGGTGTCGAGAGTAGTATCCTTGGCATAGATGACTATGTATGTATCATAATAGAGCGCGAGTCTTTCCCTGATGATCTCCTTGGCGGGCTTGGTCAAAAGTTCAGGCTTGATAGTGCCGCCGGCCTTTAAGATGTGACCGCCGCCGCCACCGATCCCGTCAGCGAGGAACGCTGCGAGCTCATTTGCATAAACTTCCTTTGAACAGCTTCTTACGGAGAATTTAACTTCGTAAGCACCTACGTAAAAAGCGACGCAGACGTCAACGCCTTCTGTCTCGAGTGCGAAATCACTGATGACACCCAGGATTGAAGGATCGCAGGGCTCTGCCTCGATTACCAGATATTTGTTGCTGTCGTAATATTCATAGTTAAGGATTGCTTTTCCCGTGATCTGCAGTTCGTTCAATGAGATGTTGGAGTTGCTCATCTCGGTAACGATGGCCTTATTGAAGTTCAGGGAATCGAGCATGTCTCGGTCAATAGGGTGCGAGACTTCCGACAGCCTGTTGGTGTCGGTATAAAGGCCGTAGTAAAGGGCTGTTGCGACAAACTTATTCTCGTTCGGGTCGTACCCTTCATCCTTCAGCATCTTCCAGATTACTGTGGCGCAGCTGCCGAGTTCGCTGTTGATATTGGAAAGCTTATCGTCAGTCTCAACGAGTTTTCTGTGGTGGTCGATGATTGCGACTTTTTTCGCTTCAGTCATAGTGACGTTCTTTTCGCCATACTGGCAGTCGACCGTGATAAGGAGGTCGGGCTTCTCTTCTGTGCTGATAAAAGGCATATATTCGATCGGGATCTCGAGTTTCTTTACCATGATGGTAAGATTACTCTTTTTGATCTCATTGCGGCCTCTGTAGATAAACTTGACGTCTTTTCCGTTCTTCTCGAAAAACCACTTCAGCGCAAAGCCGGATGCAATAGCATCCGCGTCCGGATTATCGTGACACTGGATAACGATGTTCTTAAATCTTAATAAGTCTTGTAATCGCATGCACCCTACCATATACAATTAGTGATTTTAGCATTGTATCAGAATTTCCCGGCAACTTCATTACAAGATTAAGACTTAGCCGTTGCTTAATTGAGGCAATTTGATTTTTAAGCTTTTATTTCCTCCAAAACCGGCTCTAAATAGGACTTGTCTGTCCAGTCATGTGCCTCATTATCGGTTGCTTCTACAAGAGCCTTTTCCCAGACGGCCAATTGCTCAGGATCCTTTTTCAAAAGCGATTTGCGGAGCATTGTACAAAGATTTCTGTCGATAAAAGACATGCTCTTAAGATCGAAAGATCCCCTGCAGTAGAAAACCGGAATACCCTTTAGTTCGTCTTTCATGTTCATTTCTATTACGGCATCAACAGACTCCTTGTCGTAGGGTGATGCGCCGCACATGAAAACAAGGATCTTCTTACCCTTGAGCTTTCCTATATTCTTCTTAAGATATGAAGTGCAGGAGATGCCGGATGCATATACGCCGCCCCCGGCTATTATCACATCGCATTTGGAGACCTCATTAATGTCGGCTTCCTTGGTGCTTACACAAGGAAATCCCGTAGCTTCAGAGAGCCACTCTGCGTACTTCTTTACCGAGCCGTATTTTGATTTATAGATAATTATTCCTGTCATTTAAACTGCCTCCGTAAGGTTCTTCTCGATCTTAGTGATCGTCTTTATAGTTGTCTTGATATCTTTTTCCGGGATGCCTTCGAACATCTTTGCCATGACATTTATGCTCATCTTGTTGTTCTTTTCGCAGAACTTCATGCACTTCTTAGTAAGGACGATGCGCTGCTTTCTCTTGTCTTCCTTGTCCTCCTGAAACTCGACAAAGCCTTTGCTCTCGAGCTTTAAGAGAATCTGCTTAACGTTCTGGTGGGAGCTTCCCAGGACCTCCGAGAGCTCTCTTATCGTCGGCGCTTCCTTGCACATGTTAATGCATATGATCGCGAAAAACTGTTTCCAGCTGATCTCCTTCATCATGCTGTCCGCCATCGCCTGAAAGCGGTTTTCGAACGCGCTTAAAAGGCCCAGGAGGTAATAGCTGGAAGGTATTCCTTCGAAATCCAACGTGTTGCTCTTTACTGTATCTTCAATATTCATGGCGCTTCTCCGCAATAGGTAATATATTACCCAATATGGTAACATGTTACCTATTTGTTGTAAAGGACCTTTTTGTGCCACGTGGAACATGGTATAATTAATATGTTGCAGGATAATTAGTTATTCGCGTTCTGCAGCCGCGACGCTCAGCTGAGCGGGGTTACCAATGATAAGAACCTTAGAATCTCATCATGAATGACAAAGTAGGACGGGAATTTCCCGTAGGTTTTGCTGTTCGTGAAAGGAGGTTCTTTTTTATGTCTCACGATAGCGATTTTGAATATTTCGAGAAGATGGCTCACTGGAGCTTCGACGAATTCGGCATTCACGAGGAGTGTCTGACGGATTGGGATCTTTATGGTCTTTTGAATGCTGCTGCGGACAAGGATTCCAGGATCCTGGACCTTGGCACCGCCGGCGGCGAAAAGATCCTGGAGTTCTTCCCTGACTGTGCGGAGATACTCGGCACGGACTACTCCCCTGCCATGATCGAAACGGCGAAAGAAAACCTTGCAAAGAGCGGCCGTAAAAACATCTCGTTCAAGGTAATGGACAATCTCAGCATGGATGTTCCTTCCGGTTACTTTGACATCGTCGTTGCGCGCCACACATGCACGGATCCTGTACAGATCTACGAGTGCCTGAAGCCCGGCGGAACCCTTCTCATAAGGGGTGTCGACAAGTACGACTGCTGGAATCTAAAGCTCATAATGGGTGGCGGCCAGGGTTGGAATGACCTGGTGCCGGTCTCGATTGCCGATTATGAGAATGTCCTCAAAGCAGGCTTTTCTGAGGCCGAACTCGTGCCGATCCACACGCGCGAATACTTCAAAGACAAAGAAGTATTCAAGCGCTTTTTGGAGACCGTTCCGATATTGGACGGTGTGGCGATCGAGGGCGGCATCTTAGACGAAGAAAAGCTCGAAAAGTACATCTCCGAGAACACCGTCGGCGGCCGGATAATCCTCTACCGCGCATACTACGGTTTGAGCGCAAAAAAGCCTTCCTGATCTTCAAGAGACGGTCTTTTTCGGGAAAACCGGAACAAACTTTGCATTTCGCGACAACAAAAGTGCCATTCGCGACACTTCTGATTTTGACGCCTTTCCTCTTGGTAGTATTACGTTGTCAAAAGCAAAACCAAATCGAAAAGCGAGGAAAACAGTATGGAATACGTAAGAGGCACAGACATTAATTCACTTTCAAAGTTCATTTTGAAGAGAGTCGCAGACGGAAGGATCCAGATCCACGAGAGCTTAAGGGACGAACTCTCATATGAGATCTTGAGCGATATGTTAACTGAAGCAAAGCAGGGCTTCGTAAACGAAGAAGGCAAGCTTATCAAGGAAATGCCCCAGGCTGAGATCCTGGTCATGACAAAGAAGATAGACAAGAAAAAGTATATCATCGGCCTTACAGAGATCAGGAGATTTGCAGGCACACCTTCAGATAAGACGGGCATCGCACGCTGGTTGGAAGATTCAAGAGACCTCCTTAAAGAAGGCAGAAGATTTTTCGCAGAAGGATTCGAAAAGGAAATGGCTTATTTCGACCATTCCGTGATCGATCATTTAAGGAATTCAGTAGGTTCCGGCCAGGCGCACGAAGCTGAATACCAGGATAAGATCATCTCCAGAGTCAAGTATAAGAAAGTGCTCGGAATCACCGTCACAAGGTTTGCACTGTTCATCGCGATGCTCATCCTCTGGAGCGTAGCTTTCAAGAACATCGCATTAGGAATCTGCTTTGCGATCTGCTTTGTCGGAAGCTTTACCATGATCACAAACAAGTCAAAGTCCGAAGAAAAGGAAGCTTAATCTGTTAATAAGGTACAGCCTTTTGACATAAAAGTGTCGGCATTCATGCAAGTTTAGCGATTTACTGTTTTCCGCTCTGCATGGGATGCCGGCACTGATTTTTTGATCAAAACTTCGATCAGACTGCCTTAGTGCCTCTCGGAGTGTTGTCGGTCGCAATATGGACCTCACCGTTCTTAACCTTCTTGCGGAGGACTGAGATGAAAGCATCGCTGTCGACAGGAGCTTCACTCTCGGCCTTCAGAGGCTTCTTGCCGGAGAAAATGCTTCCTTCAAGTCCGGCACAGTAATTCGTGATGACGACCTTATATTTAGTGGTCTGGTCTGCAAGATCGACCTTTGTTCCGTCACTTAATGTAATGCTGACGATCTCATAAACGGGCTCAGTGTCAGTTCCGTTATTCCTGTATTCAAAGGTAAAACCGGACATCTGGCCGCCGTATTCGACGTTGGCATAAGCCTTTGCGATCTGCTGGGCAAGTTCCTGTCCCGTAAGCTCATAGACCATAAGCGAGTAATTGAGATTTGTCATGGCATAGATATCTGCTGCGGAGAGCTGGTACATGCCTGATTCAGCAACAACAAGATCCTTGCCGATACCGCCGCCGCTATGGAAAGCAGCAACAACACCGCTGCTCTTGTAGTATTCGAGCATCAGGCCTGTGATAAAGTTGCCTGCGGTAGTTGTCGGTCCGCTGATATGGCCTTCTCTCTCAACACTGGTTTCGATGTAGCCCAAAGCTTCATTGAGCGTATCGGAAATCTTGTCTAAAGCAGCGTGAGAGATCGCCAGAACATTCTGGTCGAAGTTTTCGGCATTGGCAGAATTCTCATAAAGATCTTCCGGAGATTCCATGATCGAAATGTAAGTAAGATAATCGACCTTTACTGTTCCGTCAGTCTTGAAAACAAGTGTTGCATGAGCATAGCCCTGTGCCTCGCTTTCAGCCTGCATATAGTAAATACCGTTATCAGCTGTTCCTGTCATTCCCTTGTGTGTACGGCCGCCCATAACGAGCAGGACGTCATTGGGATCTAACGCGTTTGCCATCTCATCCGCAGCGCAGTGTGCGACAACGATCGTTGCGTCAGGATGCTCAGCAGCGTTGATCTCTTTTACACGCTTTGAAAATTCAGCGAGATCATCATGGATCTCATACATCTCGAACTTTGATCCTGCGATCTCGGAAGCATAGTTGGGAATGTAACCGATCAGCGCAATGCGGCAGCCGGCTTTTTCAACAATGACATAATCTTTTGTGGTGAGCGTTCTTCTCTGGTTTGTCGTGTTGTAAAGGTTAGAAGCAAGGACCGGGATCGACGGATTGCCGTTATATTCGCCGAGCTCGTAAGAAGGAACTGTGGCTGTGCCGTCCATCGCATACTTTGAAGCATCCCAGTCGAAATCGTGGCTGCCCAGAGTTACCGCGTCGTACCCCATCGAATCCATTGCAGCCCTGAGCGCCGCGCCCTGTGTGAGGTTTGATACGACGTCACCCTGATATATGTCTCCACCGTCAACGAGCAGAACGTCAGCATAATCGCCTGAAGTTCTCGCATCATTGAAGATCTTTGCCATATAAGCGAGCCTGTACTGGTATGTACTCTTATCGCCGCTGGAAATATCAACGAGCTTTCCGTGGATATCGCTCGTCTCATAAACCGAGATCCTTTTTTCCGTCAGCGTCTTTGTCTCGGAAGAAGACTCAAAGGTCTGTTCCGTAGAAGTTTCCGTCTCTGTCGGGATAGGATCTTTATAGACATAAACTATCGTGCTTGCGATCAGCACCACCATGAATGACAGCAGCGCAACCGTAAATATAATGGCTTTAGTGTTGTTTGCTTTAGACATGCATTATCTCCAAAATAAAATTCCAAGATATAATAATTTATAT
>JAEEGL011262392.1_pt1 | contig 21552 bp, 18 predicted proteins | sample 9134231 | NCBI WGS metagenome assembly JAEEGL01 (sample SAMN16246548, study PRJNA631951) | gut metagenome | biome: gut microbiome; feature: rumen; material: fiber-attached | host: Bos | place: Iran: Karaj | collected 2018-10
TAAGTTCCAATAATTTCACCGGGTTTATACCATGCTGCGGATTAATTGTTTGTAAATACCTTCTCTTTTCTCTTCTCCAGGAATGCGGCCATGCCCTCGCGCTGGTCGTGCGTCTCGAAGCATTTGCCGAATGCCTTCTCCTCCACAATCTTGCCCTGCTCCAGGGTAAGCGTGCGGCTCGCATTGATGGCATACTTGGACTCATGCACAGCGATGGGCGCGTTGGACGCAATCTGCTTTGCCATCTTCTTCGCCGCCGGCATCAGCTCTTCCTGCGGATAAACCGCGTTCACCAGGTTCAGGCGCAGCGCTACCTCCGCATTGATGGGCCTTCCGGTATAGATCATCTGCTTTGCCATGCCCTGTCCGACATATCTTGCCAGTCTCTGGGTTCCGCCGAATCCCGGAGTAATGCCCAGGCCGACTTCCGGCTGGCCGAACATCGCGTTTTCGGAGCAGATGCGGATATCACAGCTGAGCGCCAGCTCGTTGCCGCCGCCGAGCGCATAACCGTTGATGGCTGCGATAACCGGGCAGAAAAAGGATCCCAGCTTCTGGAATACGTCATTGCCCTTCTCGCTGAACTCAATGGCCTCACGGCTGTTCATCTTCGACATCTCGGCGATATCGGCGCCCGCAACAAAGGACTTGCTTCCGGCACCGGTGACAATCAGGCAGCGGATGGCATCCCTGTCGACATTGTCCAGAATCTTATCCAGCTCATCAAGCACCTGGGAATTCAGCGCATTCATAACCTCAGGACGGTTAATCGTGATAATGCCTGTAGTTCCTTCCGTCTCATAAAGTACAAGACTCATTTTCCTTCTCCTTTAAACACGTAAAACAAAACTCCGCTATATTTTATTATAGCAGTTCGCGACACCGGGGTACAACAGTGTTTTTCGGGTGAAACCACAAGTCAGAATTTGTGGCATGTCTATTTAGTTAAGTACCCCTCATAAAAATTATAACAGCCCGTTCTTTTGAAAACCACCCTCAGGGCAATATCTTTTTGAAAAATGGAATCAGTATTTTTTATACCCCTCCCCCGGCGCAAAAAAGGGAGCCTGCTGCACAGGCTCCCTTTCCGATGCGGAGATGGAGGGATTTGAACCAGCCGGCTCCTAGAGCTCGCTTTGCTCGCTAAGAGCGCCGGCATGGCTCGCACTAAGCTCAGACAGCGCTTCGCTTGTCTTCGCTAAGTGCTCTGCGCATCGCGCCTCCGGCGCTCGGTATTAATTTCTATATCTCCGTACAAAAAGGGCGTGCGAAAATGATTGCTCATTTCGCACGCCCTTTTTGTACGGAGATGGAGGGATTTGAACCCTCGCGCCGGTTGCCCGACCTGCCGCATTTCGAGTGCGGTCCCTTCAACCACTTGGGTACATCTCCAAAGTGCCGCGCTCCTGCGCGGCACGGATTATTATACTAAAGAATCACCGGTTTGTCATCTGCTTTTTTCCGCCCGCAGGATGGTCCCGCCGCCCGCGATGACGTCGCCGTCGTAAAAGACGGCGGCCTGCCCGGGGGTGATAGCCCGCACCGGGGAATCAAAGATGACCTCCGCCTCGTCCGCCCCTGTCCGCCGGACCAGGGCCTTTTCGCCCCGGTGCCCGTAGCGGATTTTCACCGAGGCCGGAAAGCTTTCCCCGACGGCCGGCGCTTCCCTCGCCATCCAGTTGATGTCCCGGCACATGAGCCGGCCGGAAAAGACATCGCTCCCCTCCCCGATGACGACCTCATTGGTCTCAGGACGTATCTCCGTGACAAAGACGCGGCGTCCCATGGAAAGATCCAGCCCGCGGCGCTGTCCGACGGTGTAGTGGATGATACCCCTGTGGCGTCCCAGGATATTCCCGTCCTTATCCACGAAATTGCCGCATTCCGGGACAATTCCCCGGTCCCGGGCGATAAAGCCGGCATAGTCGTTGTCGGGGACGAAGCAGATTTCCTGGCTGTCAGGCTTGTGCGCCACAGGGAGACCGGCTTTCTCCGCGATGGCACGGATCTCTGCCTTGGTATACGCGCCGTCCGGCATCAGGGTCCTGGAAAGCTGTTCCTGGGTCAGGTTGTAGAGGGCGTAGGTCTGGTCTTTTTCTTCCGTAACAGATTTTTGTACCGCCCACCGCCCGGACGGCAGCTGAATGACCCGGGCGTAATGGCCCGTGGCGATGTAATCCGCCCCGATCTCCATGCTGCGCCTGAGCAGGGATTCCCACTTCACATGGCGGTTGCAGGCGATGCAGGGATTCGGCGTCCGGCCGCTTATGTATTCGCTGACAAAGTAGTCGATGACATTTTCCCGGAATTCTTTCCTGAAATTCATGACGTAGTGGGGAATACCGATGGTTTCCGCGACCCGCCGGGCGTCCTCCACGGCGCTCAGGCCGCAGCAGCCGCCGTTTTCCTCGATGGCCGCCGTCTCCTCGTCCTGCCATATCTCCATGGTGACGCCGATAACGTCATACCCCTCCTGCCTCAGGATCCACGCCGCGGCGGAGGAATCCACCCCGCCGGACATGCCGACCACAACCTTCCTGTTCCTATGGTTCCAGACTTCCATTTCTCTCCCTTATCTCCGCCGTCGCTTCCTTCAGTATATCCACCGCCCGGTCAATTTCCTCCATGGTGTTTTCCGGGCCCACCGTCATGCGGACCGCGCTCCGGGCCAGCTGCTCCGGCAGGCCGACAGCCAGGAGGACGTGGGAGGGATCCAGAGACCCCGACGCGCAGGCGGAACCGCCGGAGGCGCAGACGCCTTTCATATCCAGCATAATCAGCAGGGATTCCCCGTCCACACCCTCCAGGGCAAAGTTCGCGTTGTTCGCGAGGCGAAAGCCGGCCGAATCCGGTACCGGACAGCCGTTCAGCCGGGAGCCCGGGATTTCGGCCAGGACGCGGGATACCAGATGGTCCCGGAGCTTACGCTCTTTTTCGCGGTTCTCCGGAAGCCCGGCCATGGCGAGCTCCACCGCCCTGCCCAGTCCCACGATGCCCGGGGTATTCTCCGTCCCCGCGCGCCTGCCGCGCTCCTGGGCGCCGCCCCTGATGAAGGACCGAAGCCTAAGCCCCCGGCGGATGTAGAGAAATCCCACGCCCCGCGGGCCGCCGAACTTGTGGCCGCTGGCGCTTAGAAGGTCAATTCCCAGTTCATTTACCGGAAGCTCCATGTGGGCGAACGCCTGCACCGCGTCCGTGTGGAACAGGACGCCGTGTTCCGCGGCAATCCTGCCGATCTCAGCGAGGGGCTGGATGGTGCCGATCTCATTGTTCGCCGCCATGACGGATACCAGCACCGTGTCCGGGCGGATGGCCGCCTCCAGCTCCTCCGGGGAAATGCGGCCGCACCTGTCCGTGCCGAGATACGTCACCTCGAAGCCTCGCTCCTCCAGGTACGCGCAGGTGTGCAGTACCGCGTGGTGTTCAATCTTCGTGGTAATGATGTGTTTTCCGGGACGGATCCGCTTCGCCGTTTTCGCGGCACTCGAAAGCTCCCTGCCGCCTTCGGCAAGACGGGCCTCTCCCGCTTCTGCCGCCGCGATCAGGGCCCAGTTGTCGGATTCGGAACCTCCGCCCGTGAAATAGATCTCGCTCTCCTTCGCCCCCAGCGCCGCCGCCGTCTTCGCCCTGGCAGCCGCGATGGCACGCCTCTGTCCGGCGGACATGGAGTAGATGGAGGAAGGGTTGCCGTAAATGTCCGTAAAATACGGCAGCATGGCCTCCACGACTTCCCTTCGGGCCGCCGTGGTCGCCGCGTGATCCAGATAGATGTATTTCTTACCCTCGTTCATGGCAATAACCCCGTGGGAAATGCCCCTGCGTTCCCGGCGCGGGAACAGCCGCGGAAGACATTATCCCAGATAAATCTCCGGCTCCGCCCGTCTCGTGTAGTTCTTCTCAAGATAGGCCACATGGGAGAGGAACGCCTCATCCTCGAAATGCTTCGCCCCGTGGGGACATTTGCGCACGCAGGCGTGACATTTGATGCACGGGCCCGGCACCTCCCGCACGTCCTCGTGGCTGATGGAACCCATGGGACAGACTCTCGCGCACTGGCCGCAGCGGTCGCACTTCGTCACATCCGTCACTACCTTCGCTTTCAGGAACTTCGCCGGCTGTCCGTCCATGCCGAGAGGCGTATAGTACGGCCCCACAGGCGCGCCCTCCCGGATCCGCGGCACAGAAAGGTCCGATACGCTCTCCGCGCCCTCAGCGCGCTCCGCGATCCGCCTCGAGAATTCGAACACAACCTCCATATCCCGCACGTCCGGCCGGCCGTCCGCGATAATATCGGAGAATACGTGCCGGCAGACAAACGCGCCCGCCGCAAACACCCGGAACCCGTTCTTTCCGAGCTCTTCCGTCAGCTCCGTGAGGGAACTGTCAAAGTTCCGGTTTCCGAAGGTGACCACCGCGGCCGCCGGGGTATCCTGGCCGTGGAACAGGGTCTGCACAAAGGGCAGAATCTTGTTGGGGACGCGCCCCGCGTAGGTCGGGACGCCGAAGATCACCAGGTCCTCCGGCCCGAAGGTGTACTCCCTCTTCCGGCTCTCCGGCAGGGTGAAATCGATGGTCTCCACCTCGGCGCCGAGCTCATCGGACAGGGAGATGGCGATGGCGTCCACGACTTTTCTCGTATTGCCGACCGCGCTGAAATATACCGCTTTAATTCCTTCAATCTTCATAATGCATGTCTTCCTTTCTCAGTTCGCCTTTGCCCTGTCGATAATGGCAAAGAGCTCGTCAATATCCGACTCCTTCGTGGACCAGCTGGCGGCAAATCGCACCGCCGTGTGGGTCTCATCCGTCTTCTCCCACTCCTCGAAGAGCACAAGCTTCTTCAGTTTTTCCATCTCCCCGTTCTCCAGGATGATAAACTGCTGGTTTGTGGGGGAATCGATCATAAACCGGTACCCGCGCCGGGCAAATCCCTCTTTCAGCTTCTCCGCCATATCGATGGTATACCGGCCGATGTCAAAATAGAGATTATTCGTAAACAGGACGTCAAACTGCAGGCCCAGCATCCATCCCTTGGCCAAAAGCGCACCGTGCTGCTTGACGATAGTCAGGAAATGCTCCGGCATGTTGTTCTTCGTGAATACGATGGCCTCGCCCATCTGGGCGCCCACCTTGGTGCCGCCGATGTAGAACACGTCGCAGAGCCTGGCCACATCCTGCAGGGTCACGTCGGTCTGCCGGCTCATCAGGCCGTAGCCGAGCCTCGCTCCGTCCAGGAACAGGGGAATGCCGTATTCCCGGCACACAGCCGAGAGAGCGGAAAGCTCCGCCTTCGTGTAGAGCGTTCCCGCCTCGGTGGGATGAGAGATATAGGCCATGCCCGGGAAAACCATATGGTCATAGGCGGGGTTTGCGCGGAAAGCCTCCAGGAAGTCCCTGAGATCCCCTGCGTCCATCTTTCCCTGGTGGGACGGGACGGTGAGGACCTTGTGCCCCGTAAACTCGATGGCGCCGGACTCGTGGACATTGACATGCCCTGTCTCGGCGGAGACCACGCCCTCGTAGGACCGGAGCATGGAATCAATGACGATGGCGTTGGTCTGGGTCCCGCCCACGGTGAAGAAGACGCCGGCGTCCGGAACCCCGCAGGCCTTCCGGATTTTTTCCTTCGCGCTCTCGCAGATCTCATCGCATCCGTATCCCACAAACGGGACATCGTTGAGCTCCAGGAGCTTCTCCAGGATTGCCGGATGCATTCCCTTGGTATAATCGCACATAAAATTCAGCATCGCATTCTCCTCCTATATGGCTGTGGGTACCGCGCCGGGCTCGATGGGGCATACATAGCCCTCCGCCGAGCGCCTCCCGAACTCCTCCCTCGCTTTTTCCAGAAGCGCGGGCTGCTCCATCAGGTCGATGGCCGCGCAGGCCAGGACTTTTCCCGCCAGAAGCAGCGCCTTGTGGCCGATGGAAGAACCGCCGCAGGAAACATTCTGCCAGCTGTGTCCCGGAGACCCGGCCGCAAATCCCGCGCAGTGCACCTGGGCCGTCGGGGTCTGCCAGCTCACATCCCCCACATCCGTGGATCCGGCGACAAAACCGGTAGTGTGGTACAGGGGCAGCAGGAAGCTGTTGAGCGGGAGGGTCCCGTTTTTCGAGAGCTTCCGCGCCTCCTCTGCCATCTCCTCGTCAATGCCCGCCGCAAATCCCGGCGCCGGATTCTCCGGGCAGGTTTCATGCAGGGCCTTCGCGAAAGCAAGCTCCTCCTCGGTGTACTCCGGCAGTCCCACCTGCCGGAAATTCTCGTAGAGCACTTCCTCCAGCGCGTAATTCGGCAGAAGCTCCGCCGTCCCGTCGATGAATACCCGCTCATACGAGGTCTCCGTCATCAGGGCCGCGCCCTCCGCAATCTTATCGACGCGGGCCTGGAGCTTCACGGAATCCCGCACCCTGTTGGCTCGGACCATATACAGCACGGAAGCGTGGTCCTGGACCACATTCGGGGAAATGCCGCCGGCGTCGGTGATGGCGTAGTGCACCCGGCACTCGCTTCCCATGTGCTCCCGGAGATACTGAACCCCCGTATTCATCAGCTCCACCGCGTCCAGGGCGCTGCGCCCGTGTTCCGGGTCGCCCGCCGCGTGGGCCGCGACCCCCCTGAAGCGGTACAGCACCTGGATGCAGGAATTGTTGGTGCCGCTCAGGACCTCGTTCACATCCTCCGGATGCCAGGTCAGCGCGCAGTCCAGGGATTCCCACAGGCGGTCCCTGGCGAAGAAGGCCTTGGCGGCGCCCCCCTCCTCGCCGGGGCATCCGTAAAATACCACCGTGCCTTCTCTTCCGGTCCTCTCCAGGTAGTCCTTCATGGCAAATGCCGCCGCCAGGGCGCCGGCCCCCAGCATGTTGTGGCCGCAGCCGTGGCCCGGCCCGCCGGGCACCAGGGGCTTCTGCTCCGCAGAGCATTTTTCCTGGCTCAGCCCGGAAAGCGCGTCGAATTCGCCCAGGATCCCTATCACCGGGCGCCCTTTCCCGTACTTTCCGAGAAAGGCCGTCTCAATCCCCGCAAGTCCCGATTCTACGTCAAATCCGTGTTCCCTGAGAATATCAAGGTACAGCCCGGCCGAGCGGAACTCCTTCAGGGAGAGCTCCGGGTTTGCCCAGACGGCATCCGAAAGCCCTGTAAAGATCTCACTGTGCCGGTCGATATATTCCGCCGCGAGGCGCTTCTGTTCTGTCATTCTGTTCTCCTTCCCTCATCGGACGGCGGCCGCTCGATCTCCTTATCGCGCATCTCGCGGCAAAGCCGCTCGATGGCCTTATCGCGCAAAAATACCGCCCCTCTGAGTATACCCCAGAGCGGCGGCATTTTCCACAGATATTCAGTAGAGACCGGTTTACAGTACCTTGCTGAGGAAATCCTTGAGTCTCGGGCTCTGCGGATTCTGGAAAATATCCTCAGGCGATCCCTCTTCCACGATTTTTCCGGATTCCATGAAGACGACCCTGTTCCCGACCTCGCGGGCAAACCCCATCTCATGGGTCACGCAGACCATCGTCATGCCGGCTTTGGCCAGGTCCTTCATAACATCGAGAACCTCGCCGACCATCTCGGGGTCCAGGGCGGAGGTGGGCTCGTCGAAGAGCATGACCTCCGGGTTCATGCAGAGCGCGCGGACAATGGCCACACGCTGCTTCTGTCCGCCGGACAGCTGCACCGGATAAGTGTTCGCGCGATCCTCGAGGCCGACGCGCCGGAGAAGCTCCAGGGCCCGCTTTTCCGCGGGTTCTTTCTGCTCCTTCTTCACAATCAGGGGAGCGATGGTCAGGTTCTCGAGAATTGTCTTGTGGGGGAACAGGTTAAAGTGCTGGAAAACCATCCCCATCTTCTGCCGGTATTCGTCCAGGTTGATTTTGCTGCTGGTGATATCGACGTCGTCAAAAATGATGGAGCCGTCCGTGGGTTCCTCCAGCAGGTTCAGGCTCCGCAGGAAGGTGGACTTTCCGCTTCCGGAAGGCCCGATGACAACCATGACATCGCCTTTGTTGATATCGATGTCAATGCCGTCCAGCGCGCGGATCTTGCCGCCGTTGTAGTGTTTTTTCAGGCCGGTAACATGAATCAGAACATTATCGTTTGTCACTTGCACGCATCCTCCCTTCTATATGCTGGATCAGCTTCGATGTCGGGAAGCACAGGCAGAAATACAGGAACGTGGCGACAATCAGCGGCTCCGCGATCAGGAAGGAGGCGGACTGCACCGACTTGACGTTGAACATGATGTCCTGCACGCCGATGGTGTAGCAGACCGAGCTCTCCTTGATGATGGTAACGAACTCGTTCGCCACGGCCGGAAGGATGTTCTTGATGGCCTGCGGGATGATGATATAGTACATTGTCTGTCCCTTGCTCATTCCGAGGCTCCGGGCAGCTTCCGTCTGTCCCTGGTCCACGCCCTCGATACCGCCGCGGATAACATCGGACATATAGCCGCCCGAGTTCAGCGCCAGCGCCACCGCGCCCGGGAAGAAACGCTCAAACTGGATGAATCCCAGGAAGGTGAACTTCGGCAGGCTGATGAAGCCGAAAACGATGTAATAGACAAGGAAAATCTGTACCAGCATGGGGGTACAGCGCACAAACTGGACATAGGCGCCCGCTACAAGGCGCACCGGGTTGAACCGGGAAATGCGCTCCAGGAGCATCTTCCTTTCAGGATTGTCGGATTTTACCTTTGCCAGGGCCCGGAAGGGGCGGATATCCGACAGGAGCATGAGCGCCAGTCCAAATGCCAGGAAGAAGCCGAAGAATACCGTACAAGCCGAAAGCAGGACCGTGACGAGCAGGCCCTGCTTAAAAAGCGTACCGTACGACAGGATTTTTTCCAGCGAAGCGATACTGATAGTCATTCTGTTACCAAACCTTTCTGCATTGATTCAGAACATCCGGGTTTACATTATTCCTGAATGTTTCCTTCCGCATCCAGCTGGCCCTCGTAGGTGTTGGCCTCATCGGATGCAAGGTCTCCGGCTTCTGCAATGTACTTGTCCATGCTGCCGTCCTCAAGAGCGGTCTTGATTACGCCGTTGACAGCCTGGAGAAGTCCTTCGTTGCCCTTCTGGACAGCGATGGCGGAACCCTCGGAATCATATTCCACATCCCATGCCACGCACAGCTCCGGATAGTTCTTCGCGTACTGCTCGGCAACAGCAGTCTCGATGAATGCGCCTTCCAGCTTGCCGGATACCAGCTCGCTGACGATGTCGGTTACCTTCGCGAGACCGATGATGTTGGCGTCCGGAGTATTCTCCTCTGCCAGGCCGTACTGGATGGAACCGTTCTGGGCGCCGACCGGAAGACCCTTGAAGTCCTCAAACTTGGTGTATTTCTCCTTGTCCGCCTGACGGATGCAGAAGCTCTGTCCGCCGGTATAGTACAGGTCGGAGAAATCAAACACTTCCGCACGCTCCGGGCTCGGGCTGAATCCGGAAATGCCGAGGTCGATATTGCCGTTCTGCAGCTCCATCAGGATGCCGTCGAAATCCATCGGGACAAGCTGGAGCTCCAGGCCGAGGTCATCTGCGATTCTCTGGGCAAGGGCTACGTCGAAGCCGGCCAGCTCCGGTGTTCCGTCCTCGGAAATGTGATAGAACTCATAGGGCGCGAAGTCCGGGCTGGTTCCCACGGTCAGCTTGCCGGGGGTGATGGTCTTGATCTCTGCGGCATCTGCTGCTGCCTCAGTCTCCTCAGCCTTCTCTTCCTCTGCCGCCTCAGTCTCTTCCGCTGCCGCCTCAGTCTCTTCCGCTGCCGCCTCGGTGGCTGCCTCGGTTGCCGCCGCAGTGGTCTCAGCCGGCTGGCTGCCGCCGCATGCGGTCATGGACACAGCCATCACGGCTGCCATAGCTGCTGCAAATAATTTCTTCTTCATGTTGTTTTCCTCCCTTTGATTCCGGCGCCCGGGGCGCCTGAAATGATGCGTCTTTTTGTTTTATGCATCAATTTGCATAAAATGTTATTGCAGTTATGCATCTGAATTATGATTATACAATAAACTTTTAAATAATCAAGTGTTATTTTGCCGTGCCTTCTATACTATATGCATTTTTATGCATATTTCGTGTCCGGGCGTTATCTGAAAGAAAAAAGTAACATCAGGAACCCCTCTCCTGTGGTATGATCCTGAATAACGAAACTGCATACCGGAACCTCACCGGCAGAGAAAGGAAGGTTTTTTACGACTATGTTCGGAACCGATATCACCCAGACCGTCACCCCCCTGACCGCGCTCCTGGCAGCCGCCATCCCCCTGGGACTGCGCATCCTGGAAGCGCTGGTTATCTTCCTCATCGGAAGAAAGCTTATCAGCGTGATTGTGAATTTCCTGAATAAAGCCCTGGAAAAAGCGGGCCTCGACGTGGGGCTTGTCCGCTTCCTGTGCACCCTGGCCCGTGGCGCCCTGTTCATCCTCCTCGCGTTCATCATCATCGGGGAGCTGGGCTTCAACACCGCCTCCATCCTGGCCGTGCTGGGCAGTGCAGCCCTGGCTGTCGGCCTCTCCCTCCAGGGAAGCCTGGCCAATTTTGCGGGCAGCGTGCTGATTCTGGTCACCCGCCCCTTCCGGGTCGGTGATTACATCATTTCCTCCGGCGGCGAGGGTACCGTCAGGGATATCGGCCTGGTCTTCACGGAGATCCAGACCCCCGACAACCGCCAGATCACGCTTCCCAACGGAGCCCTGGCCAACAGCCCCATCACCAATATCACCGCCCATCCAACGCGCCGCGTGGATGTAAACGTCGGCATCAGCTACGACGCGGACCTGAAAAAGGCCAAGGACATTGTCCTGGAAACCGCGCAGAAGAACTCCTATGTGCTGAAAGAAGAGCCTGTCGCCGTGTTCGTGGACAGTCTGGGCGAAAGCGACGTCTGCCTCGGCTGCGGCGCCTGGGTGAATACCGGCGATTACAAAGAAGCTAAGCGGGCCCTCACGGAGGAGATCAAGCTCGCCTTTGACCGGGAGGGCATCGAAATTCCCTTCCCGCAGGTGGACGTGCACATGCGTTAGAACCGGAATCTTTTCACGGCATTTGCCCGGAGGCAGCCATGACCCCGATGACACCGCCGCCCATGTTCGGCATTTTCCATATCTGCTTTGTCCTGGCCGGGACCGTTTCCGCGGTCCTTATGGCAAAGTGTGCGGCAAAACTCCCGGAAGCCTCCCGCATCCGGCTGTTCGGTCTCATCGGATGGGGTATGGCCCTCTCGGAACTTGGCAAACAGTTATTCTATTTTTATATCGTGAACGGCAGGCAGTTTGACTGGTGGATTTTCCCCTTCCAGCTCTGCAGCGTACCCATGTACCTCTGCATCCTGCTGCCCGCAGTCCGAAGCAAAAAGGTGCAGACTTCCATCTGCACCTTTTTTGCGACGTATTCACTTTTCGGCGCCGTCATGGCGCTCCTGTGGCCGGAGGACATGCTCCGTCCCTATCTTCTCATGACGCTCCACGCCTTTCTGTGGCACCTGGTCCTGCTCTTCCTGGCGATGACGGTGATATTCTCCGGCATGGCCGATTTCTCCCCCCGGGGGTTCTTTTGCGCCTCCCTTCTCTTCTTCGGCCTGGCGCTTATCGCCACTGCCATCAATATCTTCGGGTGGCGCCACCCGTCCCTTCCGGGAAGCTACCCGGACATGTTCTACATCACTCCCTATGTGATGACCACCCAGCCCGTGGTGCGGGCTGTGGCGGAGACGATCGGCATTATCCCGGCCGATATCCTCTATCTTCTCTCCATTTCGCTTTTCTCCGGGCTCATCTGCCGGATGCTCGGCCGGATCCCCCGCTGAAGCCTTCCGGGCCCTGCCAGCCGTTTACGGCTGCTTCTTTTTCCCTTTTTTCCCCGTACAGCTTATCCAGACGGTTGTATGTAAAGCTGATGGCAAAGCACACCAGGCCGCCGAGAATCAGGAGGAGTACGCTCATCCCCCGGGGCGCGCTCTCCGCCAGGTCAAAGACGGAGATTTTCAGCACATAGATGATCATGGTGATAAGTCCCAGGATACGCAGATTTTTCCTCCCGAAACGGAAACCGATGCCTATAAGGGCGGCGGACGCGGCAATCCCCAGGATGCTGGTGACAAGCAGCGCCCCGTCGCCGTCCGTCAGCGTCTCGGCGATGTATACCAGGTTGCAGTTCAGCGAGAATACGGCCGGTATGGCGAGCAGCATGCTGCCCCCGGCGACCGCGCCGCAGATCCCTGCCGCCGACATCGCCAGCAGAAGCGCCGGATTGGCCGTCTTATCCACAAGCGTGATATCCGCGCTCCCGAACAGCGAAAATGTGGTCATATACACGGCCAGGTGGAGCATCGCCGCAAAGATGTGGGCACAGATCTCCGCCAGGACCAGCTCGCCCTGCCGGCTCTTCTCCCGCGGACCCCGCGCATCCGGCACAAGGCGCGATATCTTGTAAAATACCAGCATGAGTATGGAGGCCCCGATGGGGACGATCTCCTCTATGTCAACCGCCGTAAAATCCTGCGCCGGGAACAGGTACAGGGGAAGCGGCGCGCACACGGCAAAGACGAGGGGCTCCAGGAGACGGAACCGGATGGGGCGCCGGGCCGCGCAGAAATACATCCAGATTCCCTCCGCTGTCAGGATGATCGCGGCCAGGGCAATCTGCCAGTCGTCCGCATATTCATGGTAAAATGCGGCCGCCGTCATCACCAGGTACCAGATGTACGCCGCAAGCTTCCATTCCCACTCCCCGCGCGAGGAAATGAACAGCATTCCCAGGGCGAAAAGAATGGCGGCCGGAAGGCACCGCGGAAGCACGGGGACATCCTGCAGGATGACGGACGCGCACCACGCCGCGGGCCCCGCGAGCACCGGGACAAATTCCAGGTTTCCCCCGGGAATGACGCGGATAATCAGCAGGGCGGCGCAGCCCAGCAGAAGGGCCGGGATGAATCCCGCCGCCGCGGCCGGGAGAATCATCTCCCCGCCCTCCGGGCATTCCTGCAGGAAGGCGGAACACAGGAGGAGTGCGGGGATAAGCCCCGCAAAGGCTTTCACAGCCTTTTTCCAGGCCCTGCCGCTCCCCAGGAGGACCGGAGCCTCCAGAAGGGCCGCAAACGCGGCCGCAGCCTGCAGGCACATCAGCACCGCCGGCACGGCCGGGTTCTTTTCATCCCACAGGGAAATCTCCCGCGCGCAGAAAACCGCCGTCAGATTCAGGAAAATATAATTCAGCCAGGGAAGGATTCTCTCCTTTCCCTGACGGATAATCCCCACCGCCGGCATGACCACGGCCAGCAGGGCAAATCCCGCCACCGCCTGCATTTCCCTGCCGTTCTCTATCTGGAGCATGGCCAGGGCCAGGGCGACGTTCGCCCCGATATAGCTGACCACGTAGAATACCCGGGAATGCAGCCTTCCGGAAGCGAAGAGGCACACGAGGAACCACAGGAACAGCAGCAGTCCAAGCACCGCCGGCCCGTACAGGTTCCAGGCCAGCGCCCCGGCCGCAAGGGCCAGGAAGACGATGGCCGCGCCGGTGGCCGTGACGCTCTGCCAGAAGCCGTTCTGCTTTCCCGTCCGGATGGTAAATACATATCCCAGCGCCGAGATGGCGCCGCCGGCGAAGACCAGGAGCAGCATCTTCAGGAAATCCGGGATCTGTCCCCAGAAGATCTGTACCCCGGTGAACACGCCCAGGAGTACCAGGATGGAGGCCAGGACGCCCACACCGTACTTTCCCACCGCCGTCTCGGAAAGCTTCCTTTTCGGCTTCGGGACCTTTCCGGCGGCCTGCTGCCAGGGGCCCTGCCCGTGCGGCGGCATGTTCTGCGGCGTCCACTGTGCCTGCGGCGGCATGTTCTGCGGCGTCCACTGTGCCTGCGGCGGCATGTTCTGCGGCGCCCACTGTGCCTGCGGCGGCATATTCCACATAAGCCTGCGCTCAAGCGCGGCGATGCGCTCCTCCTGCTGCCGCACCTGCGCCCGCAGGCTCTCTATCTCATCATACATCTGCGGTTCCCGCAGCTGGTTTTCCCTGCTGTATCCGCTGTCTTCCATAGATGCAGTACCTCCGTGTACCCAAATCAGGGTCATCTCCATGATAGCACAGAATGCTTCTCTGTTTACTTTTTTTGTCCGGAAGGGTAAAATTTCCTTGACGGCTTACATGGACAGCATACGAAAAAAGGAGAATCTATGACGCATGATATCAGGCTTATCGCCTGCGACCTGGACGGTACACTGCTGAATGACAAAAAAGAACTGACGCCCCGCACCCGCGCGGCGCTGGAGCTGGCCGCCTCAAAGGGCATCGAATTTGTCCCCTCCTCCGGCCGCTTTTTCCGCGGCATGCCGGAGGCTCTCCGAAGCCTGCCTTTCCTGCACTACGTGATTGCGGTGAACGGTGCGTCCGTCTATGATATCCGGAACGACTGTTCCATCTTCTCCGCCCGCATCCCGAATGAAACGGCGGTGGAAATGCTTAAGATTTTCGCTTCCTTCCCCGCGGAGTACGAGTGCTACGCCGACGGGTGGGGCTATACGCCCGCGGAGCTCAGGGCGCGCATTGAAGAATTCACTTCCTCGGCCTTTGTGCACTCCATCGTGAAGAACCTGCGCACGCCGGTTGACGACCTTGCGGCCTATATCCGCTCGCATTTTGACGGCGTCGAGAAGGTCCAGATGTTTACCGATGACAAAGCGGTCCTCGAAGAGGCAGCCCGGGCGGTCCGGGCCGCTTTCCCGGACTATCCCGTCACGCACGCCCTGGACTGCAACATAGAGGTCAATGCCCCCGCGGCCGGCAAGGGCAATGCCCTGCGCTCTCTCATCTCCCACCTGGGCATCACCGCGGACCAGGTCATCGCTTTCGGCGACGGGACCAATGACATCCCCATGCTGGAAGCCGCCGGAACCGCTGTGGTCATGAAAAATGCCCAGCCGGAGGTGCTGCCTTACGCGGACATTGTGGCGCCGGACTGCAATGAGGAAGGCGTGGCCAGGGTCCTGGAGGAAATCCTGGGGCATGAGCGCCTGTGACAATATTGCAATTTCCCCGGATTTCCTATACACTTGAAATGTAATATTCTGATTATTATTCAGCAAAAATGCAGGGGGTAATATCTATGCTTTACGGTGCACTGGAAGCCGGCGGGACCAAGATGGTCTGCGCCATCGGCGATGAGAACGGAAAAATCCTGGAACAGATCTCGGTCCCTACCACTACGCCGGAGGAGACCATGCCGCCGATTCTGGAATATTTTAAAGGGAAGGACATCGCCGCCATCGGCATTGCCTGCTTCGGCCCGGTGGATCTGAACCCGTCCTCCCCGACCTACGGCTATATCACAACGACCCCGAAGCTTGCCTGGGCAAACTACAATATCGTCGGCGCCGTCAAGGACGCCCTGGGCATCCCCGTAGGCTTTGACACGGATGTCAACGGCTCCCTTCTCGGAGAGGTGACCTGGGGATGCGCGAAGGGCCTGACCGACGCCGTCTATTTCACCATCGGCACGGGCGTCGGCGGAGGCGTAATGACCAACGGAAAGCTTCTCCACGGCATGCTGCACCCGGAGCTCGGACACATGCTGATGCGTGTGCGGGAGGATGATACCTATAAGGGCCACTGCCCGTTCCACGGTAACTGCCTGGAAGGCATGGCGGCCGGCCCCGCCCTCGAAGAGCGCTGGGGAGCCCTCGGCAAAGATCTGGCCGACAGGGACGAGGTCTGGGACCTGGAGAGCTATTACATCGCCCAGGCCATCTGGACCTGCATCACCGTCCTCAGCCCGCAGAAGGTCATCCTCGGCGGAGGAGTCATGCACCAGGAACAGCTCTTCCCGCTGATCCGCGAAAAGGTGGCGGAGCTGATGAATCACTACCTGAAGACAAAAGAACTGGAGGATCTGGACAGCTACATTGTTCCCGCTTCCCTGAACGATGACCAGGGCATCATGGGATGCATCAAGCTGGCCATGAACGCGTGCGGTGAATAGTACGCCTCCGGAAAAATGAAAAAAGCGGGAGGGAAACGATCCTTCGTTTCCCTCCCGTCTTTTTATGCCGCAACGGTCCGTTCTTTTATGTCTATCTCTGCATTTCCCGGTGGGCGTCTATGCCCTTCCGCTTGTCGATGTCCACCTGTCTCCGCAGCTCGCCGAGACTTCCGAACTTTTTCTCCGGGCGGAAGAAATCAAGCATCTGCACTTCCACTTCTTTTCCGTACAGATCCTGGTCAAAATCATAGATAAATGTCTCCACGCTGACCGGCTGTCCGCCGCCCACAGTCGGCTTCCTGCCGATATTGGTCAGGCTGTTGTAGAGTTTCCCGTCCACCAGGGACCGGGACAGGTATACGCCGTAGACGGGAAGCAGCTTCTGTATCGGCGGGGTAATGTTCATGGTGGGGAATCCCAGGCTGGAACCCAGGTGCCTCCCGTGCACCACCGTACCGGTGATGCTGTAGGGATATCCCAGCAGCTCGTTGGCCTTGCGGATATGGCCCGCGGCCAGCTCTTCCCGCACATAGGTGCTGCTGATCTCCCTGTCCCCGTCCAGGAGTTTTTTCACAATCACGGCTTCATAACCGTATTTGCCCGAAAGCTGCCGCAGAAGCTTTGCGTCCCCGGCGGCCTTGTAGCCGAAACGGCAGTCCGTGCCGACCACCACCGCCCTGGCGTGCATCTGTTCCACCAGCACGTGGGAAATGAACTCCTCCGGATCCATCCGCGCGACCTCTTTGTTGAAAGGGTACTCCACGAGATAGTCCACGCCGGCTTCTTCCAGCTTCTCCCTCCGTTCCGCGTTCGTCGTGATCGTCGGTACGGGCTTCCCTGTCACCAGCGCGCCCGGCGCCGTCTCAAAGGTGAATACGGCGCTCATCATATCGTCTCCGGCCCGCCGGAACACCTCGGAAAGCAGTTTCTGATGCCCCCGGTGCAGCCCGTCAAACTTCCCCAGGGTCACCGCCGTCTTGTACGCGAGGCGGAATTCCCTGGTTCCGGTAATATACTGCATAGCATGTCTCCTGTATCTGTTATGTCTGCCCGGTCAGAGGAATATCCTGACGGCTTTCCACCGATTTTTCCCCTCTTCATACCGGTATACGCCGATGAACCGGCCCGCGGAGTCATAGACCCGCACTCCGGATATCTCCCGGCGCCCTGCCTGCATATCTGCGGCAGAAGATTCCATATATTCTCCGGGAAACGGGTTCCCGTTGGCTAAGAGCCTGTCCAGCTCCGGGCTGTCTGACCGGAACCCGGGAAGGTCCCCCAGCACCCGGTCCGCGGGAACCAGGATCTCTTCCAGGCGCCCGGAATCCCTGTACTTCTCCACGTCGCCGATGCGCACGCTGTCCTCCAGCTTAAACGGCCCCACCTGCGTCCGCAGGAGTTTTTCCATACAGCCGCCGCATCCGAGCTTCCGCCCGATATCATGGCACAGGGTCCGGATGTAGGTCCCGCGGGAGCACTCCACAGTGAGGACGGCCCGGGGCAGGTCCACTTCCTCCACAGTCAGCCGGTAAATGTGCCGAAGGCGCGGTTTCCGCTCCACCTCAATGCCCTTCCTGGCCAGGTCGACCAGCTTTTTGCCGTCCACCTTGAGCGCGGAATACATCGGCGGAACCTGCAGGTAATCGCCGGTAAACTCCGCGGCAGCCTTCCTCAGCATCTCTTCCGTGAGAGTTCCCTCCTGCAGAAGCTTTTTGGTGTCGGTCTCGAAAAGCACCTTTCCCGTCGTATCCTGGGTGTCGGTCTCCACCCCCAAAAGAAGCACCGCCCGGTAGGTTTTCCGCTCGTCGGTGAGCATCGCCGAAAGCTTCGTGCCCTTTCCCAGGCATACCGGGAGAACCCCCTCCGCCGCCGGATCCAGGGTTCCCGTGTGGCCGATCTTTTTCTGCCGGAGAATCCCCCGGAGCTTTGCCACCACATCGGAGGAGGTATAGCCCGCCTCCTTGTAAATATTAATGATCCCGTCCATCTTCCTGCATTCCCAGGGCAATCATGCCGACCACTTCCTCCAGCACCTCGTCGGGGCTTCCCCCGCGGACGGTGCACCCGGAAGCGCGCACATGGCCGCCGCCGCCGAAGCTCTGGGCGATCCTGCTCACATCCAGGTACCGGTTCGACCTGAGGCTCACCTTGAACTCGCCCGGCGTTTTCTCATAGATAAAGACAGCGCACTCCACCCCCGCGGTGATCCGGAGCTGGTCAATGATTCCGTCCAGGTCCTTGCTGTCCGCGCCGTAATCCTCAATGTTCTGCAGGGAAAGCACGCTGGCAATGCACCTGCCGTCCAGATACAGCCGGCTTTTCAAAAGCGCGCACCCCAGGATGCGGTTCTGCAGGTATGTCCTGCGGTAAAAACTGTCATCGATAATGCCGGTGAAATCAATCCCCTTCTCCATCAGGATCCCGGCGATCTCCATCGTCCTGGCGGAGGTGCTGCTGTACCTAAGAACCCCGGTGTCATGGATGATCCCGGTGTAGAGGCATTCCGCCGTCTCCTTCCCGATGCAGTCCTCCTCCAGCAGTTCATAGAGGACTTCGGCGCAGGAACTCGCCCCGCCGCGCACCAGGTTTTCCTCCGCAAACTCCCGGTTTGTCCGGTGGTGGTCGATGCAGAGGGTATGCGCCGCCCTGTCAAAGACCCCGCCGTAATCGCCGAGGCGTTCCCGGTCGCTGGCATCCAGGGAAATACAGAGGCTATAGGCCTTATCGTCATCCGGCTCCGTCAGGATCCGGTCAAAATACCGGAGATAGCCGAACTTTTCCGCCGGGTGGTCCAGATAGACGTCAACCCGCTTCTCCGGGGCATTGTCGGCCAGATAGTTGTATAATCCCAGCACCGAGCCGATGCAGTCCCCGTCCGGGTGGATATGTCCCAGGATGGCGACAGTCTCCGCGCCGGCGAGGGCATTTTCCAGAATATTTCCCATCTTACTCTTCTTCCTCCGGGTCGGGCACTGCGTGCTCCCTGTCATATTCGGCCACGTCGTCGATCATCTTCGTCATTCTCACACCGTACTCGATGGAGGTGTCAGCCACAAAGAGAAGCTCCGGCGTATTGCGGAGATTGATGTTCTTCGCGAGCTGGTTCCGGATGAATCCGGAAGCGTTCTTCAGGCCGAGGATGGTATCTTTCAGCTCCTCCTCGCTCCCGAAGACGCTGACGTGGACCTTGCAGAACTTCAGGTCCGGGGTGACCTGGGCGGACACCACGCTCGCCATCGGGCTCACGCGGGGGTCCTTCAGGTCCCGGATGATGCTGCTGAGTTCTTTTGTCACTTCACTGCTTACTCTTATATTCTTAACGCTGTTTTTACGCAAAATTCGCGCTCCTTTCCTGTCCTCCGATGCGGGATCAGGTCCTCGGAACCTCAACCATGGCGTAAGCCTCGATGCTGTCTTCCTCCCGGATATCCTCGAATTTGTCAAAGACAACGCCGCACTCATAGCCGGCATTGACATCTTTCACGTCATCCTTGAATCTCTTCAGGGAAATGATCTCGCCGTCAAATATCTGCTCGCCGTCGCGGGTAATGCGCGCCTTGCAGCCCCTGGTAAACTTTCCGTCCAGGATATAGGTACCGGCGATGGTTCCGACTTTGGAGGCCTTGAAGGTCTGGCGGACCACGCCGTGTCCGATAATCCGCTCCTCGTAGATCGGCTCCAGCATGCCCTTCATGGCCGCTTCCACATCATCGATGGCCTGGTAGATAACCTTGTACAGGCGCATATCCAGCTTCTCGCGGTCCACGATGGACTTGGCAGTCGCATCCGGACGCACGTTGAATCCGATGATGATGGCACCGGACGCGGAAGCCAGGCTCGCATCCGACTCGGTGATGGCGCCGACGCCGCTGTGGATAACCTTGATGGCCACCTCGTCGTTGGACAGCTTCAGCAGGCTCTGCTTCACCGCCTCGACGGATCCCTGCACATCGGCCTTCACGATAATCGGGAGTTCCTTCACGTTGCCGGCCTGGATCTCGGCGAAGAGGCCGTCCAGCGTAGCCGGCTTGCGGATGCCCTCCAGAAGGACCTCCTTGCCCTCCGCAATATAGGTATCGGCGATGCTTCTCGCCTCTTGCTCCGAATCCACCTGCATGAACACTTCACCGGCGCTCGGAACGTCGTTCAGTCCGATGATCTCCACCGGCGTGGACGGACCGGCCTCCTTCAGGCGGCGGCCGTTCTCATTGGTCATGGCGCGGACCTTGCCGAAGCAGTGGCCTGCCGCCACCGGGTCGCCCACATGCAGGGTGCCCTTCTGGATCAGGATGGTCGCCACAGGACCCCTGCCCTTGTCCAGGCTGGCCTCGATAACCAGGCCCCTGGCGTTGCGGTTCGGGTTCGCCTTCAGCTCCTTCACCTCAGCCACCAGCAGGATCATGTCCAGAAGTTCCGGAATTCCCTGTTTGGTCTTTGCGGAGACCTCGACGCTGGGCACATCCCCGCCCCAGTCCTCGGTGAGGATCCCGTGCTGGGAAAGCTCCTGCTTGACGCGGTCCGGATTGGCACCCGGCTTATCCATCTTGTTGATGGCGACGATCAGGTCGACGCCTGCGGCCTTCGCGTGGTTGATGGCCTCCTCGGTCTGCGGCATGACGCCGTCATCCGCCGCAACAACCAGAACGGCGATATCCGTCGACTGGGCGCCGCGCATACGCATGGCGGTAAATGCCTCGTGACCCGGGGTATCCAGGAAGGTGATCTTGTGGCCGTTTGTCTCCACCATGTAAGCACCGATTCTCTGGGTAATGCCGCCGGCCTCCTTGGCCGTCACATTGGTCTCGCGGATGGCATCCAGGAGGGAGGTCTTGCCGTGGTCAACGTGACCCATGACGCAGACGACCGGAGCTCTCTCTTCGAGGGTCTCCTCCGCCTCTTCGTCCTCCTTCAGCAGCTCGGCGATGACGTCAACCTTCTCTTCCTGCTCGCAGAGAACATCGAACATCAGCGCGATCTCCTCCGCCTTGTCATATTCGATTTCCTGGTTAATGGTAACGATCTGGCCTTCCATGAAGAGCTTCTTGACGATGGCTGCCGGCTGCAGCTTCATCTTCTCGGCAAGCTCCCGGATGGTCAGCTTCTCCGGAAGGGTGATGGTCTTGATGACCGGCTCCTTCGGTTCCGGCTTCTGAACAGGTGCCTTCACAGCCTGCTTCTGGCTGGTCTGGCCTTTGCCCTTGCCGCGCTTCTCCTCGTCGCGGTCAAAGCGGCTGTTCTTATCCTTGTAAGCGTTCTTGCTCTGCTTGTTGTTCTGCTGCTTCTGCAGCGGACGATCACCGAAGCCGCCCTCCTGCGGTCTTCCGCCGGGACGTCCGGACTGTGGTCCTCTGCCCTGTCCGCCTCTGCTCTGGGTATCGGCATCCTTGTCCTTATCGTAGAAGCCGCGGCCTCCCTGGGATCCGGGACGTCCGTCACGGTTCTGGAAGCCCGGACGGCCTCCGTCTCTGTTCTGGAAGCCGGGGCGGTTTCCGTCACGGTTTCCGTCGCGGTTCTGGAAGCCGGGGCGGCCATCTCTGTTTTGGAAATTGCCGCCGCGGTTTCCGTCGCGGTTCTGA